>Ga0256837_1001834_pt1 | contig 14023 bp, 14 predicted proteins | sample 4562384metaG_FD_185976 | JGI IMG/M metagenome (GOLD analysis project Ga0256837, IMG submission 185976) | Hydrothermal vent microbial communities from Guaymas Basin, Mexico - 4561-384 | ecosystem: Environmental > Aquatic > Marine > Hydrothermal vents | place: Mexico: Guaymas Basin | collected... | reverse complement strand
TTTTGTAAAATAGTAAATAAAGAGATCCCTGCAAATATTATCTTAGAAGATGATAATTTTTTAGCTTTTCATGATATAAATCCAAAAGCTCCTGTACATATTTTAGTAATTCCCAAGATCCATGTAGATAGTTTTAATGAAGTTACACCAGAGACGATGGCTGGAATTACTCCTTTTATTCAAGAAGTTGCACGGGAGACAAAGATTAACGAAAGTGGCTACAGAGTTATCACAAATATTGGTGAGAATGGTGGTCAAGAAGTCAAACACCTTCACTTTCACATTTTAGGTGGAGCAAAACTCAAATGGGAACACTTCAGTGATGCAGATCCAAAAGATTTTATATAAATCATTTATTGGTACACTCTTGTGTACCACAGCACTCTATTCAACTCCATTTGAAAATTACAAACACAATCTTGTGAATATGTTTCAAAATAACAAGCAAGAGTTTATCAATTACAAATCTGCCTCTCTTCATAATTTTGATGCATATAAAAAAGCGCAACAAAAAGCATATAATAGTTATAAAAACGAGTTATTAAAGTATTGGGACAATCCAGAACTAACAGAAGAAACAAAACTTGTTCACTATACAAAAGATAAAAAAACCAAAACAGCTATAGATTTCAAACATAAACTTCTTCAAATCGAAACAATTGCAAAGAGTAAAAAAGAGGCTGAAAAAAAGATAAAAAAAGCCTTGATTAAAGCTGTTTCTATAAATACACAAGAGCTCTATAAAAATGATGCACTTTTACAGAAACTTTCACATATTCCCAAACCAAAAAATATGGTCAATGCAAAAATTGATCCAAAACCTATTTTATCAAATGTTGTTTTTTCACAGACTCCAGATAAAGAAGATCTCCTTTTATATACGAAAAAAACACTTCTTCATACAAAAATAAAAAGTAGAAAAAATAAAAAAAATAAAAATATCTTCACATTAAATGTCAAGCTGCCTAAAAATACTAATTATAAACGCTCTATGATCTATAGGAATGAAGTATCATATGCATCAAAAAAAGAAAAATTACCACGATCGCTTATCTTTGCAATTATGCATACAGAAAGTAGTTTTAACCCTTATGCACGATCTTATGTCCCTGCTTATGGATTGATGCAAATTGTACCAAAAACTGCAGGTATTGATGCCTATTTCTATCTCTATGGGAAAAAACGTCTCGTTACTGGAAATTATCTTTATAATTCAAAAAACAATATAAAAATGGGATCTGCTTATTTACATATTCTCTATTATAGATATTTAAAAGATATAAAAGATCCACAAAGTCGTCTTTACTGTACGATTGCCGCATATAATACAGGTGCCGGAAATGTTTCCCGTGCTTTTGTAAATAGCTATAATACACATAAAGCTGCAAAAGTTATAAATAGACTGACACCCGATGAAGTCTATGCAAAACTTTTACAAGATCTACGTTATGAAGAGCCAAAAAAATATCTTAAAAATGTAACGAAGAGAATGAAAATATATCAAAAAATTTATGAAAGTTAGAGAGATATCTCTCTAATCCTATTTTTGCAGATAATTTTTAAAATAATCAAGTTGCTCTTTTGTTCTCTCGCTCGCTGTTCCACCCTGTGATGTTCTTGCATTCATAGAGTGACGCAGACCGAGATACTCCATCACATCTTCATTAATTCGCTCATCTATCTCTTTAAGGTATTTAAAATCCATTTTTGAAAGATCAACGCCAAGCTCTTCCCCTTTGGCGACGGCACGCCCTGTAATAAAATGTGCCTCTCTAAATGGAATACCACACTTCTCAACAAGATAATCAGCCAAATCTGTAGCACTTAAATGTCCAATAGCACAAGCATGCTCCATATTATCTGTTTTTACCTGCATTGTTTTGATCGCCTCTTTTAGGATCTCGAGTGAAATCTCAGCAGTCTCAACAGCATCAAAAACACCCTCTTTATCCTCTTGCGTATCTTTGTTGTATGCAAGTGGAAGTCCTTTCATAACAGTCAGCAGTCCAACAAGTGCACCATAAACACGTCCTGTTTTTCCACGTAAAAGCTCAGGAACATCTGGATTTTTCTTCTGTGGCATAATAGAGCTTCCCGTTGAGTACTCATCTGAGAGTTCTACAAAACCAAACTCATAACTACTCCACATAACAAGCTCTTCAGAGAGACGTGAAATATGCATCATCATTGTAGAGATATTAAACAAAATCTCTAAAGCGAAATCTCTGTCACTTACAGTATCAAGGCAGTTTATACTTACACTTTCAAATCCAAGTAGCTCCGCCGTATATTCACGATCGACATTGTGTGGTGTTCCTGCAAGTGCAGCACACCCAAGCGGTGAGATATTATTACGTTCATAAGAGCTCTCAAATCGCTCAATATCACGCTTAAACATAGAGAGATAGGCTCCCAAATGAAATCCAAAGTTAATCGGCTGTGCATGTTGTAGGTGTGTCATACCGGGTATGAGGGTATCGGTATGTTTTTGTGCTACTACAAGAATTGCATCCATAAGTGCTTTTATAGCCTCTGCAATCTCTTTATTTTTACGAAGAACAAAACGACGAAAATCAACAGCAACCTGATCATTTCTACTTCTTGCCGTATGGAGTTTTTTACCCGTATCACCAATGATCTGTGTTAGGCGTTTTTCAATTCCCATATGCAGATCTTCATCAGAAATATTCCACTCAAATTTCCCTGATTCTATCTCCTCTTTGACCTGAGCGAGACCATCTTGGATCTGTTTAAGTTCTTCCTCTGTTAAAATACCCTGCTTTGCAAGCATGGCAGCATGTGCCAATGAACCCTCAATATCTTCACGATACAGTTTTCTGTCATACATAATTGACGCATTAAATTCATCTAAAAGATTTGAAGCACCCGCACTAAAACGGCCTGACCACATTTTTTCCATACTCTATTTCCTTGCATATAAAAAGTTTGATATTTTATCTAAAAAGAGGAATTTTACAAAGAAGAAGTAAGAGATGAAGCAGTATCTCTTAGTTACAAGCAGGAACATTTCCGCTGTCTTTAGCATACTCGACTAAAAACTGTTGTAAATGCTTTGTTGATTTAGTGTATTTTTGACTTTTAAAATATTGCCATGATCTTTTTGCTTTTGATGTTTTCAAATGGAGTTTTGCTAAAGCAGATCCATCCTTGCCCATAAGCTTTTTCCACTCATCTGCCGTATGACTTGCTATAAAAGCCTGTGCAGATGAATGGCAATGCAAACACTTTTTTCTAAAAACTTTCTGACCTTTATAAATAGCTGCATCAACAGTTACAAAAGAAAAAACAATAAATAGCACTATCAATAAAAATTTATTCATAATATATTTTCCAAAATCTAATATCTTTTATACTACATTAGAAGTTATTAGTTCTACCTTAGAATCATGCTTATCACAAAGAAAAATGGAAAATTTCTATAATTGAAACTTATTATAAAGTTCCTCATCAAAATCCCAAACACCTTTAGCTTTGAGGGATGCAATGACACTTGGTGTACAATCAACATCATCCGGCCATTCCCGTGTAAATCCGTCAAGCTCTGTTTTATTTGTACCATCAATTCCAACCATCAAATCTTGAACAAAAATATCACGCTGCGCATCCATATTATTTGTTACACGCCATACTAGCATATATGCATTATTGACATCATTTTTAGTATCATCTACAAAAACAACTATTCGTAAATGCTTTTGAAGTGGCACAAGTGCATTAAAATACTCTTTTGCATTTTTTGTTTTATTGACACTGATAACAGTGATAGGATTGTTTGTGTCTTTCATATACTGATGCACATTTACAGCATCATCTACAAGTTTTTTAACCTTCTCTAAAAGCGTACTATCTTCTAAAAGTTCTGGTGCTTTTGCTTCATTGACAACGGTTGCATCAATACCGAGTTTACCACCTACAAGTGTCTCAGGAGAAGAGTGATCAAGAGCATCGAGAATTCCCTCTGTTATAAACATAGATTTTGGTGTAAATCTATCAAGAACATAACTTGTAAATGCCTCATAATCTTCAAGCAAGGGTGCTTTTTCATCAACAAAAATGGCATGCTTTACAAAACTCATCTGTCCTGCACCCCAAAATGCGTGCATAAACTGTTTTGCATGCCCTTTATAGAGTGGCTGCATCTTAGCCAAAATCAGATTGTGAAAACCTGCATTTTCAGGCATATGATAATCAAGCAGATCCGGTGTTGTAGTTTTGAGCAGCGGGAAGAAAATCTTTCCTGTAGCCCAACCCATATACTTATCTTCCAAAGGCGGTTTTCCAACAACAGTTGCCAAGAAAGTACGATCTTTTTTCATTGTGATCGCAGATACTTTCATTACAGGATATGGTTCTTCTAAAGTGTAATATCCTGTATGATCCCCAAAAGGACCCTCTATTCTCATCTCACTTGGATCAACCCATCCCTCAATAACATAATCAACATCTTTTGGAATATAAAGCGGTGTCGTAAGTGATTTTACAAGCTGTGCCGGTTTTTTTGTAATAAGACCATACATCAAAAGCTCATTAACACCATACGGAAGCGGTGCTGTTGCGCACCATGTATAGAGCGGATCGCCACCAATTGCAATAGAGACCGGCATCTTTTTCCCCGCTTTTTGATACTGATCAAAAAAGTGTGAAGAGTCTTTATGGATCTGCCAGTGCATTCCCAAATGATTTTTATCATAGACCTGCAGTCTGTACATTCCAAGATTTACCATATTTCCATCAAGTGATTGTGTATAGACCTGCCCCATTGTGATAAATGGTCCGCCATCTTGTTCCCACGTTGTCAAAACCGGCATCTTATAAAGATCTATATCTCTATCAAGATATTGGATTTCCTGACACTCTCCCTCACAATCAAGACGTTTTGGGAAGATATTTTTGAGTGAAAAGAGTTCAGTTGCAAGTGTGATTTTTTCTTTGAGACCGGATGGTGGTTTCATATGGAGCAGTTTTGTGATCTCATCAGCAACAGACTCTATTGTTCTGCCAAAAAGCAGTTCACAACGTCTGTATGAACCAAATACATTCATCAGTACCGGCTCTTCAAACTTTTTACCACTTTTTTTATCCACAACATTTGTAAAAAGCAGAGCCTTGCCGCCATCTTTTTTCTTTACCTCTGCATAGGCAATATGCGGGATCTCAAGATAGATATCAAGCTCTGTGTCAATTCTTTTTAATTCATCACTGTTTTGTAAAAGTTCAATTGTCTTTTTCACTGCTATAACCTTTGTGGCATTTCATCTTTAAATGCTGTTTTTTCAGCCTCTTCTAAAAGCTCCAGTGCTCCGTTTTGTATCATAAGCTCTGCCATGGTAACACCTAAGTTTTGACTCTCATCCACTCCTACTACAGCACGTTCTTGCATAATTTTTGAGGCATCAGGATACCCTAGCATTGTACGAAAAACAATATTGTCACCCTCTTTTACAGCATTACAGGCAACCGGAGCTGAACAGCCTGCTCCTATTTTTGCGATAAAATCACGCTCTATCTGCGTACAGAGATATGTTGTCTCATCATTAAGCATCATAGCAATTTCACGAAGTTTTTCATTACCTTGCACGATCTCAATACCAAGAGCAGCCTGCCCCATAGGAGGAATCATCATATCTAAAGAGAGTTTTTCTACGTGCGGAATATCTTTTAAAAGATCCAAACGATTTAAACCGATAAATGCCAAAATAATTGCATCGTACTGACCCTCTTTCAGTTTTCGCAGACGAGTATTTACATTACCACGAAGATCTTTAAGCTTTAAATCTGGTCGTACTTTTAAGAGTTGCATACGACGACGAAGACTTGTCGTACCTACTACTGCACCCTGTGGTAGATCTGCCAAAGAAGTATAGCTATGAGAAAGAAAAACATCGCTTTGATCCTGACGCTCAGTAATGGCCGTAAGTTCCAAACCTTCTGGAATATAGGTCGGCACATCTTTTAGGGAGTGCACAGCCATATCCGCTTCACCCGCAAGCATTGCATCTTCAAGCTCTTTTGTAAAGTGTCCTTTTCCGCCAATCAGGGCAAGTGGTTTATCTAAGACTTTATCACCATTACTGACTATCTTGTTGAGCTCTACTTCGATCTCAGGATACGCTGCTTCAACTCTTGCTTTGACATGATATGCCTGCCAAAGTGCAAGATCAGAAACACGTGTTGCAATTCTTAATTTTTTCATCTATTTTACTTTTTTATATTTTTGTTTTGTTTTATCTACTTTTCCATCAAGAAAAACTGTTGGTGTTCCAGCAACCATAACAGCATTTGCAATATCTCTATCATGTTTTAACTGTCTTGCTATGGTTGCTTCTTTTAAATCGGCTACTGTTAATTTTGTTCCTACAGTACTATTAAAAGCTTGTAAAATTTTCTTTTCATTTTTTTCTCTAGGATTGATCTTTACTTTGTATAATTTTTCAACAACATCTTTATTGCCCTGTAATTCTGCTGCTACTGCAGCTTTTACTAAAGGAACAGATGCAGGGTGGATTCGTTCTAGTGGAAAATGATAATAATAGACTGCAAATTTTTCAGGATATTTTTTCATATATTTTAAAGCATCAGGAACAAAACTTTTACAAAATGGACAGAGAGGATCAGAAAAAATAGCTACTTTGTGTTTTGCATCAACATTTCCACATATAAGATTCTCTTTTGTATAGTATGCATCTTTAAATGCAGGTTTTACTATATCACTCAAACTCTCACCTGTTTGCATATCCGTCAGATCTTTTGTAATAACCTGACCATTTGAAAACCAAATCATTCTTTGTTTGATTACTTTTTTAGGCTGCGATTTTAGAGAAGCCTCAGCATCTATGATATAGGCATTCCAACCTTTTAACTTTTTCAATGGAACTACATCAGAGACCTTTACATCAACATTTTTGAGTCTTGAATTTTCCATAAATTTATCATCTAAAAAATCTTCTACCTTATCACTTACACTATCAGCATATACAAAACTACTTAAGAGTAGTGTCGTGCTCAATAATTTCAACATCAATGACATCATCATCCTTTTTATAATTTATATTATCACCCTCAAACGGAGTGTTACAACTTCTTGATTTTACATTATAACGGTTAACGATCATACTCGTTATCACACTAAATTGTAGTAAAATCCCAATAATATCTGTTAAAAATCCAGGTAAAATAAGTAAAATTGCACCGATCAGTGTAAAAACATTTAATCTTTGGAACTCTTCTAGATCAATACAACTTAATGATACAGCACGCATATTTTCAGCAAGTGTTGTACGGAAATTCACTAAAATCGAAATACCGATAAAAGCACTTATAAGTATCTCAAAAAAAGTAGCCAATCCACCTATAGCAGAAGAGATATTTACAGAGACTAAAACTTCTAAAAACAGATAAACTATAAAATAGAGCATCTTATAAAAGCTCCATTATTTTTGTATAGATATCATCTGCAGGTACAAGCAGCTTCTCTGTTGTCATTCGGTCATACACTTGAACAGAACCATTTACAAGTTCTTTACCGATAATAACCGTATATGGAAAACCAATAAGCTCTGCATCTTTCATTTTAAAACCAAAACGTTCTTTTCTGTCATCAAGCATTACCTCTACACCAGATTCTTGCAGCTGTCCGTAAAGCTTTTCACCAAGCTCTACCTGTGCTTCATCTTTAATGTTGCTGATCATAATGTTTACCATATATGGAGCTGTTGCTTTTGTCCATTTACAGCCGTTTTCATCGTGATGCTGTTCAACAACTGCTGCAACCAAACGACTCACACCCATTCCATAAGTACCCATAATAAAAGGTTGCGCTTTTCCGTTTTCATCTAAAAATTCCGCTTTAAGTGCCTCCGAGTAAGTAGTTCCCAGTTTAAAGATATGTCCGACTTCAATCCCTTTTGTAAAAGAGAGTTCACCATCACAATGCGGACAGATATCACCCTCATTGACCTCTGCAATATCAGCAAAGTAAGCGACATCACTTAAAATGCCCAGATCTACACCGATAAAATGATAATCTTGCTCATTAGCACCACAGATCATATTTGCAGCATCTTTTAAATCAACATCTATAACATGTTTTGCTTTGTCTTGATCCAGTGGCCCGATAAAACCAGGAATAAGTCCTATCTCAGCAAGTTCTTCTTCTGTTACATCAACAATATCCAGTGCCTCTGTTGCATTGAGCGCTTTTACCTCTTGGAGATTATCACAACCTCGCACAAAGAAAAGAACAATTTCACTCTCATCTTCATAAACAACACGTTTTGCTATACATTTTACAGTATAATAAGGATCCACATTGAAAGAAGTTGCCAACGCTTCAATAGTTTTTGTATCTGGTGTTAAAAACTTATTAAACTCAGCTTCAGGAGCCTCCGGAATTACTTTTCTTTTTGAGCGTTTTGCAGCTTCAATATTTGCACCATATTCACATTTTGAACAGACTGCTATTGTATCTTCTCCACTGTCCGCTAAAACCATAAGCTCTTTTGAACCTGATCCGCCAATAGCACCGCTGTCTGCTTCTACCACTCTAAAATCAAGTCCAAGACGAGCAAGGATCTTTTTGTATGCCGCTTCCATTGCATCAAATTCACGATCAAGATCTGCTGTTGTTGCATGAAAACTGTAACCATCTTTCATAATAAATTCACGTCCACGCATAAGTCCAAATCTCGGACGTGCCTCATCACGAAACTTTGTCTTGATCTGGTAGAGATTAAGCGGTAGATTTTTATACGATGTCACACGGTTGCGAACAAGGTCAACCATCATCTCTTCATGTGTAGGACCAAGTACAAAAAGGTTGTTTTTTCTGTCTTTAAAACGTAAAAGCTCTTTTCCAAACTTCTCAATTCTTCCACTCTCAGCCCAAAGATCAGCCGGTGTTACAAAAGAGAGTTCAACTTCCTGTGCACCAACAGCTGTCATCTCTTCATTAATGATATTTTCTATCTTTTTGATAACTCTTTTTGCCAGTGGCATATAGTTATAAAGACCTGCTGCTACCTGAGAAATAAAACCTGCACGTGCAAGAAAAATATGACTCGGCAGGGAGGCATCATTTGGAGCCTCTTTTGTTGTTGGAATAAATGCTTTTGTTCTTCTCAAAATCTAATCCTTTTTTAAATGGTGTTTATATTGATCCGGAATATTGTCATGCTCATCATTTAAGATATACTGCATAGCTCCCGTTACTGTATCGCTCTTTGCCTCATGGGATGCTTCACGCATACTCTTTGTCATATCATGCAAAAATCGCTTCATTGCCTGCTGTGCCATCTTTTTAGCTTCAAATTCATACTCTTTTGGCAAAAAACCTTTTTTTAATGCTCTTTGCATCTCTGTCTCTACTGCTTGATCTGCTTTTTTATAGATCTCTTTGATAATTGGCTCAACATTCAAGGCATCCAACCACTCAAAAAACTCAACAACACTACGCCCGACAATTCCATGAGCCTGACGTACATACTGCTCTCTTTGTGCACGATTGGAAGATACTATCTCTTGAATATCATCAACAACAAAAAGATAGATATCCTCTCGTGGTGTCAAATCAATATCTCTTGGGATTGCCAAATCAAACCAAAATCTTTTAAAATCTACATCTTCAATCAGATCGTTAGTAATAATAGGATAGTTTGCACTTGTTGCTGTAAAGATAATATCAAACTCATTCACAGCCTTATGCAGATCCCCAAATTCATATACTTTGGCATGACACTCAGTAGCTAAAGTTTCAGCTTTTTGCTTTGTTCTGTTTGTTATATAAGTATCAACTCCATCAGAGATCAAATGCTTTGCACAAATCTCACTCATCTCACCAACACCGATCACAAGTGCTTTTTTTGTATGTAGATCATCTACTTTTGTCTTAATCTGTCCTATTGCAACAGAAGCAACAGAGACCGGTTTTGAAGAGATATCAGTATGATTTCTGACTTTTGCTGCACATTTAAAAGCATGCGAAAGAGCTCGTGAGAGTTTCTTATCAGCATATCCCCTTTCATGTGCAAAACGGTAGGCATCTTTTAACTGACCTGCAATCTGTGTCTCACCGACAACCATAGAATCAATAGAGCTTGCCACTGCAAAAAGATGGTGAATAGCACTACTGTCATCAACAATTTCTGCTGTCTCTTTCAAATACTCTGCAGAGAGTCCGCCTTTAAAAGTAAGCAGTGTCATAATATGGTTGAGCGCATCATCAATATCGCTGCAACAGACATAGATCTCCATTCTGTTACAGGTTGCCAAAAGCATCGCCTCACTGATAGAGGGGGATTGAACAAGACGTTTTAGGCATCCCTCTTTTTCTTTATCTGTATAGGTAAATTTTTCTCGTGTGGCTATATCGCTGTTTTTATGGGATAAACTGACTGTTAAATAGTGCATTAGTAACTTCTTTGTATCATAGTATCTAAAATGCCGACAAGCTCTGCATCTTCGTGGAGTGCCTCTTTGGCTTCATTGGAAAGCTTCACCGCCAAAGCAAAAGATTTCTCAATCGTTTTATGTTCATTCATTTTTGCTTTAATCCATGCAGTCTCTGCAGCATCAATTTTTTTGCCATGAGCAGCTTTGAGACGCTCCTTTTCTTCAGTATCAAGTGCTTCATAGAGATAGATATACGGCAGTGTACATTTCCCCTCTACAAAGTCATTCATTGCAGGTTTTCCAAGTGTTGCTTCATCTGCTGTAATATCTAAAATATCATCAATTATCTGAAATGAGAGCCCAAGATTTTTACCATAGAGTGCATAAGAGAGAGCATCTTTTCCTGAGAGGAGTGCTGCAGCTTTTGCCGCTGCTTCAATAAGTGTTGCCGTTTTAAGATAGAGCATATCAAGATAGGCTTTTTCATCAGCGTTAAACGCCTCTGCCATCTGAACATCCATCATCTCACCTTTTGAGAGTGCTGTAACAGATGCAGCGATCGTCTGTGCTACTGCTTTATCAAATGCAACAAGCTCTGTAAAAGCTTTTGAATAAAGAATATCACCAAGCATAACAGCCACTTTACTGCCGTCAGTTGCATTAACAGATGCCACACCTCGACGCGTATCTGCATCATCAATCACATCATCATGCAGCAGAGATGCCGCATGAATAAGCTCAACAATAGCAGCCAAAAGCGATGCATCTTTTTGATCTTTGGCAATCTTTAAAATCAACTTGGCACGTAATCGTTTCCCACCACTCAATTTATTAAAAAGACGAGTTACCTCATCATAGTCTACATCATCTATCAACCTTGTTAACTGCTCTTCTACTCTTTGCATAACTCTCTTCTAATTTTTATTTTTTAAAAATTTCAACCTTATCTGCATCTTATCATCATACAGATAAAGTTCAAACTTTGCTTTTTTCTTTTTCAAATCAAACTCTTTAAATTTAAGCAGGAAATAGGGAGGATTATAATAATCTTGCCCACTGCTTCTCAACGTAATACGAAGAGATTGATTTTTATGATTTAGATAAAGGACATTTTGTGCTACACAACCGTCATATTTGTAGAGTGTCACAAGTCCATCATTTATATAAAGCGTCCATCGGAAGATAAACGCTTTCTTTTTGTTATTGTATTTTACAAGAATTTTCTTTTGCTCATCCTTTTTGAGAGAAAATTTAAAAACTTCTCTAAAATCATTGGCAAAAGTAGCACTGTTTAAAAAAAACAGTAGCAAAAAAACTTGTAAAACACTCAGCACTCTATCTATTCACTTTGAGAGAGGATCGTTCCCATCACTTCAATATAGATACTTTTTAGAATATTGTTACATTCATCTTGATGTTCAAATTTGTATTGTTCAATCGCACGATCCAAATTTTCACCATATTGTTCTTCAAGCATTGCTTCCATGGTAGCCATTTTTTCTATCATTTTCTCAAGCTCTGCTCTTACAATATCATTGTTTGCATTAAAAACAACATCCATAAATTTAGACTTTGGAGAACCTCCAAAGATATCATCTTCATCTTCAAAAAGTGCTGCATAATTTGCCATACTTTTCCTTTTTTTCTTAAAATTTGAGGCGATTATAACAAAATTTACTTAACGATTTGTGTGCCTACACCCTCTGATGTAAAAAGTTCAAGTAACATTGAGTGTTCTACACGTCCGTCAATGATATGTGCTTTAGCTACACCACCATTAACAGCTTCTAGACAAGCATCTACTTTTGGAACCATACCACCATGAATAGTTCCGTCATTTTTAAGTTTTTCTACATCCTCTTTTGTCAATGAGGAAAGCAGATTTTTATCATTATCAAGTACACCCGGTGTATCTGTTAAAAAGATAATTTTATTTGCCCCTATTGATTTTGCAACATACGAAGCACAAAGATCTGCATTGATATTATAACCGGGATGCCCCATAGACTCACCTGCTGCAATGGGTGCAATAACCGGAATAAAACCATCTTTTACAAGGTTTAAGACTACATCAGATTTTACATTGTTAATATTTCCTGTATATCCCCACTTCTCAAAATCTTTAGGATGTGCCGTAATAAAATGAGCATCTTTTCCACTGATTCCTATCGCTTTTGCCTCATAGGAGTTTAAAAGTGAAACAATCTCTTTATTTATCTCACCACTGAGTATCATCTCAACAATACGCATCGTCTCTTTTGTTGTTACACGCTGACCATCAATAAAATTTGTCTCAATCTTTAAAGCATCAAGCATATCTGTGATCTTTTTCCCGCCACCATGCACAATAACAGGTTTAATGCCAACTAAATGCATCAATAAAATATCTTCAGCAAACTTCTCTTTTAACTCTGGAGACGTCTGTGCTGATCCACCATATTTGATAACTACTATCTCTTTTCTAAACTCTCTGATAAACGGAAGTGCATCAAGGAGTGTTTTTACTGTCTCTATTTTTGCTTGCAATTTACTATCCTTTGTATTAGATTTCTAATACATAATTGTGCAATTTTATCCAATCTTTCATTATTTACGAATAAATGCAACATAAATAGCAATTTCATTATTTTTATCGTACTATACTTGCAGAAGTTAGATTATTAAAAAGGATGTATTATGTGGAAATATCCCATAGACGAAGATTTGTTTGAAAAGTTTAGTAAATATTCAAAAATTACAGGTGTAGTTTTTATTATATTAGGTCTGGTTGGTATTATCTATCCTGCGGTTATGACTGTTGCAACAGTGACTTTTGTTGCATGGCTTATGGTATTTGGTGGCTTTATGGCTGGATATTTTACCTATATAAGTGACAAAACAGACTATCTTGGATGGTTAAAAAGTTTTATACTTATAGGTGTTGGATTTTTGATGATATTTTATCCGATGACGGGGGTAGGAACAGTCGGTCTGCTTTTTGCAATTTACTTTTTTATGGATTCTTTTGCAAGTTTTTCACTCGCTATGACCATGCGCCCTGCAAGCGGATGGGTTTGGTGGCTGGTCAATGCAATATTTTCAATGATTATTGGTATTTTATTTATTGTCGGATGGCCGTTTACATCACTCTACCTTATAGGTTTACTCGTAGGGTTCAGTCTCTTTTTTGATGGTATTTCACTACTTGTTACAGGTTCAATTTTCAAAAAGATGAGTAAATAAAATGCAAAAAGAAAAAGCATTTGGACTTTGGAGTGCTGTCTTTTTAGGAATTGGCTCTATGGTAGGTGCAGGGATTTTTGTACTGCTTGGTGAAGCGGGAGCAATTGCTGGAAATCTTGTATGGATCTCTTTTATACTTGGTGGTATTATAGCACTGCTGAGTGGGTACTCTCTGGCAAAACTGGCAACTGCCTATCCAAGCCGAGGCGGCATTGTAGAATATTTAGTGCAGTGTTACGGAGAAGGTGTCTTTTCGGGCTCAGTAGCTGTTTTATTTTATCTTTCTGCCATAGTTGCCATTGCGATGGTTGCAAAAACTTTTGGTACCTATGCTTCTATGATGATGGAGATGCATACACAAGAGTATGCAAATATATTTGCCATAGGTATTTTA
>Ga0256837_1001833_pt1 | contig 14024 bp, 17 predicted proteins | sample 4562384metaG_FD_185976 | JGI IMG/M metagenome (GOLD analysis project Ga0256837, IMG submission 185976) | Hydrothermal vent microbial communities from Guaymas Basin, Mexico - 4561-384 | ecosystem: Environmental > Aquatic > Marine > Hydrothermal vents | place: Mexico: Guaymas Basin | collected... | reverse complement strand
CGATATCATACTCTTTTAATTGAAATTCTTGCAAAACTCTCTCTACTTTATCATCTAAATTCCAAGCATTATGATGGTCTAAATAGGCTGTAGCTCTCTCTAATCTTTTTTGTAACTTCTTATCATCAAAATTTTCTGACAATTCCATAGATATACTTTCGTACTCTTTTTTAGCATTCTGAAGCTCTTTAAGCTCATTTTCAATAGCCTCTCTTACATTTAAATGAGGTTCAAAAACTGGTTGTTGAGATAACATCTCTATATGAATAGATTGTTGTATAACCCTTTTGCCATCTGTAGGCTCTTCATCTCCTAAAATAATTTTCATTAAAGTAGATTTTCCACAACCATTTTTACCAACAATGGTAATCCGTTCTCCTTCAGCTAGATGAAAATCTACATCATCTAATAAAAGTTTTATATCATACTGCTTTTTAACATTAAAAAGGTCTACAAGAGCCATAAAAAATCCTTTGGTTTATTTAAATATTTTGTAAATCATAACGATTAATATTATTAGATACATGATAATTGTAAAATACTTTAATTTTTGGCTATGAATTTTTTCTTTTAATAAAATACCCAAATATACGCCAAGTAATGAACTAATACCTATAATTAATCCATGATATAAATCTATCTCTCCATAGACCAATCTGCCTATTAATCCTGATATTGAGGAAAATACAACAAAAAACAGTCCTGCACTAACTGCTTTTTTGAATGGATAATGTAAAAAACCTGATAAAATTGGGATTAAAATAATTGCCCCACCAACACCTATACTAATAGATATAATTCCGATACCAATACCTACGATAAATAATATAAATTTAGATACTGATTTACTATTTTCTATATCATTTTCTTTGGGAGAAGTGTATAATCTATATAATGCAAATAGTATAAAAAATATAAATACATATTGTAAGTTTCTCTCTGATATTCCAGCTGTTAAGTATCCACTTAAATATCCACCAACAAATCCACCAAAACCAACCATCAGACCATCATCAAATATTAATGAGCCTTTACGATAATTTATATATGACCCAAATATAGAACTGAATGTCATTTGAATAATAGATATTCCAACAGCCACTCTCATTTCAAATCCTAAAAGAAGAAGTATTGGCACTAAAACCGTACCACCACCCATTCCAAAAAAACCTGATAGTATTCCAATACCTATACCAGTTAATGATAATATAATTTCCACTAGATAATGACCTTTTTAAGAATTATAGCATTATTTTAGATATAATTTAAAAAATTTAATATAATAAGGCCTACTATTTATGTATCTTTATGACACTTCAAAGAAAAGAAAAAGAAAATTTGAAACAATACGAGATGGTGAAGTATCTATATATGTTTGTGGTCCAACAGTGTATGATGATGCTCATCTAGGACATGCAAGAAGTTCACTTAGTTTTGATTTACTATCAAGAACACTAAAAGCTTTAGGATATAAGGTCACTTTAGCAAAGAACTTTACAGATATAGATGATAAAATTATCAATAAGATAAAAGAAAGTGGCAAATCTTTAGAGGAAATTACAAGTTATTATATAGAAAGATATAATAGTGAAATGAAATCTCTAAATATTATTCCAGCAGATATAACACCAAAAGCAACTGATTCAATAGATGCTATAGAAAACATGATTAACAAACTTATTAATTTAGGATTTGCCTATAAAATAGATAATGGTGATGTATATTTTGATACAGATAAGGACAATAAATATGGTTCTATATCAAATATGGTTATTGAGGATAAAGATACTATAAGTAGAGTTGAACATACAGACAAGAAAAAGAATCCAAAAGATTTTGCATTATGGAAAGCTTGTAATAACAATGATAATATATGTTTTGGCGATAGTTTAGCAAGTGGTAGACCTGGTTGGCATATTGAATGTTCGGCTATGATAGAAAAATATTTTAAAGGTAATAATAAGTTTACAATAGATATTCATGGTGGTGGTGCTGATTTACTATTTCCTCATCATGAAAATGAAGCATCTCAAAGTAGATGTGCAACAGGTAGAGAAATTGCTAAATATTGGATGCATAATGGGTTTGTCCAAATTGATGGTGAAAAAATGAGTAAATCTTTAGGTAATAGTTTTTTTATAAAAGATACACTAAATAATTATGATGGTGAGATATTAAGATATTATCTAAACTCAATTCACTATCGCAATGATTTTAATTTTAACGAAGAAGACTTATTAGTATCAAAAAAGAGATTAGATAAATTATATAGATTAAAGAAAAGACTGCTACCAACTAAGGCATCAAAACCAGCAAAAGAGTTTGTAAATAGAATGCTAGACGCAATGAGTGATGATTTGAATATATCTATAGCTTTAGCATCTATTGATGAAATGGTATCAGAAATCAATGAAAAATTAGATATAAATCCAAAAGATAAAAATCTTAAAAAAGAGAGTTTGGCTAATATAGAATTTATTGATACCCTACTTGGATTTGGAAATAAAGAACCATTTGGATATTTTCAGATAGGTATTGAGAAAGATTTAAAAGAAAAAATAGAACTATTAATAGAAAATAGAACTATTGCTAAGAAAGATAAAAACTTTAAATTATCAGATAATATTAGAGAAGAGTTAACTTCTATGAATATCTCTATTATGGATACAGGAAATGGTACAGTTTGGGAAAAAATATGATATACTTTTCAAAAAGGAAATTTTAATGAAAAAAACGATTAGTTCATTTATTTTAGCATGTACTTTGTTTACTACTCCTATATTGGCAGCTACAACACAAATAAATGCAAAAGATATTGTAATTGATGAGGTAGAACAGTATCCATTTATCGGTATTGTAGGATTAGAAAATGATTTATTAGATAATAATATTCTTATGGGATTCAGAGTTGGTATGCAAAATAATGTATGGAGAACTATGGTAACTTATGAAGATAATTTTGATGAATATCAATCTTTAATGCTACAAGTGGATAGAACTCTAGTTGCAGGTCTTTTTAATGGAAAAGGTCGTATATATCTTGGTTTATCTACAGGAATAATTGATACAGGTAATGATTGGATGAATGCTATAAACATCAATGAATCAGATACAAGCACAGTAAATACTGCAGGTTATGCAATGGGTGGAAATATTGGCTTAATGTATTATATTAGTGAACAAGTAGATATATCTTTAGAATATAGATATTTAAGTGTGCAAGAGGTTGACCAGTTTGATAGAATAAAAGGTTTCTCAATAGCACTACACTACTTCTTCTAAACGATATGAAGCTTTTTCAAGATGGTTTAAATCACTTTATTGTATTTTATGATTTAATTTTAAGATATTAAAGTATACAAAAGGAAATTATATAATGAGTTATGCCATAGAGTCATTTGACCCAGAGATTTATGAAGCGATTGAAGATGAATTAGTTAGACAAACTGATCACCTTGAGATGATAGCTAGTGAGAACTTTACTATTCCTGCTGTTATGGAAGCTATGGGTTCTGTTTTTACAAATAAATATGCAGAAGGTTACCCATATAAAAGATATTATGGTGGTTGTGAGTTTGCAGATAAAGTAGAGCAGTTAGCGATTGATAGAGCTTGTGAGCTTTTTAATTGTAATTATGCAAATGTTCAACCTCATTCTGGTTCTCAAGCAAATGGTGCTGTTTATGCAGGTTTAATTAAAGCTGGTGATAAAATATTAGGTATGGATTTAAGTCATGGTGGACATTTAACTCACGGAAGTAAACCTAGCTTTAGTGGAAAGAATTATCAAAGTTTTACTTATGGTGTTGAACTTGATGGTAGAATTAACTATGATAGAGTTTTAGATATAGCTAAAATTGTTAAGCCTCAGATAATTGTATGTGGTGCTTCTGCTTATGCTAGAGAAATTGATTTTAAGAAATTCAAAGATATAGCTGATGAAGTTGGAGCAATTTTATTTGCTGATATTGCTCATATTGCTGGTTTAGTATGTGCAGGAGAACACTCTAGTCCATTCCCTTATGCAGATGTAGTTACAACTACAACACATAAAACTCTTGCAGGTCCAAGAGGTGGTATGATTATGACTAATGATGAGGTAGTATCAAAGAAAATTAATTCTGCGATATTTCCTGGACTTCAAGGTGGTCCATTAGTTCATGTTATTGCAGGTAAAGCTGTTGGTTTTAAATATAATCTAAGTAATGAGTGGAAAGATTATGCTAAACAAGTTAAAGTTAATGCATCTAAGATGGCTGATATTTTAATAGCAAGAGGATATGATGTTGTAAGTGGTGGTACTGATAATCATCTTATTCTAGTATCGTTCTTAGATAAAGATTTTTCTGGAAAAGATGCTGATGAAGCATTAGGTAATGCAGGTATCACGATTAATAAAAATACAGTACCTGGTGAAACTAGAAGTCCATTTGTAACAAGTGGTATCAGAATAGGTTCTCCAGCTCTTACAAGAAGAGGAATGGGCGAAGCTGAATTTCAAATTATTGCAAATAAAATTGCTGATATTTTGGATGATATTAATAATACAGATCTTCAAACAAAGATTAAAGAAGAGATGAAAGATTTAGCTAGAAACTTTATTATATATGATAAAGCCATCTACTAGTTTTTAAAATATAAAGAGAGTTTAATCATAAGTAGCATCTATTATTTTTATTCTCTCTCTCTTCTTATGTTTCGGCACAGCTTTTTGAATTATTGCCTCTTCAATTGGAGGTATACAACATTGTCCTGAAGGATTTCGAATATCACATCTACAACCATAATTATCAATACGAATTTGTATTTTATCTATTAAGCCAATAGTATCAAGTGATAATTTTGTATAGTTATAACAATAACAAATTAATGCACCTTGACTTGAATAATCTTTAGCACCTACTTCTTTATTTAGTGTAGAACTAGTAAAGGTCTCTTTATCATTGAAGTATATAATATCACAAGATGGTGTTGAACAATAAGAATATCCTTTATCACTGATTCTACTAATATCTTTGACATGATGAAGAATCGTATCAGAATTAACTTTTTTCCCCTTTTGCTTACAGAGAGGACATTTACTTACGAAAAAAAACATTTTAAACACCCCATAAAAATAAAATAGATTATATCACTTTATAATAAACATTTAATAAGAATTGGGTAAAATATATTACACTTTTTTTAATTTTAACAAGGAGTAATAATGAAAGATAAATTTTTAATTATATTTATAGGATTGAGTAGTATACTATTTGGAGAAGTATTTTATAAAGTATATGACACACAAAAAGCAGAAATACATTATAATATATCAGGTGATGGTCAAGTAACAGAAACTACACATATTAATATGATTGGTAGTTCAAGTTTAGTCTTCATTAACTGGGGAGTAAAAAGAATATATAAAGAAAATTATACAAAAACTTCTACAGGGACTATTGTAAATATGCAAGATATTCAAAGTCTAACGCTTGATGATTATGGAGTTATATATAATGTAAATTTTGATAAAAATATTATAGAAAAAAGAGTAGACCCTCTTATAAAACAAGATATTAAAGAGAAAAAAGATATATCATCAAAATCTACCAAAAATTGGGAGAGAGTTGGGTCCTCTAATATTCTAGGATATACATGTCAAGAGCTTCAATACAAAGATACTAAAAAATGTATATACAAAGGAATTGTTTTAAAAGAAGAAAAAAGTTTGGATAATATATTAATGATAAAGGAGGCAACTTCTATATCTTTTGATAAAAATATAACAGACGAGTATTTTGAATTACCAACATTAAAGAAAAGTATATCAAAAGGATTTTTATCTAATATAACAGAAACTTTAACTGAAAATAAAACTGAAATATTTACTAAACAAAAGAAATTTCTTCCTAAACTACTTAGAGAGATGAAAGAAGCTAGAGTATGTTTAGAGAATGCAGAAAATGCTAATGAAGCAAATATATGTTTGAATAGTGTAATTAAAATTAAATCAAAAATTAATGGTATTGAAGATAATGGTTGTGAAGTAGATTATTGGATAAAGAGACAAAAAGAGGAAAAACTGGATAGATTAGATAATAAAATTCTTAAACTAAAACAAGAAATGCCTTGTATTAGAAGAAGTAGAAATATCGATGATTTAGCAGAATGCATGGAAGAAGAGGTTATTTCAAACTAATGAAATTTCATAGAATATATATAGAGATAACAAATATTTGTGGGCTTAAATGTTCATTCTGTCCCACATCTGATATATCATCAGAAACAATGTCATTAAAACTATTTGAAGATATGGTTATGCAATCTAAGAAATATACAAAAGAGATTGCTTTTCATGTTATGGGTGATCCATTAACTGTTAATAATCTAGTTGAATATTTGGATATTATGGAAAAATATAAAATGAAAGCTATATTAACAACTAGTGGATATTTTATAAAAAAACACCCTATTTCAACACTATTTCATAATGCAGTAAAACAGATAAACATATCTCTTAATAGTTATAATAAGAATGATACTGCTATTACATTACTACAATATATAACACCAATTATAAATTTATGTAAAGAGAAGATAAAACAAGATGCCAACCTATTTATAAATCTTAGAATATGGAATCTTGATGAGATGATGAGTGAAAAAAATTTTAATCAAGAATTATTCAAAGAGTTGTCTAATAATTTCTATTTAAAACAAACAATAGAAATAATATATAAAGAAAGACCTAAAAATATTCGTTTAGAAAACAAGATACTTCTTCACTTTGATAACTATTTTGAGTGGCCGTCTTTAGATAATCCTATATATGGAAATGGTACTTGTTTAGGATTAAAATCTCACATTGCAATTTTAGTTGATGGAACAGTTGTGCCATGCTGTCTTGATAGTAAAGGAGTTATAGAATTAGGGGATTTTAAAAAAAATACTTTAGATGAAATAATGAATAATAACCGAACACAATCAATAAAAAATGGCTTTAAAAATGACATAGCAATAGAAGAGCTATGTCAAAAATGTAGTTATAAAGATAGATTTAACGAACAATCTTTGTAAATTTACTACCTTCTATCGTTAAATTATACATTAAGCCTTTATTACCATATACAAATCCAATTACTGGCTTATTGAATGTTGCATTACTAATATCTTGTCCTGTACCCCATTTAATTATTGCTACAGAGCCATCTACACCAACTTTCCATCCATTATTTTTTTGAAAATTATTAAGAGCTTTATCTGTTAAAAATGCAATTAAAATAGCTTTTGTTTGAACTCCAAATTGTAGACCTATTGATGCTGAAGCTGTACTATAATACTGAATAGTCTTGCCATCAACTATTAAAGCACCTTCGCCATACTCTCCACCAATACCAATACCTGCTTTAACTACTTCAGGAAAAACCAAATAACCTTTTACACTTTTAGCTAAAAAGATATCTGAACCTTTTACCTCTTTATTAAACAATTTCAGAGATGCATTAACCTCTTGATTTATAACTTCTGCTGATTTAGCATAGAGTGTACTATTGATAGCAAATATTGCAAAAATAGATAATAGGGCTTTTAATATTCTCATATTAATCCTTTAATTTAAAATTAAAAACATTCTAACCAATTCAAGCTTAAATCATAAGTTTTATATTGACTATGTTATACTTTCTAATCAAATATATTCAAAGGAAAAATATGAGAAATATAAGTAAGAAATTCTTAACGATAACTCTTTTTGTAGTTTTAGGGTTAGCGATGAGTGGTTGTACTAATAAAGGTCCAAAAGTACCTGAAAAACAAGAAGTTCAACAAAACTTAAATACAACAGAGATAAGAAAAAGTAAAATATCTCAAATGAGTGAAGATGAGAAGACAAAAGCATTTTCCAAAGCTATGAATGGAATTAAAAATGATGTTAAAAATAATTCCAAGTATACAAAAATAAAACTTAATAAACCTATTGATAATCGAAAATGGTTTACAGATAATATATATAAATTATGGTCTGGTGAGATGACTAAAGATGTATTTATCAATGATGGTATTTCAAAATATCCTAATAAAGATTATGAGTTTTATTTTATAGCATCTAGCGTTTTATCTAAATAATTTATTCTTTTGATGATAGGTAGTCATATATGGCTTTCACCTCTTCATCAGTTAAATAATATTTTGGCATAATTGGATGGTTTCGGGCTACTGTTTTTTTTATATTATCAAAACTTTTATATCTGATATCTATTCCTCTTATTACAACCAATTTATCATCTTTATTTATATAATCTACAATATCCTTACCTTCTCCATTTTTTCCATGGCATGATGCACAACTAACCCCTCTTGGATTATTATATAACATCTCTCCATACTCTAAATCTGTAATAAAATCACTCTCTCCAGTTAAGCATAAAGGTAATAAAAATATTAATTTATAAAAATTCAAATATATCCTCCTTAATTAATTACGATATAATACCAAAAAATTATCAAGTAGAGGATGTTAAATGCAATTAATTGATGGAAAATCTCTAGCAAATAAAGTTCAAGAGCAGGTAGCAGATGAGGTTGAGGAGTTAAAACAGGTTCAGAATATTGTCCCAGGATTAGCTGTTATTTTAATAGGTGATGACCCTGCTAGTCATGCTTATGTAAGAATGAAAGCAAAAGCTTGTGAAAAAGTTGGTTTTTATTCTATTACACACAATATGCCAGATAGTATTAGCCAAGACGAAATTATAGGAACTATTCAGATGATGAATGATAATCCAAGAATAGATGGGATACTAGTACAGCTGCCTCTTCCATTACATATTGATACAGATAAAATATTAGAAGTAATTGACCCTAAAAAAGATGTTGACGGATTTCATGCATATAATGTTGGAAGATTAGTTACAGGACTTGATAGTTTTGTAGCATGTACACCTTTAGGCGTTATGAAAATGTTTGAAGCTTATAATATTGAACTGGAAGGTAAAAATATATGTGTTGTTGGTGCTAGTAATATAGTTGGTAAACCAATGGCTAGTCTACTTCTAAATGCAAATGCTACAGTCACAGTTACACATATATATACGCAAGATTTGAAATCTCATACTCTAAAAGCTGATATAATTGTTGTTGGTGTAGGTGTTCCTGCATTAATAAAAGAAGATATGATAAAAGATGGTGCTATCATTATTGATATTGGAATAAATAGAATAGCTGATGGTTCATTGGTTGGGGACGTTGATTTTGAAAATGTTAGTAAAAAATGTAGTTATATAACTCCTGTACCAGGTGGGGTTGGACCAATGACAATAGCTATGCTACTAGCAAATACTCTAAAATCAGCACAAAGAAGAGATGTATGAAAAAATTCTTAAATAAACTATATGATTTTTCAAGTTCATGGACAGGTACGATAATAATAGTCCTATTTTTAATATTTTTTGTAGCTCAATCATTTGTAATTCCTAGTGGTTCAATGAAAAGAAGTTTATTAATAGGAGATTTTCTATTTGCAAAAAAATATAGTTATGGAATACCTATACCTCATCTGCCTTGGGTAGAAGTTCCAATTATGCCTGATATTTTTGATAATGGACATTTAATAGAAGGTAATAAACCAAAAAGAGAAGATATTGTTATATTTAGATACCCAAAAAACAATAAAATCCATTATGTAAAAAGATGTATTGCTGTTGGTGGAGATGAGGTTATATATCTTGATAAAAAACTTCTGATACATTTCTATGAAGGGGATGATTATATCAAAGCAAATTATCCTAAAGAGAAAATAAAGTCTATAAGAGATAAATTATGGGTAGAAAATCCATATATGAGTAAATATGCAGGTATTCAGTATGTTCCAGAGAGTGGAGGAAATATATTTGAAGCACTATTAAGTTACTTCTCTTATGATAAAAATATTGATATGTCTCCTATCTATATTAATGGTTTGGAAGCTCCCATATATACAATAAATAGCCGTCCAATTAATGCTTTATATAAAAAGATAGAAGATAATCATTTTTATATGGTTGGAGATAATAGAGATAACTCTAATGATAGCCGTTTCTGGGGTTCTGTTCCATATAAATTGGTTGTTGGAAAACCTTGGCTAATATATTTTAGTATTGAACATAGAAGTTATGAAAAAATGTTAAAAGGTGATGATGAATTTGGTTCTGGAAGAGATAATGCTGGACTTAAAAGAATTTGTCAAGATATTAAAATTGACTCTAAAGAATGTGAAGCATTATGGGATAAAGAGAGATATAGTATTCGCTGGGGAAGAATGGGAAGACAAATTAACTCATTAGAACTAGAAAAACCAATACAATAAGAGAGTAGATAATGGAAACCGTAGAAATATTAAAAGTAACAGCAATAATTATAGCTTTAGCTATAGCTATAATAGGTCACGAAATTATGCATGGTTGGGTAGCATATAAATATGGTGATAATACAGCAAAAAGCCAAGGTAGACTTAGTATTAATCCAATAGTTCACATAGACCCAGTAGGTTCTATTGCTGTACCTGCTCTATTGTATTTCAGTGGAGCTCCTTTTCTGTTTGGGTGGGCAAAACCTGTCCCTGTCTATATGCCTACTGTTTTAAAAAATGGTGGAACAAATGGAGCAGTAGCTGTAGCATTGGCTGGAATTACATATAATCTGGCATTAGCTGGAATTTTTGCATCAATTTTACCTATGTTAGTAGAACCTAAATCTATGACTGAAGCATTTTTTACTATGCTTGTGTTTCAGAGTATTATTATTAATGTATTACTAGCTGTGTTTAATCTTATCCCAGTACCACCATTAGATGGTGCAAATGCTGTAAGATACTTAGCAATGGGATGGAGATGGGATAATATTGTAAAATTTTACGATAAAATATATCCATATGGTATGATTTTTATAATAATAATCTTAGTAACACCAATAAAAGATTTTTTGTTTAGTCCAATATCTTGGATTATTCAATTTTTAATTTAAATTCAAGGAATTTTATGAAATTTTATATAGCAACAGACCACGCAGGATATGCTCTCAAAGAGTTTGTTAAAGATTATGTTACTTCAAAGGGTCATCAGATAATAGATTTAGGCCCAGACTCTGCTGATAGAGTAGATTATCCAGATTTTGCAAAGAAGTGTGCAAATAGTGTAATATCAGATAATGGAAGCTTTGGAATTTTAATATGTGGAACAGGTATTGGAATATCTATATCTGCAAACAAAATAAAAGGAATAAGAGCTGCATTATGTCATGATGCATACACTGCTTCAATGACAAGAGCCCATAATAATGCAAATATATTATGTTTTGGTGAAAGAGTTGTTGGTAAAGGCGTAATTGAAAATATGATAGATGCCTTCTGCGATACACCTTTTGAAGGTGGAAGACATGCAGGAAGAGTATCTAAAATAGAAGATTGCTCAATGGGTTCTAACTTAGACTAGTTTTTATTCTTTCTTGAAAGAGGCTTTAAAATGAGATATACAATCTGTACAATCTTTAACTTTATTGCTCTCAATTGCATCTTCCAAGGCATCATAATTATTGATTTTAATATGATGTCCTTTTCGCATCTCAATAATATTCTTTTTTTTGAGTTTTTTAAATATCCTTGATAATGTTTCTGGAGTTAAATTCAAAATAGCTGCTATCTCGTTATATTTTAGCTTAGTAAAGATTTCCACATTCTCTATAAGCATCTTTGCAACTTTGGCTTCAGACGAATATATAGTCTCTTTATGAACCAAAGAAGATAATACCATTATTTTAGAAGTCAATGATTTTATTAACTCTAAAGAAAACTGTTTATCATCAAGATTATTATGTATATAATCGAAATGAACTAACATCATTTTACCCTTTGTTACAAACTCACAAGTAGCAGGAAATGGCTGATTTTCAAAACAGGCATATTCACCAACCATTGCTGGAGCTTCCAACCTATTTATCTGTATCTGTGTACCTTTTGGATTAGTTTTATATAATTTAATAGTTCCTTCTAAAATAATATATAAATATTTACTATTATCTCCTTCATAAAATACAATACTATCCTTTATATAACTTCTTGTAATTGAATTCTGTTTTATATCATTTATATAATAATCTGATAGTTTAGAGAAGAGTTGAATATCTGTAAGATTATACACATGTTACCTTTTATTATTTTGAGCTAATTTATCAAAAAGAGACTTAAGTATAGTTTTTCAATACCTAAAAGAATCAAAACAGTTAGAAATCCTCCTGCAAAACCAGCTAATATATCATCTCCCATGACACCTAATCCACCATCAACTTTTTCATCTATAACACCTATTGTCGATGGTTTCCATATATCAAATAGTCTAAATGATGCAAAACTAAGTATTACAGTTACAACTTCTGCATAGTTAAAAGATAGTGTTGAGAGTGTTGAATAGGAAATCATAAGCGTAAGCCAAATTCCAGCTGTCTCATCAATTACAATCTCTTGTTGGTCATGTATTCCTGTTATTTTCTCATACTTATTAATTTCAAATATACCGATAATAGTAATAGCCAAAGTCAACATAAATAGAGTCTGAATACCCATTGTATGTATAATAAGAATACCAAAAGGTAAAGAGGCTAAAGTTCCCATTGTTCCAGGAGCTTTTGGGCTAAGTCCTGAACCAAAGAAAGTTAGAAAAAGTTTTTGTAAAGTCAAGATAATCCTTTATTATGTCAATGAGCTAGTCTGATATAGTTCAGATAGTTTAATATAAAAATGTTCTTCATTTGGTTGCTCCAATAGTCCTAAATCTGGCATAATAGAGTAGTGCATCTCTTGAAGATTTTTAAATCTATTTGGAAATAAATCTGCTAAGATACTAGCTGATACTTCTTTTCTAACTAATATTGATGGTGGTATTATACCACTTTGCATTAGCTTCATAATTGTAGGAGAATGATAATGAGTATGATGATGTTGTCCATGAGGACAAGTTCTTCTACTTACTAAAGTTTTACAAGTATCACAATATACATACTCATCAACTGTTGTAATTTCAATATTAAGCTCTTTGGAACTATCAAATATAGTATTTAATCTATTTTTATCATAATATAGTCCAAGACCTGCATGATTTCTACCTATAACTAACTCATTACAACCATAATTCTTCGCTAAAAGTGCATCTAAAACAAGTTCATTATATCCAGCGAAAATATAAGTATTCTCAAATGGAACAACAATAACTCTGTTTTGAGGAAGATAATTGTCTATAAATGCAATCAAAGAATTGTACCTAACCTCATATCTTAAGCCATCAGTATTAAAAGGCTTTCTTAAAAATATAACCAATATATCAGCATTACTAAGAGTTTGCCTAATCATTCTTTCATGAGCTCTATTAAATGGGTTTCCTGCTAACATCATAGCAGATATTTTTCTAGCTCCAGTTATTGATATTAATTGATTGATTTGTTCTATATTATCTTTTATAACAGGATAATTAACCTTATATTCTCCAGAAACTGCAATATCACCTAATCTAGCTAATGTATTCTTTACTCCAGGATGTTCAGTATCGCTTGTACCATAAATTATCTCAACCCTTTTTTTTGGGTCAATCTCAAAAATCTCATCAACAATAATCTCTCCAACTTTTTTACCTCTAATAACTAAATCTAAAACTTCACCCTCTTCTACAGTGGTTAAAGTAATCCGATTTTGTTTACCTTTTGGAGCCAATACAAAAGCAAAAGGATATGGAAATCCTTTATATAGTTGAGTCCTATCAACCTCTTCAGCAGTTTTCTTATTCATAAGTTTGGTTACTGGATAAATTAATCCCTCTTGAACTAATGCTAAAGTTGATAGTGCTTCTGTATCTATATATATTGGTCTATTTTTGTTTGAATATTCCATATTTTTTCCTTTTCTCCCACAAACTCTTTCGTGAGATACCTAATTTTTTCGAGAGTTCTGTGTCTGGAAATTTATATTGAAAGCTGTTAACAATAAATTTAACATAATCATCAATAGTTAAAATTTCATTTTG
>Ga0256837_1001831_pt1 | contig 14040 bp, 16 predicted proteins | sample 4562384metaG_FD_185976 | JGI IMG/M metagenome (GOLD analysis project Ga0256837, IMG submission 185976) | Hydrothermal vent microbial communities from Guaymas Basin, Mexico - 4561-384 | ecosystem: Environmental > Aquatic > Marine > Hydrothermal vents | place: Mexico: Guaymas Basin | collected... | reverse complement strand
GAGTATCATCTAAAGAATCTCTTATACTTTGTGCCGATTTTATAAATTTTGCATCTATTATTCGTAAAGAATTCATTATTTACCTCCTACATCAAAAATAAATTTTACAGGTTCTTTTCCTGAACTTTTGACATCTGAGTCACCTGTTATAGAATTTATTTGAACTATATTTCCATGAACATCTCTATTATTACTTACATCATGAATAACAGCCTTTCCAGTAAACAGATATACTGATGTCTCTGGATAATATGTTACCTTGTCAGAATGACCTTTGTAATGATTTTTCCCTTTAATCACTTCATAAGTTGCTCTTCCAATAGCATCATATTGAATAGTTTCATTATTATCATTAAAATATACAATTACTTTATCGCTATGTATCCAACTTTGACCCTGTTTGACCATAACATCATTTATAAAATGAACTTGCTTATCTGCATCTCTAGCATAGAATGACTCTGATGTTATTTGAACTTTCTCTGCAAAGATGTAGAGAGGTAAAATAGTCAAGAGAAAAAGTTGTACTATAGTTTTTTTCATAAAAATTCCTAAATTTTAGATATATTATATCATTTGAATTATAAGAGTAGCTATTTATTTGGATAAAACAGTGCGTGAATTTTATTCGCTGTGGCTACTTGCCCTTTTTTATCATAAACTAATCCTGTACCTTTTATTATACTATTATTAATATAAGCAGTAAATGGGCTAGTCACATATAAAAATTCGGTTAATTTATTATACACAGCATGTTCAGCCTCATAATAATATCCATTTGTCTGTAAAACTGTTACATTATTATCTAAATAGATATTATCTTTTATAAATCTACCACTAGATGCTTTTAATATATCTACAGAATTACCTATATATTTTAAATTTTTAAGGTTTAAAACTCCACTCTCTTTTAATCCATAATCGGAATATAATTTACTAGTAATTTTATTTTTATTAACCTCTACGGTTATAGAATTATAAACTTCAAACTCTTTATAAAATGTTTGATTTTGAGCTTTTCTCTGTTTAACATCAAAAAGTAAAGATACACTTAACATGATTAAAATCATTATGAAGGCAATCCACTCTGCTCTTATAGCCATAGATTTAAATACTTTTGAGTTAATCCCTCTTTTGATATTAAGTACTCTATCATCTCCCTAACAGCTCCATCGCCACCTTTTCTAATTAAGGATACAGTTGCAATTCTTTCAACATGTTCACTAGCATCTTGAGGTACAAAAGATATTTTAGACGCCTTTAATATCTTGTAATCATTTAAATCATCTCCTATAGTAGCTACACTATCCATACTAATATTTAACTTTTGAGTAAGTTCTATTAAAGTTTCTAATTTATTTTCTATACCTTGATAGTAATACTCTATATGTAACTCTTTAGCTCTCTTCTCTACTATTTTAGATTTTCTACCTGTTATAATTGCTACTTTTTTCCCAAGCTTCATCCACGAAACAATAGCTAAACCATCTTTAACATTAAAACTTTTAATCTCATCACCATTTTGACTATATGTAATTTGACTATTTGTCATCGTCCCATCAACATCTAGGACGATTAACTCTATGCTCATAGCATACCTTTTGTACTAGGTGTACCAGAATTATTTTTAGAAACAGCTCTACGAAAAGATAATGCTAAGGCTTTAAAAGATGCTTCGATTAGATGATGTTTATTATGCCCTCTATTTGCAACTAAATGAAGAGTTAGTGGCATATTAAATGTTAGTGCTTTAAAAAATTCTTCAACTAACTCAACATCAAAATTACCAACTTTACCTTCAATAGGAAGTTCAAAAACAAGATATGCACGATTAGATAAATCTATATCACAACTTACACTAGCTTCATCCATTAAAATTGTTGCACTTCCAAATCGCTCTATATCATTGACTGGATATATAACTTTATTAAGAGCTTGACCCAATACAATACCAATATCTTCTACACTATGATGGTCATCAATATGAGTATCTCCAACACATTCAACTTCTAAATCAATATGAGAGTGTTTAGCAAAAGATATTAGCATATGGTCTAAAAAAGGTACTCCTGTATTAATTTTTGATATGCCCGTACCATATAATTCTAGATTAACTCTAATTTTTGTCTCTTGTGTTTCTCGTCTAACTTCCGTATTGCTCTCTTGCATCATCTGTATCATACTATAAATACTCCATAAAAAATTTAAAATTATTATATCAAAATTATTCTCTAATAATGATAGCATCTTCGAGGTCATTACAATATTTATAATCTTCTGCCTCTTGGTTTGTCTTAAACCCTATAACTAATACAAGATACATCTCATCTCCATCAATATTATGAGCCTTCTTAACAATTGATTTATATCTCTTGTCTAAAATACTATAATGTCTTTGATATATAATTGCCTCTTCACTATCTTCAAATGATTTAATTTTAATAGCAAAATTAGTAATTTTAACCTTTTTGGGAACTTGCTGTTTAATAGATTTTTTCTTATAGATTTTTCCTGCAAAGCCTACAACTTCAAGTTGGACTTTAGCAGTTCCTCTTAAATTTATACCTATTATTTTTCCTGCAACAAAACTACAATCTATAACTCTTCCTCTAATAAAAGGTCCTCTATCATTAATTCTAACAATTACACTTCTATTATTTCTTAGATTAGTAACTTTAACCATTGTATTCATTGGCCAAGTTTTATGTGCTGCTGTTTTATCATACATATTATATCTTTCACCATTACTTGTCCGTTTAAAATGAAAACCTCGTCCATACCAACTAGCTATTCCTCTCGATTTTTTTCCTATTGATACATAAGTTGGATAATATGTTTTTCCTCTAATACAATAAGCCTTCATTGTAGCAGGTGTTCCATGTGGATATGTTTTTCCACAACCACTTATAAAAATAATAAAAGTTATAAAAAGTAAAATACTTAAATATCTCATTTATTAACTTTATTTAAAAATTTATCAAACATTTTTTTTGAAACAGGAATAATTAATATTTTGTCTATTATTACTTTACCATTTTTTATATTATTAAATTTGATTAAATCCGAAACTCTAATCTTATATTTTTTAGAAATAATATTTAATGTATCTTCTCTTTCAACAAAATGAGATATAAAACAACATTTGGAAGCTCGATTTAACTCTTTTTTTAATTCGTATTGTGTATAAAAATCTACAACTTTATCACTTGGAATATTTATAATATATTTAGGTAAAGATACTGGAATAATTCCATTTTTAAAGTGGTGGTTTAATTTTGATAAATTATTTGATTTCATTCCTATCATCTTAGCTATATATTTAATATTTTCACCTGCCTCGACTTCAACTTGAATAACCTCATCACCATATATATCTGATACTTCATTTAAATCATCAGAAAATCCTAACGAGATATTTTCACCTATCATCGCAACTAATAAAACTTTATACATATATAATTGTGTCTCTTTTGGAAGATATTTTATAACTATACTCAACTCATCACTATTCGCTTTTCTAATAGCCTTTTTCATTCTACCCTCACCACAATTATATGCCATAACTGCTAAATACCATTTTCCAAAATCATTATATAATTTATGTAAATAACGCATAGCTGCATTTGTCGCTAAAATAGGGTCTAATCTCTCATCAAATTTAGAATTTACTTTAAGATTATAATGTTTTGCTGTGTAGCTCATAAATTGCCATATTCCTGTAGCACTCTTAGAAGAGAGAGCGTTTAATTTAAATCCTGATTCCACCATTGCTAAATATACCAATAAATCTGATAAATCATCTTCTAATAGCATACTTTTAAATGTTGGAATTAAAGAGCCACCTCTTTTGATAGAGTTCTTATAAAAATTCTTATATCTATTACTATTTTTCTGAATAAAAGTAAGAAAATCATAGTTATGGATATAATCTTCATCAACGCTAAATTCATTAAATACATAAGAGTAACTTGGATATTTTTCAACTATATTAAAAGAGTACAGATTTATTGTCAATAGGAATATGTATATAACTGCTTTAATCATTTTTTATAGTAAATCTCCATTTTGTTTCTTTTTAGTAGCCATAATATTTAAATCCTCTATCTTTATAAATTGATTTCTTAAGTAAGCATCTATAGCATACCTTCCAACCATTGCAGAGTTATCAGAACAATATTTTAACTCAACACTGTGTATTTCTTTATCATATTTTTTACACAAATCTTTATATCCATCTCTAATATATAAATTAGCACTTGCACCACCAACTATTGCGAAATCTTTAATAGACTCTTTTTCAAAAATCTTTCTACTCTTTTGAAGTAAATGTAATTTTATTGCTTTTTGAAATGATGCAGATATATTATTTATATCTTCTTTGGATAAATTTCCATTTGAATCTTTACACTTCTCTATCTGAAGTCTTACAGCATTTTTTAAACCTGAAAGAGAAAATGCAATTAATGGAGAATTTCTTAAAGGTACAGGAAAATCAAATTTATTATCATCTCCATATTTTGCAAAGTTTTCTATAATTATTCCACCAGGATAGCCTAATCCCATCATCTTTGCAACTTTATCAAAACTTTCACCAACACTGTCATCTATTGTAGTAGCTAATATCTCCATCTTATTAAATGATAAAACTTTAATAATTTGTGTATGTCCACCAGATATTAAAAGTACAAGAAGAGGTGTAATTGAATCTTTTTCTATAAATAACGAATATATATGAGCCTTTAAATGATGTACAGCAATAAGAGGAATATTAAGAAATGTAGATAAAGTCTTAGCCATTGAAATTCCCTCTAAAAGCGTAACACCTAATCCAGGTTGATTAGTTACAGCTATTGCTTTTAATTCTGGGAAATAAACTTTTGTCTCTTCTAATATTTCAGGTAATGCAATAGCATGTAATCTACTTGCTAACTCTGGAACAACACCACCATATTTAGAATGTTCCTCTTCTTGAGAAATTTTTCTATGATAAATTAACTCTCTTGTATCTATTTTAGTAATTGCTATAGAGCTATCATCACAACTACTCTCTATACTTAGTATCATACTCTATTCTCATTTCTATTTTTATTAACAAAACATCTAACTTCTCTATCTATATTTATTATATCATCTATACTTTTAGCTTTGATATTATCAAAATATTTATATGCTTTTAATACCTCTTTACTCATATCAAAAAAGTTACATTTACCTATTTCAAAAAGTTTAATAGCCTCTTCATTAGCAGAGTTTACAATAATTCCTAAATGAGGATTATCTAAAAGGTGTTGTTTTATTTCCCATATAGGATATTTATCTTCTTTAATTTCCTCAAAAGATATATTTCCAATATCCAATAAATCTAATTGTGGAAGTATTAAATCATCTACTTTATCTCTTAATGCGAATGCAATTGGTAATTTCATATCGACTCCAGCATAATGTGCAGTTGTTGAACCATCTTTAAACTGAATTAATGCATGTATAATTGATTTCCTCTCAATAACAGCATCTATATTATTTGTATTAAATAACCATTTAGCCTCTAAAAGTTCAAATAGTTTATTTGTCATTGTTGCACTATCTATTGTAATTTTATTACCCATAGACCAATTTGGATGAGCTAATGCCTCCTTAAATGAAGCATTTCTCATCTCTTTAATATCCCAATCTCTAAAAGCTCCACCACTTGCAGTTATATATAATTTATCAACTGGTTTATCATTCATCAGATACCATAATCCAAAATGTTCGCTATCAATAGGTGTTATTTTGGACATATCAATAAACTCTCCTGCTACAACTAAAGACTCTTTATTAGCCAAAGCTACCTTTTTATTTAAAGCTATAGATTTCAAAGTAGGAGCTAATCCAATATATCCAACTAAAGCATTTACAACTGTGGAACTCTTAGATGCTTCTATCAAATCTATTATCCCACTATCGCCATAAAAAATCTTATCATGATTAACTCTACTTATATCTTGTCTATTAGCAATAGCTACAAATTTTGGTTTATATATTTTAATTTGTTGATTTAGAAGTTCTATATTAGACCCAGCGACTAAAGCTTCTACTTTTATATTATATTTAGATGCAATTAATAAAGTATTTACCCCTATAGAGCCTGTTGAACCAAGAATAACTATAGAATTTTTCATTTACAAGAAAGCTCTTAAAGTTATAACCATAACAATAGCACCAAATAAATAACCATCAATTCTATCTAATATTCCTCCATGACCTGGTAAAATATCTCCACTATCTTTAACCCCTGCTTCTCTTTTTAAATAACTTTCAAATAAATCTCCAAATACCGAAGAGAAAGATGTTAAAAGTGTAACTATAATAGCTATCCATAAAGGAGCAATATATAATCCAGCATATGTTCCAAATATAGTAGCCAAGATGATACCACCAATAACTCCTTCTATAGTCTTGTTTGGTGATGTATCTGAAAATTTAGTCTTACCAATAGCCTTGCCTGTAAAAAATGCTCCTATATCAGTCAATGCTACAGTAACCAACATCCAAAGCATAGCTACCATTCCAAAATCTTGATAGAGTATCCAAAAGAATAGAATACCACTTACAGGATATAAAAATGGTAATAATAACTCTTTATTAAAATCTCTAGTATAGGCTAAAGTTCCACCAAATATAATCATAATTAAAAAGAATAGGTCATCTGGATTTGGATAAAAATATGCAAAAATCCAAATCATAATAGCCCAACTATACATTTTATTGTTCTCAAGCCTGAATAATAACATAGCTTCATGAAATGCAAATATATATATTAAACCTAGAAAGCCCCACATAATTAATTTATCATCAATCCAACCAATCAGACCTACCAAGCCAAGAAGTAAAATACCTGTAACCCATCTCTTTTGATAATCGCTTAAATTTTTCAATACAATAACCTATCCATTCATTTTATTTATAAAAGAAATTATATCTAAAAATAGATTTAATATATAAATGCTAATTTTTCAATTATTTTTCCTCAACTATTCAATTATTTTTAAATGTTTTTGGCTGATTTATCTCAATTTAATAAAGCTAAATTCTGCTTTTTTGACTTTTTTATAAAATAAGCATATCATGTAAATAGATAAAAAAGGAGATAAGATTATGAAAAAAATTATCGTTTTAGTTCTAGTTATGAACTCTATATTAATGGCCAGTAAAATAGGATATCCATCTATCCCACTGATAATAAATGATACAATTAAAATTAGTATTAATATTGAATTTAAGCATAATAAAAATGGATATAAAGATAGTAAATTTATTAAAATAAGTAAATTTATTATACCAAAAATACTATTCCCAAAGAATGTGTTTATTCAATCAGAACATCATCATAAAACTAAAGTTTCCTCAAATAATTATATTATTGCAGAAGCAAAAGGACATTTAGGAAAAAGATATGTTTGGGGTGCAAATGGTCCTAGCCGATTTGATTGTTCTGGATTTACATCTTATGTATATAAAAAAATGGGAATAAAAATACCAAGAGTATCGATAAATCAAGGTAAAGTTGGTAAAAAAGTAAAACGAAGTAGATTAAGAAAAGGTGATTTAGTATTTTTTGATACATCAAGAAGAAGACGAGGATATATTAATCATGTTGGAATATATATTGGAAACCATAAATTTATACACGCAAGTTCATCAAAACGAAAAGTGATAATATCAAGTTTAGATAAAAAATTCTATAAAGCAAGATTTAAATGGGGAAGAAGATTGAAATGAGCTATTAATATACCTAACAAGCTTTTTTAGCTAAAATTCTTTATTGAAAAGTCTAAATAATAAAGGTTTTGTTATGTTTGGTATGGGGTTTACAGAGATACTCTTGATTATCGTTATTGGTATATTATTTTTGGGTCCAGATAAGCTCCCAGAAATGATGGTAAAGGTTGCTAAATTTATTAAAAGTGCTAAAAAAGCGATTGGTGATGCAAAAGGTGCTATTGATGAAGAGATGAAAATAGCAGAACTTAAAGAAGAAGCTATGAGTTATAAAAAGCAACTTGATGAAGCAACTGATGAACTTAAAGGTTTCAAGAATGTTGGAATTAATCCAATGGATGATATTACAGAGGCTATTAATAGCTCATTGGATACTCCACCAACAACTAAGCAAATAGAACCAAAGCAAGATAAAGTAACTTTTGAAAAGAAATCAAAAAATATTGATAAAGAGGTGAACGTATAATGTTTAAAGAGATTAGACCACATTTAATTGAACTTAGAAAAAGATTGGGAATATCTGTTGCAACTATTATTGTTTTTGCTTTTGTCGCTTTTGGATTTAACCAACCATTAATTGAATTTGTCAAAGCTCCTCTAGTAGGTGTTGTTGAGGGTGATCCTTTTATTGGTGGTATTGGAATATTTTTTACAGCTTTAAAGATTTCTATATTTACTGGATTTCTTTTTGCTTTACCTGTTGTTTTCTCTCAACTTTGGGCATTTATAGCTCCCGGATTATATGATAATGAAAAGAAATATGTTGTTCCCTTTGTATTTACGTCAACATTTATGTTCTTATTAGGAACTGCTTTTGCATATTGGGTTGTTATACCTTTAGGATTTCAATTTTTATGGATATTTGCAGGTAACTTAGTTAACTTCTTACAAACTTTAGATGAGTATGTTAGTATCTTTACAAAAATATTATTTGGTTTTGGGGTTGCATTTGAATTACCAGTTGTATTATTCTTTTTAGGAATGCTTGGTCTAATTAATGATAAAAACCTAAAAGATTTCTTTGGATATGCAGTTTTACTTATATTTGTTTTTGCAGCTATGCTAACTCCTCCTGATGTTATTACTCAATTACTAATGGCTGGGCCACTTGTATTCTTATATGGGGTATCGATAGTAATTGTAAGAATGGTTAATCCATACAAAAAAGAGGAAGAAGAAGAGGAAAATGATAAAGAGTAATATTATATCAAGAGAGTTATTAACAGATAGTTATGATTATACTCTTCCTGATGGACATATAGCATCTAATCCAGTTTATCCACGAGATAGTGCCAAACTTTTAGTTTATAATAGAGAAGATAAAAGTATAACTCATACGACTTTTAAATGTCTATTAGATTTTATTCCAGATAAATGTGAAATATTTTTAAATGATACAAGAGTAATTAAGGCAAGAATTTTTGGTAAAAAAGAGAGTGGAGGAAAGGTTGAACTACTTTTTAATAAACCTTTAAATAGTTTCTCTTCATTAGTTATGATTAGAGGTAGAGTTAAGATAGGTACTATTCTATATTTCGATAACGAGTTAAGTGCTGAGGTTATAGAATTAAATAGTGATGGGTCAAGAGTTGTTAAATTTTATTATAAAAACACTCCTATTAGATTTGAAGATTTAGTTTTAATTTTAGATAAAATAGGACATATTCCACTTCCTCCTTATATAAAAAGAGAAGATAAAAAAGAGGATGAAAGAGATTATCAAACACTATTCGCAAAAAATGCAGGAGCAGTAGCAGCACCGACAGCCTCTTTACACTTTACAGAAGAGTTATTTAAGGAACTAGAAAATAACTATAATACAAATAAAATAACTCTTCATGTTGGAGCTGGAACTTTTAAACCAGTTGAAGTAAAAGAGATTTTAAATCATTCTATGCATTCTGAATATTTTGATATTCCAAAAAATTCCAAAGATATTATAACTAGTGATAAAAATATATTAGCAATAGGTACAACAGTTACGAGAACTATAGAATATTATGCAAGAGAAAAAAAAGTTAATGGAGAGTGTGACCTATTTTTAAATCCAAATAATCCTCCAATAAGAGTAAATCATCTTTTAACAAATTTTCATCTACCTAAAAGCACTTTGATTATGCTAGTTAGTGCATTTATAGGAAGAGAAAAGACACTAGAACTATATCAAGAGGCAATAAATAATAATTATCGTTTTTTTAGTTATGGCGATAGTATGCTTATTTTATAGGAGAACCTATGCTAACATTAATTATATTAACCATTTTTTTGACCATAGCAATTATGACAATAAATTTTAGAAGAAACAAAGATATTGAAAAGTTATTTATATCTTTAGTGATATTTATTTCAATATCTATATTTGCAGGATTAGGGAATATGACTAGAAGCATAATACCTTTATTTATTGCCCATTTTGTTTTTGTAGCTGTCTCTTGGTTAGGTTTAATAATTTATATAATAAAAAATAAACTATATCTTAAAGTTATACTCTTACCTATTTTAACACTTGTTTTATATGTTATACTCGTTGAGTTAATAGGCTCTAATGGAGTTTTAGGATAAAATATATTAATTAGGAGGATTTTATGAAAAAATTATTAACTGTGATACTTTTTGTATCTTTTTTTAACTCTATAGTCATAGCTGAAGATATTACGGATAACTCTATTACAAAATTATATATTGCTACATTTGATAGAGCCCCAGATAGTGATGGTATAACTTATTGGCTAAAAAGTGGTTTGTCACTTAATGAAATTGCTATAAGCTTTTTTGAGCAAATTGAAACAAATACAAAATATCCACGAAATTATACAAATTTTGATTTTGTAACAGCAATCTATACAAATATGTTTAAGAGAAAAGCTGATACAGAAGGTCAAAATTATTGGGTTAAAGAGTTAGATAATGGAAATATTATTAGACCTCTCTTTATTTTAGCTATTATAAATGGAGTAAAGGGTGATGACTCTATTATATTAGAAAATAAAAGAGAAGTTGGTACATATTTTATGTATTCAAAATTAAATGATTTAATTCAAGCCAAAAATGTAATGATTAATGTTACAAAATCTACAGATAGTGTAGTAAATGCAAAGACATTAATAAATAGTTATGCAAAAAGTATAGGAACTTTTAGTTATATCCCAAAAGTAACAAGACAAATAATTAGCTATGACCATCTAGGAAATAGTATAACAGATGATAGCCTTAGAGATGATGGATATTATAAATCTGGAATATCTGATAATTATCAAAGAGATGACCAAAAATCTGTGGTTAGTGATATGCTTAGTAATTTAATGTGGCAAGACGATATCAATGGTACTAATGTTCAAAAACCTTATATAACTACAGAACATTTTGACTCTTCTGAATATAATGAAACTTCAGGAGATACAGCTACTACATATTGTAATGCACTATCTTTAGGTGGATATTCAGATTGGAGACTTCCAACAATTGATGAGCTTATGACACTTGCAATAAAAGGATTACCTGATAGAAATGATAATAACTTTCCTCCTATAGATAAAATTTTTGAGAATATTCAAGGATACAACTACTGGACATCATCAGAGATAGTAGATTCAAATAATAACAACTCATTAATAAAAGATTTAAATAAAAAGATATGGACAGTTAGTTTTGAATATAATCATGATAATTGGTTAGTTAAAAATAGTCCTTTTGTATTTACTAGATGTGTAAGAAATTTAAAACCAACTATTAAACCATCATTTACAAGAGATATAGACAATGGATTTACTAAAGATAATAAAACAAGCTTAGTTTGGCAAGATAATTATACTGATAATAATAGTAGTATTACTAGTTTAACTTGGATAGGTGCTATTAATTACTGTGAAGAGTTAACTTTAGGTGGATACACAAATTGGAGATTACCAAACTTCAATGAATTATATTTTATAGCAGATAGAAATAAATATAATCCATCAATAGATACCAGTTCATTTAAAAATACAAAAAGTGAAAACTATTGGACATCAACAACTATAGATAGAAAGAAAAACTATGCATGGACAGTAAATTTTCATTATGGATATGGTGGAACTGGTGATGAATGGCAACTTAAAACTAAAATGAATTTTGTTAGATGTATTAGATCGTCATTATAAATACAAATATTATGGGAAGAAAATAAACTCTCCCATTTATTCTAAATAGAAACTTCTTTAATATCAGCTATATCTTTAAAACTCATATATATACTACCTATCATATTTTGACGGTTAGTTCGTATATCTAAATCTTCGGAATTGACCATTACATCATCGAAATATTTATCTAATAATTCTTTTAAAGAAAATAAAGCTTCTAGTTTAGACTTATAATCACTATAATTTGCACTAGTTATATCTTGATATTTTTTATATAACTCTTTTTCTGCATCTTCTATAAATTTAGTTTCATCAATTTTAAATTTTGAACTAAAGTCTAAATCTTTTGATATATTTGCTACTCTTTTAAATGTTGTAAACTGCTCTTTAAAACTCTTATTGGATACGACCTCATCTAATGCTCCAACTTTCTTGACAATCTCATTTATATCATCTTCACCTGATGCTAATACTGCTGTAATTACTGAGGGATTAGCTTTTAACGATTTGCTAACTCTCTCAATTATAAAATCATATAATTTTGTTTGGTCTATCTCTTGATATGATTTTTTTAATGAATTAATAATATATTTTATATTAAATGATAAATTATACTCAGTAACTATTCTACTAATGCCATTAACTGCTCTTCTTAATGCAAATGGGTCTTTTGAGCCTGTTGGAATTTTACCAATACTAAATAATCCCAAAAGAGTATCTAATTTAATTGATATAGCTACTATAGAGGAGAAGATAGAAAAAGGAAGCTCTCCACCCTCCCCTAATGGCATATATTGTTCTTTGATTGCATTATATATTAATTCATCTTCACCAAGAGATTTGGCATAATAATATCCCATAAGCCCTTGCAATTCTGTAAACTCATAAACCATTTCACTTGTTAAATCAGCTTTTGCTAACTTGATAGCTTTTTTCATCAAAGCTTCTAATTCTTCAAAATCTCTACTTGTCTCTTTAGTTATCTGTTCTTTATATATATGTAAAAGAGATATAGCTACTTTTGTCTCTCTATCTATTTTATCGCTTAATGAACCTAATCCATCCATAAATTGAATTTTTTCTAATCCATCAGTTGATAGTCCTCTTTTTAAATCATTTTTATAAAAAAACATTCCATCAGCTAATCTTGGTTTTAAAACTCTCTCATTCCCTGAAATTACTTTAGTATAATCATCTGTAACAGCATTTGTAACTACAATAAAATTATTAGTCAGTTGACTATCTTTATAAACTGCAAAATATCTTTGATGCTCTTTCATTGAGGTAATAATAACTTCTGGAGGAAGCTCTAAAAAACTTTTATCAAAACTACCTAAAAGAGCTTTTGGATTTTCAGTAATAGCTACAATTTCAGCTAAAAGAGATTTATCTCTCTCTATTGAAATATTATGTATACTCTCCAATTCATCAAACTCTTTTAATATTTTTTCTTCTCTTTTATATGGATAAATAGTTACTGAACCATTAGCTAATATATCTTTATAATTTTCTATTCCATTAACTTTAACAGGATTAAACGAAACCATTCTATGAATAAAAGTATTATTAGAACTTTTAACTCCAAAAAGTTCAACAGGAACGATATCATCATCTAATCGAACTTGTAACCAACGAATAGGACGAATAAACTCATCTGTTCTATCTCCCCATCTCATCATTTTTCCAAAGTTCATAGATGAAATCCATTGTTTAATCATATATTCTAAAAGTTTCTTAGTATCTGTACCTGCTTTATTTTCTTTAAAATATAAAACTTCTCGACCACCTTTATCTGCTCTTGAAATTTCACTAAAAGATACTCCACATTTTCGAGCAAATCCATTACCTGCTCCAGTTGGAACACCATCTTTAATAGCCACTTGGATTGGAGGACCATAAAGTTCTATTATACTATCAGCCTGTTTTAAAGGCATGTTATCATGAATTAAAACTAATCTTCTAGGTGTATATAAAAACTTAAATTGTGTATCTAATTGATTATCTATTAATATTTCTTTCCAAGAGTTTTCAATATTTGTAATAATTTTAAGAAGAGGTATAGCAGGAAGTTCTTCGACTCCAATCTCAATAAGTAGTGGTTTTGTCATCTATTATAATCCTATATTTTAAGTAAAAATATTTTATCTAATAATAGGTG
>Ga0256837_1001829_pt1 | contig 14059 bp, 14 predicted proteins | sample 4562384metaG_FD_185976 | JGI IMG/M metagenome (GOLD analysis project Ga0256837, IMG submission 185976) | Hydrothermal vent microbial communities from Guaymas Basin, Mexico - 4561-384 | ecosystem: Environmental > Aquatic > Marine > Hydrothermal vents | place: Mexico: Guaymas Basin | collected... | reverse complement strand
ATCTTAGAAGAGATTCCAGAGGTGAACAGAGCAATAGTAAGCTTAGTGTATAAGAAAGAGCTCTTAAGAAGTGAGCAGATTCTTATCACATTAGAAGCAACAGAAACACTTAATAAAAAAACAGTAAAAGAGAAAATAAGCCAATACTATGGTATTATTACAATACCATTTACCTTGAAGTATGTAGATAAAATAAACTATTCCGCTATGGGTAAAAAAGTAATATTTCAATAAAAAAGGGTACTTATGATAAAAATAGAAGATGTAAAACAGAAAATAATTAACGGTCTGAATTTAGAAGATATTGAGATTGATGAGATAGAAGATGATATGGCACTTTTTGGTGATGATGGTTTAGGACTTGACTCTGTGGATGCAATAGAACTTACTCTTGTACTTGAAAAAGAGTTCGGTGTAAAAATAACAAATATGGCGGAAGCAGAAAATATTTTTGCATCGGCAGCTTCACTTACAAAGTATATTAACGAAGAGAAAAATAAATAGTATTATGCAGACAATAAAACTTCCGCATCTCGCTCCTGTTCGTTTTGCTCAAGATCTTTTGATGAAAGAGGAGAAACTTGCAAGAGTCTCTCTCTCTTTTCCTATACTTCCTTCTTTAGCTATGATGGTTGAAGCAGCTGCTCAAAGTAGTGCTGCCTTTCGTGTGAATGACAGAGAGAATGCATACTTAGTAAGTCTTAAAGGAATAGTGTTACATCAAAAAGCAAGTTCAAAAAATTTAATAGCTGAAATTATAGATGCTCATAGATTAGATAAGATGCGTTATGTAGAGTTCAAAATTTTCGAAGAAGATCTCTGTTTAGCAAGTGGAACTTTAGTTATAGCAGTTCAGTAGATGCACTATGATACTATAGTTATAGGCTCAGGAGCAGGGGGTCTCTCTTGTGCACTGTGTCTTGCTCGTGCTGGTCAAAAAGTTCTAGTTTTAGAGCAACACTATCTTGCAGGAGGCTGGTGCCACACTTTTAAAAAGGGTAAAGGCCACTTCACTCCTGGTATTCACTATATTGGACTTTTAGGAGAGAATGAATCCTCTTCTAACCTATACAAAGGTTTGGGAATAGCAAAAGATTTACTCTTTTTTAGAATGAATCCAAAAGCCTTTGAACACTGTTATATTGGTGATGAAAGATTTGATATTCCTGCAGGAATTGATGCTTTTAAAGCTGCCCTTATAGAGAGGTTTCCAGCAGAGAAAAGAGGTATTAATAGATATCTAAATAGTGTCTCAGATGTAAGTAGGGAGTTACAGCTTATCCCAAAAATAAAGACTTTTTGGGATAAAGTCACGATACCTTGGCGAACACGACACTTAGGAAAATATGGACTTTTCTCCTTAAAACGTGTTATTGGTTGGCATGTGAAAGATCCTCTTCTTCAAACTATTTTAAATACTCAAACGGGTGATCATGGCTTACCTCCGGCTATGGCAAGCTTTCCTCTTCATGCGGCTGTTATGGAACACTACTTGAGTGGTGGCTATTATCCTATGGATGGTGGTGCTTCTATTGTGAATGCTATGATCTCCTCCATAGAATCGTATGGAGGAGAAGTACGTACAAAATCTGCTGTAAAAAAAATTATTCTAGAAGAATCTGATGGTGTTCAAACTGCAAAAGGGGTATTACTTCAGAGTGGTGAAAAGATTTTTGCTTCAAGAGTCATATCAAATGCAGATCCTCAAAAAACATACTTAGAGTTAGTTGGAAGAGATTATTTAAGTGAGTCACTTGTATCTAAGCTAGATGAAACAAAGTACTCATGTTCCTCTTTAATCCTTTTTTTAACACTAGATATGGATCTGAAGAGTTTAGGGATAGATTCTGGAAATATTTGGATTATGCCAGAAAGAGATATGGATAGTGTTTATAGTGAGATGATGCGTGAAGATATAGCTAGTGGAGAGGAATTTTTAGGGGCTTTTATAAGCTGTACTACACTCAAAGACCCTACAAGTTTTGATGGAAAGCATCATACTTTGGAGGTTGTTACTTTTGTAAACCATAAAGCTTTTGAAAAGTATGAGAGTGAGGGTAAAAAACGTTCACAAGAGTACTTAGCATTTAAAAAAAGACTAAGTGACAAAATGCTTAACACGATAGAGAGAGTTATTCCTAATGTGAAGTCGCATATAGTAGATCAAGAGCTAGGAACACCTCTTACAAATGAGTACTATATAAATGCAACACAGGGGAGTGTTTATGGGACACAAAAGAGTCTTAATCAGATAGGTCCAAATGCATATAGAGCACAGAGTGAGATAGAAAATCTTTATCTTTGTGGTGCGAGTATTTTAGCCCATGGTGTGACTGGAGCTACTTTTTCAGGAGTAGATACCGCTGCCCGAATTTTGGGTTGTAAGCAAGATGATCTCTTGAAGTTCGATAAATCAGAGAAGTTGCAAATTTATGAAGCTGAGGATGCAACTCTCTATCCTGAGTGGTTAGTTGAAAAAATAGATAAAAAAAGAGGAGTTTAAAATGTTTGAAGGTCTTTATGAAGTTATATCTCAAAGTGAAAATGAGGCTGTAATAAAACTCAGTGATAAAAAACATCCAATTTTTAAAGCACATTTTCCGATGCACCCTGTCCTCCCCGGATTTACACACTTTGAGATAGTCTCAGATGTGTTTGGCATAGAAATTACAAGTATAAAAAAAGCAAAATATATGGCTATCATTAAACCTAAAGAGATACTTCGTTATGAAAAAAAATCTAATAAGTTTCGTGTATTTCGTGAGAGTGAAGAAGTGGCTAGTTTTAGCTTATGAGTGTTATTGTTGTTATTCCTGTTTATAACTCACCTTATATAGATGAAGTTATAGCTGATGTTCAAAAGTATGGCTATGAGATAATCGTTGTAGATGATGGCTCTGAAAAAAAAGTTACTTGTTCTCTTTCAAATGTTGAGGTCTTAACCCATAGTAAAAATAGGGGAAAAGGTGAAGCAATTTTAACTGCTGCTTTTCGAGCAAAAGAGAGAGGCTTTGATGCGATACTCACTTTTGATGGAGATAAACAGCATTTAAGTTCAGAAATAAAAAAGTTACTTGATGTCTATAAAAAGGGTTCTATTGTTATAGGAAACCGTGATTTTGAGACTGCAAATGTACCTGATAGCTCGAAATTTGGAAGAAAATTTAGTAACTTTTGGGTCTATTTGGAAACCTTTAAAAAGCTTGGTGATACGCAGAGTGGCTTACGAATATACCCAGTTACTATTTTAGAGTTAAATATAAAAAATCGACGTTTTGATTTTGAGATAGAGGTCTTAGCTCTGCACTCGTATCGAGGTGGTGAAATCATTGATGTGAATGTTGCTTGTTACTACCCTCCAAGTGAAGAGAGGGTGACACACTTTGATAAGTTGTATGATAATGTTCGCCTTACCAAAGCGCACACAAAATTAATGTTGCAAAGATATTTACTATTAAGAGGCTGGTTATGGGAATAAAGCAGTATGGAAATGTTCTAGGACACAAAATAATTATTGCACTATATAAAGTATTAGGATACAAAGTTGTCTCTTTTATTTTAAACTTTGTTGCATTTTATTATGCACTTTTTACACCTTCTGTTCGAAAGAGTTTAGAGAGCTACTATGAGAGAGTTGGTGTAGAGTTGACCTTTTTTGCTTATTTTAAGCATATAAGAAACTTTGCACACTCTATATTTGATAGATTTATCTCTCGGATAGCTGTAGGAGAGATTACATTTATACGAGAGAATACAGAGGCTTTTATCTCTATGCAAGAGGGTGGTGTTGCACTTCTTTCTCATGTTGGAGGTTGGGCAACCGCTGCACACTCTTTGGATGCTGAAATCCCTCCTATGCATATGGTTATGCGTGAAGAGCAGCAAGAGAAAATAAAAAGATTAGAGCGGGAGAAAAAGCGTTCTAATGAGTCTGGTGTAAAAATAATTGACCTTAATGATGGGGCAATAGCAGCAAATATTCAAATAGCAAATGTACTTATGAATAAAGAGATAGTTGCTATGATGACAGATCGCATAGCCGATGCATCTAAAACAGTAGAAGTAACTTTTTTAGGTTCAAAAGTAGCAATAAATAGAAATCCTTTTGATATCGCTTTTCGCTTTAAGAAAAAACTTGTAGCAACTTTTGCTGTAAGTGAAAAACAAAAAGTTTATAAGATGATATTTCGAGAAATAGAGCTTCAAAATAAGAGTTTAGAAGAGATAGCCCAAGAATATATGAATATTCTTGAAGATATAATAAAAATATATCCAAATCAATGGTATAATTTTTACGATTTTTTTAATCAGAGTACACAGAGGAAAATAGATGTTAATAAATAATAGAGTAATTTCGTATGAGAATTTTTTACACGATAGTAGTGTTACATTAGATGATAGCAAAGAGTTTATAGATTTTATCAATGCAGGTCACGATTTTTTAATAGAGAATATTAGTCAAGGTCGCCCAATATATGGTGTGACAACAGGATATGGTGAAGCGGGGCAAAACTATGCAGCATTTGAAGAGGCGCAGGAGCTTCAGAGAAATCTCTATAGTTTTCATGGTTGTGGTGTTGGTGAGTACCTAAGTGAAGAAGTATCTCGCATTATGGTGACTATTCGTATGATTAGTCTCTCTAAGGGAAAAAGTGGAATTAGTTATGACCTTCTCAAACGTTTTGAGATGCTTTTACAGAGAAAAATTTACCCTCTTATTCCTTCTCAGGGTTCAGTTGGAGCAAGTGGGGATTTAACACCACTCTCATACATCGCTGCAGTAATAGCAGGAGATAGAGAAGCTTACTATGAGGGTGAGATTCGTGATACTGCTGAGCTTTATAAAGAGCTTGGTATCGAGCCATATGTGTTTAAACCAAAAGAGGCTTTAGGTATTATGAATGGTACGGCGGCCATGAGTGCTATCGCTATAAACGCTATTAAAAAGTTTGAGACTATTTTATCTACTACTGAGAGTTTTGTAGCGAGTGTTTTTGAACTTCTTCTTTGTGATGTTACTCCACTTGAACCATTTGTTCATGAGAGTAAACCTTTTGATGGTCAGATGAAAACAGCTGCAAATATCTTAGCAAAATGTGAAGACTCAAAACTCACTCACGAAGCTTTTGGTCGTTATGATCAGTTTCACTTAGAAGCTGAGCAAAATATTCAAGATCGTTACTCTATTCGTTGTGCACCACAGGTTTTAGGTGTTGTTCACGATAATCTTGCTATAGCAAAAAAATGGATAGAGACAGAGATAAATGGTGTAAATGACAACCCACTTATTGACCACATCGGGAAGAAAATTTATACATCAGGTAACTTCTATGGTGGTTATGTTTGTCATGCTATGGATACTATGCGTATCTGTGTTGGAAATGTGGCTGATTTACTTGACAAAGAGTTTGGACTCTTAGTTGACCATAAGTTTAACAAAGGTTTAGGTGAGTCTCTTAAACTAAACAAAAAATCAACGCACCATGGTTTTAAAGCTATGCAAATTACACTCAGTTCTTTAACGGCTGATGTTATTATGAACACTGTTCCAGCATCCCTTAACTCTCGTCCAACAGAGTCTTTTAACCAAGATAAAGTGAGTATGGGAACTACAGCTGCACTTCACTTTGCAAAGCAGCTTCCAGACTTAACAAACATGTTAAGTATTGCTATTATGGGTATGGCTCAGGGTGTTGATTTAAGAGGGAAGTCAGAAGTTTCTGCATTCCTAGCTGCAAACTACGATAAGGTAAGAGCTGAAGTAGAACCTCTAAAGTTCGATAGACGTATGGATATTGACATTAAAGTTATTAACAAGATGATTTTAGAGGGTGCATTCGCATAATGAGTGAGATGAAAAAAGTTTTAGTTACGGGATCAACTGGTGCCATTGGCGAAGCTTGTGCTAGATACTTTCATGAAAATGGTTACTTTGTTTACCTAAACTACAGAAGTAATCAGACTAAAGTGGATGAACTCCACTCTGAGTTAGAAAACTCTGAGATTATTAAGTTTGATATAGCAAATAAAGAAGAAGTTCGTGCTGCATTAGAGGGTATGGAGATAGATGTACTTGTAAATAATGCAGGTATTACAAAAGATAACCTCTTCTTTTTTATGAGTGATGATGAGTGGAATGATGTGATAGATACTTCTGTAAATGGTACTTTCTATGTGACAAAAGCAGTCCTTAAAAATATGATAGCAAATAAACGTGGTTCTATCATAAATGTTGCTTCTGTCTCAGGTCTTGTTGGAAATGCTGGACAGACAAACTACTCTGCGGCAAAGGGGGCAATGATAGCATTTACAAAGGCTTTAAGTGCTGAAGTGGCACGTTATAAAATTCGTGTAAATGCTGTTGCTCCTGGACTTATAGAGTCTGAGATGACAAAAGATTTGCCACTCAAAGATATGAAAAAAGCGATACCGCTTAAACGTATTGGAAAGCCTGAAGATGTAGCAGAAACAGTTTTCTTTTTAGGAGACAAAGCTTCTTATATTACGGGTGAAACGATTAATATTAGTGGTGGTATGGTGCGATGAAAATTGCTATAATCGGTGGAGGACTCAGTGGGCTTCTATGTGCAGTGATGCTTGAGAAGCGAGGCTACTCTCCAACGATTTATGAGCGACTTCCAAAAGTGGGTGGAGTGCTTGACTCTTTTAAACGTAAGAAGGTACTTTTTGATATAGGGTTCCATTACTCTGGGGCATTAGCAAAAGATCAGTATCTTTATAACTCTATGCAAGAGTTAGGTCTTTTAGAAAAGTTAGTCCTAGAAGAGTATGAAGGCTCTTTTGACACACTGAACATTGATGGAAAAATTTTTACAATTGCTGAGAGTTCTCTGGCATTTAAAGCACAGCTTCAAAAAGAGTTTCCTGATGAGGCTCAAAATATAGAGCATTTCTTCAGTAAATGTTACGAAGCAAGTCTTATAAGTTCGAAGCCTGAGAACTTTGTGACGATAGACTCAAGAAGTCTTAAAGATGTTATGGTCGATATAAAAGACAGGACACTTCGAAAGATATTTCTTCATTTTACTATTTTTTATACAACAGAGTTTTATGAAGAGGCATCATTTGATTTTTATGCAAAAATATTTATAAATATGCTCGATGGAACGAGAAAGATAGAGGGTGGCGGGGGTGCTATAGTCAAAGCACTACTAAACGCTCTCTCCAAAACAACTATTCATAAACGCAGTGAAGTAACAAAGATAATGCAAACACCAGAGGGTGTAAGTGCCTTAGTCTGCAAGGGAGAAGAAGTAGCGTATGATGCGATTATTTCTACTGTGCACCCTAAGGTAACGATGAAGATGTTTGATGATCTAGACAAAAAACAGAGTCGTTATAAAAGGCATATAGATGCGCTAGAGGAGTCCCCCTCTTTCTTCTCTATCTTCTGTTTGATAGATACAGAGATAAAGTCAAATATGTACTTTTATGAGGATGATTTTATCTCAGTTCTGCCTTCAAGAATGCACGAAGGGAAAACAGTAGCAACCATACTAGCTGGGAGTTACTATAGTGAGTATGAAAATCTCTCTAAAGAAGAGTATAAAGCAAAGAAAGAAAAAGAGTGTGCGTATCATTTAGAGCGAGTGAAAAAGCTTTATGATTTTGGTGAGATATCGGTTTTAGATAGTTCTACCCCATTAACAAAGCAGCACTACTCAAATGGGTGTGAAGGGAGTTTATATGGGGTTATGTGTTCTGCAAAGCAAAAAAGCTTATCCGTACTTATGCCTCGTACACGAGTGAAAAATCTTTACTTTGCAGGGGAAAACATACTTGCTCCGGGACTAATTGGTGCATTTTTAGGTGCAGAAATTTTAATGAATTATTTTATAAAACAAGAAGATTAAGGAGAGAGTTATGAGAAGAGTTGTTATTACAGGTGTTGGGTTAAATTCGCCTTTAGGAAATTCTTATGATGAGTTATATGAGAGTCTTAAGGATTCAAAATGCGGTATCTCTTATATAAAAGAGTGGGATGATATAGCAAATCTCAGTACTAAAGTGGCCGGTGTTGTCACAGGTTTAGACTTTAAAGCAATTCCTAGAAAATTTCGCCGTTCTATGGGAAGAGTGGCACAACTGAGTGCTATTTCTACATCTCAAGCTATTGAAGATGCAGGGCTTACACAAGAAGAACTCAGTTCAAAAAGATGTGGTTTAGCATTTGGTTCGACTATGGGTGGTAATGAGACTATGTTTGAGTATGTTCCAGAAGTAAAACAGAATATGAGTTTTCGTGGGCAAAACTCGATGGCATTTTTAAAGATGATGAGTCACACAGTCGCTGCAAATCTTGCACAGATGTTTGAAATACGTGGACGAAATATTCCTACATGTTCTGCATGTACTTCCTCTTCACAAGCTGTTGGTGCAGGATATGAGAGTGTAAAGTATGGCATGAGTGATATTATGATTTGTGGAGGAAGTGAAGAGCATCACTATCTCTCTGCAGGTGTTTTTGATGTTATGGGTGCTGCCACTTCTAAGTATAATGATATCCCAGAACAGTCATCAAGACCCTTTGATACGAGTCGTGATGGACTTGTAGTAAGTGAGGGGAGTGGTGCTTTAGTTTTAGAAGAGTTAGAGCATGCACTCGCTCGTGGTGCTAAAATTTATGGTGAGGTTATCGGTTATGCTACAAGTTGTGATGGTTCTCACATTACAACACCATCAAAAGAGGGGATGGAGCATGTTATGCGAAGTTCACTTGAAGATGCGAATATAGAACCTGAAGTGATAGAGTATATAAACGCACATGCAACTGCAACAGCTCGTGGAGATATAGCAGAGTCTCATGCAACTCATGCAGTTTTTGGTTCAGAGACACCCGTTAGTAGTACAAAAGGGCATATGGGACATCTTTTAGGTGGCTGTGGAGCGGTTGAGAGTATCATCTGTCTTATTACTTTAAACAAATCTTTTTTACCACGTACACTTAATTTTAAAAATCTTGATGAGGAGTGTGCTCCTATTAATGTTCTTGGTGAAAATGTAGATAAAGAGAGTGAAGTTGTTATGAGTAATAACTTCGCTTTTGGTGGCATAAATACTTCCCTTATCTTTAAGAAGTTTAAGGCATAAATATGCATGATATTATCTTTGTAAATCCTCCCTATGAGCGGGTCTCAGAAGGGACGGATTACCTCAAGCATATTACAAATCAATCTCCTTCTATTGGACTTTTACTTCTTGCTGCAAAGTCAAGAGAGATAGGTTACAATCCAAAGATCATAGAGAGTGATATAGAAGGACTTCTTCCAGAGACTGTTGCAGAGATGGTTTTGGCAGAAAATCCTAAGTTTTTAGGGATTACTCTTTTTACAGTAGGGGTCTTTAATGCTTCTGTAATTGCTAAAATAGTCAAAGAGAAAAACCCTGAAATAGTAATACTTGTTGGTGGTCCACATATCTCATCTATGGGTTATGAAACGATGCAACGTTTTCCTGAGTTTGATGTTTCTGTTATTCACGAGGGTGAACTTATTTTAGAGAATTTACTTAAAAATATAGAGAGTGGCAAATCTTTAGAAGAGGTTGATGGTATTATGTACCGTGATGCAAGTGGGGCTATACGGCGAACAACACCACCTCCAAGTATAGAGGATTTGGATGTCTTACCCCTTCCTGCATGGGATCTTTTACCAAATTTTCCACAGAACTATCTTCCCGCTATCTATGATTATCCTCGTGCTCCTGTAGCAACTTATTCTGCTTCACGTGGTTGTCCATTTCTTTGTGAGTTTTGTGATACTTCTACTTTTGGTGGGAAGATCCGTTATAACTCACCACAAAGAGTATATGACATTATGAAACATTTGAGTGAGACATATGGTATTAAACATTTACAGTTTATAGATGACCTTTTTGTAGCACATAATGCAAGGGTTCAAGAGTTCTCAAAGCTTCTTATAGCAAACCCTATAGATATGACTTGGAGCTGTACAGCAAGAGTGAATACAGTAAAACCTGACACCTTAGCACTTATGAAAAAAGCTGGGTGTTGGGAGATAAGTTTTGGTTTAGAGAGCGGAAGTGATAAGCTTCTCGATGATATGAAAAAATCTCAAAGAGTCTCTACTGCAGTAGATGCTGTGAAGTGGACACATGAAGCAGGCATCCGAGTTAAAGGTCTCTTTATGCTTGGTTATCCAGGTGAGACAGATGAGACTATACAGATGACAAAAGATTTTGTACAAGAGATACCACTCACTACTATGAATCTCTCAAAATTTACACCTTATCCAGGTTCTCCTATCTATAAAAAACTCTATGGTACTTCTATACGAGAAGAGGATTGGGAGCGACTTAATGGTATGAACTTTGTTTATCAAGCAGAAGGATTTGAGGAAGAAGATTTAGATAGAGAGTACACAGAGATCATAAAATCTTTTTATAAAAGACCGCAGATCCTCTGGTACTATACTAAGATGTCTTTAGCAAACTTAACACATCTGATTCGCCTGAGTAAATTTGGACTTGGATTTTTAAGTACAAAATTACGAGCAAAGTAAAATAGTTACCTTTAAAAGGTAACTACTAGATCTTAATAGTTTGTAGTTATATTAGCATAACCCACTACATTTGTTGTGCCAGATCCATAAGTCTGTCCACTATAATCAAACTCTGTACAACTTTTTTGATATGTTGCATCTGTATATATTGCCCCTGGAATAGAATAACCATTCTCTCCATCTATAGTACTGATTAAGTTAGTGTATCCAAAGTCTGTACAGTGAATATTTGTTGCCATTATTGTACTTTGTGCACCTTCTGGAGCACCACCTTCTGTACTCATTACTGATGCTGCTACTTCAGCCGTTGTATTATTAAGAATATAAATGATATTGTAAGCACTTAAATCTGGAACTGCTCCTGTCGTTGGTTGTGTAACAACTACTGGTTCTGTTACAAATTGAGCGAGATAGTCTGCAACCTCTGCATCTGTAATATATGTAATATCACCAGCTCCATAAAGTTGAGCAATAACATTTTCTTCTAAATATTGTGCTAATTCTTCACTACTCATATCAGAAGAAGAGAGCATACCTTCAAGAGATGCAAAATCACTCATTACATTGTTGAAATCAACATCTGTTAGGCTACTGTTATTAGAAATGGCTTCTTGGTAGATAGCATTAGAAGTCACAATAACATCTTGATTTGCCTGTGATGGTAGAGCAAATAAATCTGCTTCTACAAGAGGTGTTGCATCACCTATGCCATCCGTATTAAGTTCAGTAAGCATAGATTGAAGTCTCTCTTCTCTTTGCGTATCGTTACCATCTGCTAAGTAAGTTGATATAGGTGTAACATTAGTAGAGTATGATCTCATAGTTATATCGAGGGGAACATCACCAGTATCTTTTGTTCCATTGTTATTAACATCAATCCATCCTCCAGTAACTGTAATTGGATATGTTGGTGCTGCTGCAAATGTGTAAACATTTTGATTTTGTTTTTGTACTGCTACTTGTGCTGGTGTTGAAGCATCTACAACAGTTGCATTATAAACTTTTCCTCTTTCTACTGTGATATCAGTTGCTGTTGAAGTTAGAGGAATAACTGCTGTAGTATCATCTGATCCACAACCAGTTAGGACTGTTAATGTTGCTGCTAATAGAACACTTAATGTAATTTTTTCATGTAATTTTTTCATGTAATATCTCCTTGTATTTGTATAAATACAAATGTATTATATACTTTAAATAGTTAAAATAAACTAATGTAGTTAATTTTTTCTTTATTTTAAATAAATTTTAGCTATTTACTGTAATAGCATTTGCAATACGAAGGAGAGTCTCCTCTTTTCCTAAAACAGCCATAATAACATCTATATTTGGCCCACCCATTTTTCCCAGTAGGGCTACACGAAGTGGCATTCCTATCTTTCCAAAACCTATCTCCATCTCAGTAACTACCTCTTCCATAAGAGAGTGATACTCTGCAGGAAGGTGTGGTTCACTTGCTGTCAGTTTTGCACCAAAGGCATTGAGTATAGGAATAGGCTCTCCCTTAAATGCTTTTTTAATCGCTTTTGCATCATAAGATGTTGGTGTTGTTACGATCTCCTTTACAAGCTCTGCAAGTTCTTTGAGTGTTTTAGCACGCTCCTTAAGGGCATCAAGTAGTATCTCTTTTTTATCGTGAGAAGTAAGTACTACATCATAGGCTGTTAAAAGTTCTACTAACTCTGTATTTGGTGTGTTTTTGATGTAGTGTGCGTTTAACCAGTCTAACTTTTCAGTGTTATAGATAGAAGCGGATTTATTAATATCTTTAGGATTAAAAAGCTCAATCATCTCATCCATAGAGAATATCTCTTGATCTCCATGAGACCATCCTAAACGCACAAGGAAGTTGAGAAGTGCTTCAGGCTTGTAACCCATCTCTTTATAAGCCATAACATCTGTAGCCCCATCACGTTTAGAGAGTTTTTTACCCTTAGAATTATGAATCATCGGTACATGATAAAATGTAGGTATATCAAAGCCAAGTGCTTCATAAACTACTATCTGCTTTGGAGTATTACTCAGGTGGTCATCCCCACGAATAACCTCGTTAATACCCATAAGGTAATCATCTATAGCTACAACAAAGTTATAAGTTGGTGCACCATCAGCTCTGGCAATAACAAAATCATCTAAGATATCTTCAGCCTGAAAGCTAATAGTCCCTTTTACACCATCTTTTACTAAAATTTCACCAGTGAGTGGTGCTTTTATTCGGATAACAGGTTCTACACCCTCTGGAGGAGTTCCATTAAAGTCACGGTAACGCCCATCATACATAGTACGCTCTTTTGCAGCCATTTGTGTTTCACGAAGCTCTGTAAGTTCCTCTTTAGACATATAGCACTTGTAGGCTTTACCCTCATCAAGAAGTTGTTTAATGTACTTAGCATAAATTTCATCACGTTGGGATTGGTAAGTTATCTCACCATCTGCTTCAAGACCAAGCCATTCAAAAGCTTTTAATATAGCAGCTGTTGCTTCCTCTGAGTTACGAGCTTTGTCCGTATCTTCTATACGTAAAACAAACTTACCACCATTTTTCTTAGCCCAGAGGTAAGAGAAGAGTGCAGTACGAAGACCACCGATGTGTAAGTATCCTGTTGGAGAGGGAGCGAAACGAGTAACAACCATGAAAAAGCCTTTAATTTTAATGATGGAATTTTAGGCAAAGTTTGTTAATATATGGCTTTAATGGAGTTAAATATGATACTAAAAAAAGCTTTACTTTTTTGCACCTCCTTCCTCTTTGCTCATGCTCTTTATGCGAATGAAGAGAATGTAAAACATGCAGGGGATATTCTCTATGTTCTTATACCTATAGGAAGTTATGCTAGTACCTATTATATGAATGATGATGAAGGACGAATGGAGTTTTATAAATCATTCGCAACAGCTGCTGGGGTTACTTATGGACTTAAGTATACGATAGATGCACCAAGACCAGATGGGAGTGATAAAAACTCTTTTCCCTCCGGGCATACTTCTCTTACATTTCAAAGTGCTGTTTTTTTGCATAAGCGTTATGGACTTAAGTATGCACTACTCTCTTATGCTGGAGCTACTTTTGTAGGGTATAGTCGTGTCTATAGTCATGAGCATTATAGTAGAGATGTAATTGCTGGTGCATTGTTAGGTACACTAAGTGCATGGCTTTTTACTGAGAAGTATAAGAATTTTTCACTTGATCTTAAAATAAATACAAAAGATAAATTTTTCACACTCACATATAAGTATTAATAACTAGATTACACATCTTATATTTTCAAGTGTGCTTAAATATAGAAAATTATGGTACATTTAAAATAAATTATGATACAATAAACGAAATTTTAAAGTTTGTAAGTAGCTTTTAATACAAAAAATGGAGAGTATAAAATGAAAAAAAGTGTAAAGATGATACCTTTAGCTGCATCACTTGTAGCAATGTTAATGGTAAGTGGATGTAGTAATAGTGATTTCGTTACAGAGGCCCCAGCACCAATAGACACAACTGTAGCAGGATCAGTATTTGATGGTGC
>Ga0256837_1001828_pt1 | contig 14062 bp, 16 predicted proteins | sample 4562384metaG_FD_185976 | JGI IMG/M metagenome (GOLD analysis project Ga0256837, IMG submission 185976) | Hydrothermal vent microbial communities from Guaymas Basin, Mexico - 4561-384 | ecosystem: Environmental > Aquatic > Marine > Hydrothermal vents | place: Mexico: Guaymas Basin | collected... | reverse complement strand
GTATGGAACTTTTATCAGCTGTTTACTCTCTAAATGCAAATTTTGGAGAGTCACGCATTGTAAACTCTGAAACAAATTGCCGACCAGCATTTAAGAACAACTTACCACGCATAGAACAGAGGGAGAAGCTAACACGCATAAACGGACTCTACAGACACGGCTACCTCTTAGCACCTGCCATTGTAGAAAAAGCACTAAAAGAGGGGATTTATGCATGATACGTATTTCTGTGAATGGTGAGATGAAAGAAGTTTCTGCGAATTTAAATGTGAATGAATTGATTGAGGAATTAGGCTATACAACAAAAGGATTTGCTATTGCAGTGAATACAACTTTTGTGGCAATCAATACGTATGCGAATACGATTATTAAAGAGAATGATAAGATTGATATTTTGGCACCTGTACAAGGTGGATAAGTGTTTGTTGTAGGGTGCGTTTCCCAACGCACCAATAAATAATAAAAAAGAGTAAAAATGAAAAATGAAACATGGGAGATAGGTGGTAAGGTATTGAGTAGTAGGCTTCTTATAGGTTCTGCACTATACCCTAGCCCTGCCAATATGGAAGAAGCCATAAAGGTATCGGGTTCTCAAATAGTTACTGTGGCACTTAGAAGACAATCGGCTGGAGATAAAGCTGGTGGTGACTTTTGGAATATCATAAAATCTTTAGGCATAGAGGTACTTCCAAATACAGCAGGTTGTCACTCAGCTAAAGAGGCAATTACCACAGCAAAGATGGCAAGAGAAGTGTTTGGTACAAACTGGATAAAACTAGAGGTCATAGGTGATCAGTACAACCTTCAACCAGACCCCTATGAGACACTTGAGGCTGCTGAGGTTTTAATAAAAGATGGTTTTGAAGTCTTTCCATACACTACAGATGACTTAGTAGTTGCAAAACGCTTAGTAGATGTAGGTTGTAAAATACTTATGCCATGGGGTTCACCCATAGGTTCAGGGCAAGGGATAATGAACCCTACAAACCTAAAAGCCATAAGAGAAAAGTTTCCTAAGATTAAGCTCATAGTAGATGCAGGTATAGGTAAACCATCGGACGCAGTAGAGGCTATGGAACTAGGGTATGATGGGGTACTTTTAAACTCAGCCATAGCACTAGCACACGACCCTGTAAAGATGGCAGATGCTTTTAGGTATGCCATTGAAGCTGGTCGTTTAGGTTATGAGGCAGGAGCTATGCAAAAACGAGAGTTTGCTTCAGCCTCTACACCAACAGTTGGTACGCCATTTTGGCATCAGTTTGGGTAAGTCTATGCAAAATCAAATGAAATTTAAAGATTGTGGAGATACCCCACTAGGTATCTACCCTGTAGTAGATAGAGCCTACAAACTTAAAGCCCTGTATGAAGTAGGCATCACTACAGCACAACTAAGAACAAAAGATAAGTTTGAAGGTCAAGAGTTAGAAGATGAAGTCTTAGAAGCCATTGCTATATCGGAAGAGTTTAACGCACGGTTTTTTCTAAATGACTTTTGGGAACTAGGCATAAAACATAGTGTGTATGGCATACACTTAGGACAAGAAGACATACAAGAAGCTAATGTAGAAGCCATACTAAACGCTGGCATAAGACTAGGTATAAGCACACATACACCAAAAGAGATAGACATAGCATTAGACTTTAGCCCATCATACCTAGCCATAGGACCCATCTATGAACCCATATCTAAAAAATTGGTTTACGACACAGTAGGCACAGAGCTACTAAAAAAATGGGCAAAAAAAGTAGACTACCCCATAGTAGCCATTGGAGGAATAACCATAAAAAACATAGACGAAGTAGCCAAACTAAAAGTAGCCTCTGGCATAGCTATGATAAGTGATGTACTAGAAAATGGAGAAGTATCAAAAGAGAGAACTAAAGCACTAGTTGAGGTGTTTGATAGGTACGCAAAGTAGTGCAATCTAATGTTATCACACTTTTGTTTATTTGAAATATTACGATATAATACCACCAGTTGGGACAAAAAGGGAGCTGGTACTCCCTTGATGCTTTTAATATGCTTTTGTTACTAGTATTAGTAGCAAAAGAATAACAATTAGAATGAGGTTCTTCATTGTTACATCTTTTATTAAGGCTGACCCTGTCCCACCTAACTCCTCACAATAAAAACTCACAAATAATCGCCAACTGATGTACGGTATTGTAGCTCAATTATATTTTAGAGTAGAAATATATGGTAAAATATAATCAATCCAAGTAGGAGAATAAAAATGCAAATGAATTTAGAGATAGATAATAATTTTTTCCCACATTTTCAAGCCATGATAGATAGCTTTGTTAAAGATAATAAAGTATCTGTTATTGAGATAGATGACTATGATTATGCCAAAAATGCTCCCAAATCTGTGGTAGTGAGTAGTGTAGAAGAGGTGCGAAGACGCGTGGCTTTGGCTGAGGAGCGTATAGAAGAGACAGGAGGCTTAACAGAAGAAGTATTTTGGGAAGCTGTTGACGAGCATTTGGATACATTGTGATTGTAAAATTTGACGAACTTTTTTTAAAACAACTTAATACAATACTCACACATATTTCAAAAGATAAAAAATATGCTGCATACACATTTAAAAAAAGTATTCAAAAAAAGATAACACTCTTAAAAGAACAACCCTTAATGTGTAGAAAATCATATTATTTTGAAGATAAATCATATAGAGATTTAATACATCAAGGTTATACAGTTATCTATAAAGTAGAAAATGAACGCATTATAATATTGGAAATATTTAAGTGGCAAGATAGATAATACTATAGCATTAAGGGAGAATTATTTTGGAATTGGTTTATTTGTGGGTAGAAGATTATAAAAATATACAAAGACAAGGATTTAATTTTTCTCCTCGGTTTGAGTGTAAGTTTTATGATGAGTATGAAAAAGATGAAAACGGTAAAGAGAAGTTAAAAGCTGATTGTAAATTAGAAATTACTCCTAAAGAGCATATAGAAAACTTTTTTGGTGATAATATTAATGTCACGGCTATTGTGGGGAAGAATGGGAGTGGGAAGAGTAGTGTTTTGGAAATACTTAAATATCAAGATTCTAATGAATTCTTATCATTTCTAACTCTTTATTTTTATAAAAAAACAAATAAATTTATTTTAAAAAAAGAATTAAATTCTAATTTAGTTTTACTAAAAAATAATCAACAAATCCCTTTTTTAAGCTATGAAAGAGGAATAGACTATATTTCACATACATCAGATATAAATAATCTTTTTTTATATGCAAATCATCATACAAAATTTTATGAACTTTCAAACTCAATGAAATTTGAAATATTTAAATATGATTTACCAAATAGTACACTGAAACATGAAAATACAAAGCTTAATTTTGATAAACAAAAAACTTTTTTCTCTACTATTTTATTAGACTATCTTTCCAATCATAAAAATGATATTTTTTCTCCTACAAATATAAACTTATTTCAGAATAATTTATATTTAGAATTAAAAATAAGTAAAATATTATCGTATAAAGAATCATATAGTTCGTATAGTACAGATAAGTTATTAGATATAGCAAAAAGTTATCTTCTGAATAGTTTAGAAGATATATCTCTTAATAAAAGATATATATTATATATTTACTTAAAGTTTTTTGATGATAAAGAGGATAAGGAAGAAATCATTAACTCAAACTATATACAAAGGAACTTAATACCTTTTAGTATATTAGAGTCTTTTTTGCAAGATAAAAATGAAGAATATAAAGAATTAATAAAAATTTGTAATCTTATTCAAAATAAGAGTTTTGCAATGAGTAAATTTGAAGAACTTTTTGTGGAATTAAAAAAGTTTAATTTTGAGAATATTATATTTGATTTATATTCAATCTATTTATTTGATAAAGTAAGTGGAAAAACATATGATCATTTAAGTTCAGGAGAGATAAAAATTTTAGAACTTTTATCTTTAGTAAACTATGAAATAAATCTATTAAAAAAGACAAAATCATCTCTTTTACTTCTTGATGAAATTGAAATAATGTTACATCCATTATGGCAAAAGAAAATATTTAGCAATTTATATCAATTAATTTCTTCTTTTCATAATAAAAATTTTCATTTAATCTTCACAACTCATTCCCCATTCCTACTATCAGATATCCCAAAACAAAATATAATTTTTTTAGATACCGATGAAAATGGTAACTGTAAGGTAGTAGATGGGCTAAAAGAGAAAAAACAAACTTTTGGAGCAAATATCCACACTCTATTAAGCGATAGCTTTTTTATGGATGGTGGGCTTATGGGAGAGTTTGCTAAGGGGAAGATAGATAAAGCTATAAAACTACTAAATCAAGAGCAATTAAATGAGGATGATTTAAAATATTGTGAACAAATCATATCTATTATTGGTGAGCCTATTGTTGAAAATCAATTAGAAAAAATGCTTCATTATAAAAAAGTTGATTATTTAGCAAAAGACACAAAAGAAGAGATAGAGTTTTTAAAACATAGAATAGATTTATTGAGTAAGAGATTATGATTAAAATTCATAATGAGCATTTAGATAGATATGTACAAGAGCATATAGATGGAATACAACAATATATTAATTATGATGTATTTTCAGAAGCTGAAGAAAAATATATAAAAGAGAATATTGAATATATATTAGGGGCTAAATCTTATAAGCTTAAAGAAATTCTTAAAGATAAAACTATTTTAGCTATAGATACTGATACTCTTAAAAAAGCTTTTGTAGGTGGAAGTAAAAATGGTGGTTCTGTTGGTTATGCTAAATTTATAATAAAAGATAAAACAATTAAAAATGAAAGATATGATGCTTATAGATTGGCTGAGAAATTACAGATTAATATTTGCCCATATTGTAACATCAATTCAACTTTTACTGTAATTCAAGAAGACAATACAAAGATAACTAGACCAGAATTTGACCATTTTTATGATAAAGATACTTACCCTATATTGGCACTATCCTTTTACAATCTTATCCCCTCATGTCATATCTGTAATTCTACACTTAAAGGAACAGAGAAATTTTCTATTGATATACATCTAAATCCATATAGTGATAATTTTGATAAAATTGCTAAATTTAAACTAAAAATAGAAGATAGTACTTTTTATCATTCTATTAAAGGGTTTAACTTAACATTAGAGAGTGATGATAAAAGAGCCAATAAAAATATTGAAAGCTTTGAATTAGAAACACTATACCAAAACCACAAAGATATCGTTTTAGAACTCATCCAAAAAGAAGCCATCTACAACGAAAGTTATTTAGATGAACTTTTGACTCAATACGAAGGAACACTCTTTAAAAATAGAGAAGATTTACAAAGGCTTATTAGTGGAGGGTATGTAACTGATGAAGAGATAGGGAAACGTCCATTAAGTAAACTCATAAAAGACATCTCCCAAGAGTTAGAACTTATATAATCTAAGTTTTATAAAATAAACTAAAGGAGGCTGAAAAGATGTTAAGAAATATAAAACTACCTAGCTACAAAATGGACTCAACACATGAATAAATACACACCAACCATTTTGACAATAGCAGGCTCTGACCCTTATGGTGGAGCAGGGGTGCAAGTAGATGCAAAGACTATCCATGCTTTAGATGGGTATGCTTTTACAGTGACTACAGCACTCACTGCACAAAATTCCACAGGGGTAAAAGCATTAAGTGCTACCTCTAAAGCGATGTTTAAAATGCAACTAGAGAGTCTTTTAGATGACATTTATGTAGATGCAGTGAAGATAGGTATGTTAGCTAATACAGAGATAATAGAAGTGGTAGTAGAGGTGATACAGAAGTATAAACTTAAAAATATCGTCTTAGATACGGTGCTAGTTAGTTCAAGTGGTAAGATGCTTTTAGAGAAGTCTGCTATAGAGGTTATGGTTGAGAAGTTATTTCCTTTGGTTGACTTGATAACCCCAAATTTACTGGAGATAAACCAACTTTTAAACAGAAACTATAAAGGGTATGAAGAGGAGGCTAAAAGCATAGGTTTAGCATTTTTTGACTTAGGGGTAAAAGCGGTACTTGTAAAGGGTGGACACAGTTACGACACGAAAAATGCAACAGATTTTTTAGTAGAAAAACTTTCTTTAGTAGAAAAAGCTTCCCTAGTTACAAGCTACACTACACCAAGAGTAAAAACCACACATACCCATGGTACAGGGTGCGTACTCTCTTCTGCCATAGCTACCTCTTTAGCTCATGGCAAAACATTACAAACAAGTGTGAAGTGTGCAAAAGATTTTCTATATAAAAGTATGCAGAGTGCATCGTCTATAACCTTTAAATACGTGAATGAAAATGAGAAGAGAAAAGAGCCTTTGATTTAATAAGATAATTTTACTCCTATTTAAGCATTTTCATAGTTTACTTCATGTATAAATCATTATCATCCTCTCGGGGTGCTAAATCTTTACTGATTAAGCTGAGATAGCAATTTGCTTGACCCGTCGAACTTGAACTGGATAATTCCAGCGTAGGGAAGAGAATCGTACATAACTTAATTGATAAATTTTATCACACTTATATACCTCTTCCCTTTTTACTATATATTATATTTCAGGGAAATTACATGACATCTAAAAAATTAACACTATCACTTATGGCAGTATATGCTGTTTTAAATTTACCTGCTGTTGCAGATGAGATAACACTTGACCCCATCGTTGTAGGGGCTGACTTTAGAGAGAAAAAGCTTTCACAAACGAGTAATGCAGTTACAGTTATAGGCGAAGATGAGATTTACGATAAAGCGTCACAACCACTTATAGAGGTTTTAGGTGCAACTCCTAACGTAAACTTTTCAGCAGGAGCTTCTAAAGCAAAATATATCCAAATTAGAGGGATAGGTGAGAGAAGTCAGTTTGAAACGCCTGTTAACCCCTCTGTAGGTCTTATGATAGATGGTATAGATTTCTCAAGTTTAACACTTGGAGCTACACTTTTTGATGTACAGCAGATAGAGGTACTTAGAGGACCACAAGGTACAACCTTTGGTGCCAATGCAATGGCAGGGATGATTGCTGTACAGAGTAATGAACCGACGAAAGAGTTAGAAGGACACATAGAAACTACAGTGGGTAACTACAATACTAAAGCACTAGGTGTAGCGATAGGTGGAACACTTATAGAAGATACGCTTTTAGGTAGATTTTCAATTTATAAAAACAGTTCTGATGGCTTTATGGAAAACAGTTACTTAAACCGTGAAGATACAAATAACATAGATGAACTCACAGCAAAAGCACAACTTCGTTGGTTCGCTTCAGATAAGCATACGATAGACTTAAACCTTATACATGCAGATATAGATAACGGCTATGATGCATTTACCTTAGATAACAGTTTAAACTCTCACTCAGACCAAGTAGGAGAAGATACTCAGAAGACTAATGCTATGGCATTAAAATCTACCTATGCATTTGACACGATGACGCTTATCTCTAAGTTTAGTTACTCCAAATCAGATATGAGTTACAGCTATGATGAAGATTGGTCTTATGTAGGAGAGTTTGATGCTGCGTTATGGCCATACATGGGCTTTGATGAGTACAACAGAGAAGTGAAACAGACCGATATAGATATCCGTCTAATGTCCAACAAAAATGGACGTATCTTTGCAGGAACTACAGACTGGACAGTGGGAGCTTATGCGAAGAGTTTTGATGAGAAGTTAGAGAGAAACCATCCAACAGATTATGGTGCAGAGCTTAACTTTGATAGTCGTTACAAGTCTAAAAGTGTAGCACTTTATACACAACTTGATACACACCTCAATGACAAGCTTACACTCGTAAGTGGGCTTAGAGTTGAAAAGTGGGAAGTAGAGTATAGTGATTCACATAATGTAAATGTTGACAATGATGAAGTGATGGTAGGTGGTAAGTTAGGGTTTAACTATCAGTACAATGATACACTTCTTTACTACACAACACTATCTAAAGGGTACAAACCAGGTGGTGTCAATGCAGGTGCTACACTTAGCAATGAAGATAAAACATTTGAGACAGAGACACTGTGGAATCTTGAAGCAGGGGTAAACTCTTCACACTTTAACAACACTTTAAAAAGTAGGCTCAATCTCTTTTATGGAAAACGTAAAGATATGCAAGTTAAACTTTATGAAGAAGATACACATAGTTTTACAGATTATCTCTCAAATGCATCAGAGGGTAGTTACTATGGTGTGGAGTCTCAGTTAGACTATTATGCTAATGATAGCCTTCACCTCTACTCAAGCATAGGACTTTTAAAAGCAGAATTTGATGACTATACAAAGGCTTTAAATGGTAGAGCTCCTGCTCAGTCACCAGAATATCAATATAATATAGGGCTTAACTACCAATTTGCAGAAGCATGGACATTTAAGACAAACCTTGAAGGTAAAGGTAGCTACTACTTCTCAAACACACATGATCAAAAATCAGAAGCTTACAAACTTGTTAATGCAAGTTTAGAGTACAGTAATGGTACATTCTCGGCATCGTTATGGGCTAAAAATATTACCGATGAAGAGTATGGGGTAAGAGGATTCTTCTTCTCTAATGACCCATCTACAGGGTATTCACCTGCACTTTATACGCAGAATGGTACACCTCAAACTTTTGGTTTAACTATGTCATATGACTTTTAATCTATGTTATAATTTGAGATGATTAAAACAATACAACTTTTACTACTATTATTACTTCTTAGTACTACTGCAAATGCCAGTGGTACTAAACCTACACTTACCATCTATACCTATGACTCTTTTACTGCTTCATGGGGTGCAGCACCTAAAATAAAAGAGGCTTTTGAAAAGCTACATTACTGTAACGTAAAGTTTGTAGGAGTCTCAAGTGCCATAGGAGCATTAAGAAAGATACAACTTGAAGGTAAAAACACCAAAGCAGATATCTTATTAGGACTTGACACAAGCATCGCTCAAGTAGCCAATAAAACAGGACTCTTTGCAAAGCATGAACTAAATACCTCTAAATTGGTATTACCAGTAACATATAGTGATGAAAATTTCGTTCCTTATGATTACAGTTACTTTGCATTTGTATATGATGAAGAAAAATTGAAAAACCCACCTTTGTCGTTAGAAGCTTTAGCCTCCATGCCTAAAGATTTTAAAATCATCATGCAAGACCCACGCTCTTCTACTGTAGGGCTTGGGTTACTGTTGTGGGTGAAGTCTGTTTATGGTACAAAAGCAGGGGAGTACTGGAAAAAGCTCTCTCCACATATCTTGACCATAACAAAAGGTTGGTCAGAAGCGTATGGACTCTTTTTAAGAGGAGAGGCAGATATGGTTCTGTCTTATACCACATCGCCTGCTTATCACATGATAGAAGAGCATAAATACAACTTTAAAACAGCCAACTTTCCAAAGGGACACTATGGACAAGTTGAGGTAGCAGCTATTTTAAAATCTTCGAAAAACCAAGCGTTAGCAAAAAAGTTTCTTACTTTTATGCACTCTGAAACATTTGCAAATATTATTCCTACTACAAACTGGGCATACCCTATAGTCAAAACAAAAAAAGGCTTACCTACAGCATTTGAAAAACTAAATATATCAAGTAAGATGCTTCTTATAGATGGAAAAGAGGTAGAACGAAATAGAAAAAAGATTGTAAATGAGTGGTTAGAGGCTTTAGGACGGTAGGTTACGTTTTAGATAAACAGTAAAAACAAAATAAATTATAGAAGATAAAATAAATGTTTAAAAACTATCAACGCATCAAATTTTCCCTCCTTCCTGGAACGCTTATCTCTTTAACGCTTCTTACTTTTGCGTTTGTTCTTTTCTACACGTTATACACTTCTCAAGAGAACTTAGTCTTTACGCAGATAGAGCCTAGAGTATGGTTGTTGTTGAAGTTTACTGTGTATCAGGCTTTTTTATCTACTTTGTTTTCTCTTGTTGTTGGTATGCTCTTAGCTTGGTCTTTAGCGCATCAGGCTAAATTTAGAGGACGCTCATGGCTAGTAGCTCTCTTCTCCTCCTCTTTGGTTTTGCCTACGCTTATAGTGGTGTTTGGCCTTATTACAGTACTGGGTCGTAATGGTTGGGTTAACCAAGTCTCTCTTTACTTATTTGACTACTCTTTTGGAGCATACTTGTATGGGCTAGGGGGTATCTTAGTGGCACATGTTTACTTAAATGCCTCTTTTGCTTCTCGGTCACTTCTGCACAGTTTTGAGAGTATCCCTAAAGAGAAATATAAACTAGCTAAGAGTTTAAACTTTACAACATTTCAACGTTTTATGTATGTGGAGTGGCCAGTGCTTAAGCCTACACTTTTAAGTATCGCTTCAACTATCTTTCTCTTATGTTTTACCTCTTTTGCTATTGTGCTTGTTTTGGGTGGTTCACCTGCATACAACACTTTAGAAGTTGCCATCTACGAAGCAGTAAAACTCGACTTTGACATCGCCATGGCTTTAAAGTTAGCACTTATACAGTTAGGACTTACCTCACTACTTGTAGTTTTTTCTGCAAATTTTAGAACACATATAAGTAACTTAAAAACAGCAACACAAGCCATAGCATGGGAGGAGAAGAGAGAGGTTAAGTATCTTCAAAGAGGTATTATCTTTCTCTTTACGCTTTTTTTTATTTTACCTTTGTTTGCTATAGTAGTAGATGGTTTAGGTGCAGACTTTTCTAAAATACTCCAAGAGAAACTTTTTATAAAATCTTTTTTGACAAGTATGGGTTTAGCAACACTCTCTAGTATCATAACACTACTGTTTGCCATACTCTTAAGTGATGCAAAACGTAATCTTAGTTTGAGGTATCGTTTAGCAGATTTACCATTTTCTAAACTTTTTAACATCGTACTCTCATTCTCTGGTAATCTTTATCTTGCTATCCCTTCTCTCATCATGGGGTTAGGTTTTTTTCTTTTATCACAGCGTTATGAAGCACCATTGGTTCTTTGGTCAACGGTGGCACTGCTTACTGCCAATGTTTTGATGTCTCTTCCTTTTGCCCTATCTGTTTTAGCTCCTGCGATGCAAAGAACAGCACAACGCTATGATAGATTGGTCTTTTCTCTAAACTTAACTAAAATACAAAGATGGGTCTATGTAGAGTACCCTTATTTGAAATCTTCACTTGGTTATGTGTTTGCTTTGGCTTTTTGTTTCTCTTTAGGAGACTTGGGCATGATAGCACTCTTTGGAAGTGACGATTTCTCTACGCTACCATGGTACCTATATCAACTTATGGGATCGTACCGAAGTAGTGACGCATCAGGTGTGGCACTCATTCTTTTAGTGATTACTTTGAGTGCATTTATTTTTTTACCTAAATTATTTGGAGGTAACCATGTTAAAGATTAGCAATTTAGAGTTTACGCATAAAGATGCAAAGCGTTCATACTGTTACACGATGAACTTAGAGGAAAAAGAGGTAGTTGGTATTTTAGGAGAGAGTGGAAGTGGTAAGTCAACATTTCTTGACTTAGTATCAGGGTTTACCACTTCTTCATCTGGAAGCATAGAACTTGACACTCAGGTGTTAACACAGATGAGTGTAGAAAAAAGACCTATTACCATACTTTTTCAAAGCCACAATCTGTTTGAACATTTAACCGTACAAAAAAACGTACTTTTAGGGGTAAGTAAAGTACTCAAAGAGAACATAGAAGATGTAAACAAAGTACAAGGCATACTCAAAGAGGTAGGACTTGAAGAGTATGAACATACACAAGTCTCTAAGCTCTCAGGAGGGCAACAACAACGTGTGGCATTAGCACGAGTACTCATACGAAGAGAACCCATTTTACTACTAGATGAACCCTTTAGTGGACTTGATGTAGTTACACGCTTAGAGATGCTAGACTTAGTTCAAACAATAACCATAAAGCATAAACTTCATACCATTATGGTTACTCATGAAGTAGAAGACTGTGAACGCATAGCCAACCACGTTTATAAGATGCAAAACTATACACTTGTAAAACAATGATAAACTTACTCAAAACCCATTCTTTTTTTGTAGATAAGCAGATAGACTCATGTACCCTCTTAGAAAATCAAGGATACTGTAATGAAAACTATCTAGTAGTAGCTAATGGAGTAAAGTATATCGTCCGTAAACTCTTACGAGACGACATAGATAGAGAATTTGAGTGGAGAGTACAACATTTAGCCTATGCACAAAAGCTTACAGCAGAGCCATTGGTTTTTAACAGAGAACACGGCTTTATGGTATTTGCATTTTTAGAAGGGAAGCATAAGAGTAAACTAAACAAAAATGAGTTAAAACACTTAGCACAAATTTTACAAAAATTACATAGTATGACCATAGATGCAAAGCCCATAGAACTACAGATAGAGTGTAGTACCATAGAAAAATACCCAAAAGAATACACCCTTTGCCACAACGACCTAAACCCACAAAACATTTTTTTCTCCAATGATATTAAGTTTATAGACTGGGAATATGCAGGAGTAAATGACAAGTATTTTGACTTAGCTTCTGTTTGTATAGAGTTTGGGTTGAACAAGAAGATGCAAGAGCTGTTTTTAGAGGCTTATTTTGAAGGTAAAAGTTTTAGTTTTGAGAAGTTAGAAGCTTATAAAATAGTTTATAAAAGACTGTGTGAAGAGTGGTTTCAAAATATGTTATAATATTTGAAGAAACTAAAAAGGATAATTATGTCAATAGTTGAAGAGATATTTTTAGATGTATCACCATTACAATCACTTGATAAGTTACAGTTAGTAGATAAAATTTTAACATCTCTAAATCCTATAGATAAAGATATAGAAACTATTTGGGCAAAAGAAGTAGAAGAGAGATTAGAAGCTTACGATAAAGGCTTACTTTCTACTGTAAGTTCTAAAGATGTATTTGCAAAGTATCAAAAATAGCGATGTTATCTATAGAGTTTTTAAATTTAGCTCAAAATGAGTTAGATGATACTTTTATGTATTATGAACTGACCTTACGCACCCCTCAACAAAAGTAATTCCCTATAAGCCATTTGATTAGCTTTGATAAGAAGTTTAGCTCTCATAGCAAAATGATTAAGTTTGTGTTTTATCTTCAAACATTCTAACTTGAAAAAAGCAAATATTGAGAGAAATATATGATTACTTTGTGTTCGTACTGTTTTAGTAGGTGATGAGGCTAAATCTACATTATGCTTTAGTGATTTATAAAACTCTTCAACTTTCCATCTTTTCTTATAGATTGTTGATACAGAGTCTCCATCAAGTGTGATTTCACTACATACCAAATTTAATATTCCAATATTTTTATCTTTGTTTGTAAAGACTCGGTGTACAAGTAGGATCTCTTTATCGTATCCTCTTATGTAGCCACGAATGGATTGTTTATCTGATAATTTTAGTTCATCTACTCTAATGAATCTCCCTTGTTTCTTATCCTCTAGTGATAATGCTATTAACCTATTACTTTTGATTGCTGATATAAACTCTTTGTTATATTTTTTGATGAACTCAAAGTTCTCTTTCGCCCCAAACCAGCTATCCATAAGGACATACTTGAATTTGACTTGATTTTTAACAGCTGTCAATATCATATCTCTCATCAACTCATTTTTTGTGATTACTGCTTTTCTCTTTACCTCTTTTGTCTCCATATCACTATATTGATATTTTTTGATTATTTCAAATGACAAAGGTATGGATGTCTCATTACTATAGTACAAAGCATTGAGCATATTAATACCTCTTACTGATTTACCTACTGTATGGTCAAAGTGCCAACACATTATATCACTCTCATCTGTCCACTTCTTCTCTTGAACTGTATCATCAAAGATAAGACATCCATCTTCTGTCTCTATCTCTCTTACTGTTTTTTTTACTCTCCTCCACAACTCTTTTGATGTAAACTCATTTTTTGATAGAAATCTTGTGATTTGATCGTGACTTACTGCATTATCTACCATTGCTGACAACCCTGTTGCTGTTGCATGGGCATTATTGCTTATTAAGTAGTCTGTGTATAGTTCTAGGTAATCTGTTTTCATTTGAATATTATAGCAGGTTTCGAGGGGTGCGTAAGGTCAGTTAT
>Ga0256837_1001827_pt1 | contig 14070 bp, 18 predicted proteins | sample 4562384metaG_FD_185976 | JGI IMG/M metagenome (GOLD analysis project Ga0256837, IMG submission 185976) | Hydrothermal vent microbial communities from Guaymas Basin, Mexico - 4561-384 | ecosystem: Environmental > Aquatic > Marine > Hydrothermal vents | place: Mexico: Guaymas Basin | collected... | reverse complement strand
AAATCTTTACTAAGATTCTCTACATGTAGAGTAAGTTCTTGTTTTAGTTCTTTATCTGCCTTTATTGCATCAGCAACTCTAACACTTTGATTGACTATACAGCCAACACACTCTTCATCTATTGTCATCTACGAAGTGTGTTCATCTATCGCTTTGTTCCACATAAGCTTATATTTTCTACGCATAAACTCAACCTCTTGTTGAGAAAGTTTTAGTTGTTCTGTTAGTGTAGCTATAGTTTTTCTATCTTCATCATAAAGTTCTTGAAGTGAGCCAAGCGCTTCTTTTAAAAAGTCATTCTCAACTCTAACTGCATCAAGAGTTTCATCTTTTGCATCAAGCACTTTTTCATGTAAGTTGATAATAGTTCCAATAGTTTTTTCAATAAACTGAGGTTGAACCATCATCTCTTGAGTATTTCGCTCTTTTAACTCTGTTAGTTTTGCAGGAACTACTACATCTCTAGCACCCTTAGATGGGTCAATATAACGAACTCCATCTTCAACTTTAACAGTAAGTTTCCCACGATTACACATATCATCAATAGCTGAGAGATCAAGTCCCGTTAGTTCAATATACTCTTCGTCAGTCATCCATTGCATGTATTAATCCTTATAGTGAGATTATAGTCTCTATCTCCATAGAATCCATCTCAACTTTTTTAGCTTTTGCTATTCTATCTTCTTTTAGTTTTACAGATAGTTCCTCATTACCAAGTGCTAGTATTTGCATAGCAAGGTAAGCAGAGTTAATTGCTCCTGCTTTTCCTATAGCTACTGTAGCAACTGGCATACCAGCTGGCATTTGAACCGTTGAAAGAAGTGCATCTATTCCTGAAAGAGCAGAAGCAGACATCGGAACACCGATAATAGGCTTAACTGTTTTTGAAGAGAGTACACCAGCTAAATGTGCAGCCATACCAGCAGCAGCAATAAAACATTGTGCACCTTTTTTCTCAGCATCTTGAATATACTTAGTAGTTCTCTCAGGTGAGCGATGAGCAGAAGATATAATCATCTCATAATTTACGCCAAAAGCTTCAAATGTGTCTGAACATGATTTCATTACTTCAAAGTCACTTTTTGAACCCATTATTATTGATACAAATTTCATTTTAATTCCATATATTTATTTTTATAATTATAGCAAAAGAAAATTTACTCTTCTTCTCGAGTGCTATAAAGTCTGTTTTTCATCATTTTAAACTCATCTTCAGTTATCATCCCATCAGAAAATACTTTTTGTAGTTCTACTATCCTAGCTTCTTTAGACTTCACAGATTTAGCTTTTTCTTCTTTTGCAACATCAATCTTCTTTTGATTTTTTATAGCATACTCTTTTGCATTCTTTGATGATATTTTATAAGATATTATAGACATTATTAAAATAACTAAAACAAAAAGTCCAGCTTCCATATATATATTTTCTAGTGTTTCTTGTGGTATCATTATTTTCTAAAGAATCTCCCGATTTGGATTTGTTCCCATCTCTGCATTTGCTGGAACTCTTAAAAAAGTATATGCTGGAAGTTTAGTTGGAAGAGTTATTGGATTTACATTTCCACTATGAACCTCTTCCCATACTTTTTTATTTTCAGCAATAAGTTGTTTTAACTTTAAGTACACTCTTCCATCACGCTCATAAGTTGAGCCAATTTCATTATCAACTATCTCTACATGTAGACCTAATGGCGCTACAATCTCTAGTTCATCATTTGGTAGAGTTTTATACTTACATAAAAAATACTCTCCATTTTCAGTTACTTGTCCACTTACCTGATGAGTTCCAAGTTGCATAGAAAAGTCTAAACTTTGAGTATCATTTTTTTCAAACGGACGAGACACTAAATAAGCATCAGTATATCCACGGTTTTGAAGAGATTGAAGTTCGTATTGGTACTTATCTTCCTCAAATTTATCTTCATAATAATCATCAATTGCCATTCTATAAGCTTTAGCAGTTGTAGCAGCATAGTAAGCAGTCTTAGTCCGCCCCTCTATCTTGACACTATCAACAACATTTGCATCAAGTATCTCTTTCATATGTGAAGCAAGATTCAAATCTTTTGCATTCATTATGTAAGTTCCAACACCCTCCTCCTCTTCAAGCCTAAAAAGTGTGCCTGTTTCAGGATTTGCAGCATACATCTCATATTCAAACCTACAATCATTAGCACAGCTTCCACGATTTGGAACACGACCAGATTGAAGTGTAGAGATTAAACAGCGACCAGAGTATGCAAAACACATACTTCCATGAACAAAAACTTCAAGTTCTAAATCTGGTAACTCTTTTTTTATCTCAACTAAATCTCTAAGACTTATCTCTCTTGCTGTGATTATTCTAGTAGCACCCATATCAACATAAACTTGTGCATCTAAAACATTCATTACATTTGCTTGAGTTGAAAGATGAAGTGGCATATCGGGAGCTAAATCATGACATAGCTTAAGCACACCAGGAGTTGCTACGATGAAAGCATCAGGTTTTAACTCAGCCATTGTAAGTATATGTTTTTTAAGAAGTTTTAGTTGAGAATTAAATGGGAAACCATTTATAGTAGCATATACTTTTTTACCACGAGCATGAGCGTATTGTATGCCTTCGCTAAACTCTTCCATGGAAAACTCTTTTCCTGAACGGATACGAAGAGAGAAGTGTGATACACCACCATAAACAGCATCTGCACCAAAATCAAATGCTATTTTTAATTTTTCTAATGTACCTGCTGGAGATAATAATTCTACTTTATTCATTATTTCCAAACTGAGCTAATAAAGCTTCAATATCATCAGTAGATGCTACATCATTATGTGTGTCACCTGCGATATGTTGAGCAGATGATACACGTTTATCATCATCAATTTTACCTTCAAAAAGTGTATTCATATATTTAGATAAGGCACGCATAACATTTATAACACGCTCAATTTTTTGACGGTGAATATCTTGATATTGCATAATATCCATAACATTCATTATTGCATCACCAGAATTTTGAAGAGCTTCAACTATTTTATCTGCTTCACCTACTGCCATATTATTTTTTTCAAGTTGAGTTGTAAATGCTTCAACATCTGGAAATTTTGCACTTAATGTTGTAAAAAGTTCTATATTTGAATTTAAGACTTCAATAACAGTAGCTACATCCTCTTCTTTATCCATCATATCAGAACTAATACCTTCAATAATATCAAAGATTTCAGTAGCTTTTTCTTCACTCTCTTTAGTTACATCATCTAGCTGACTAACCATTTGATTTTCATTTGTCGCTGGTAATGGCCATTGATGAGCAGTTTCCTCATTATAACCTTCTGGTTTAGAGTTATCAACAGTTTCAGTATCTTTGCTTTGTTCAACATCCTCTTCAATATTTTCATCAACTCCGGCACTTTCATCGACTGCATCATCAATAGAATCTAAGTCATCCCCAGCCATCAATGCATCTAATTCTTCTTGTGTCATAAAAACTTCCTCATCTTGCAAAATTCGCTAAATTTAATATTTGTCACTATAATATCATAAAATATATATAAAATTACAAAATTGAGAGAAAATGATAGTTGATTTACATAACCATACAAAACTTTGTAACCATGCTGAAGGTGAAATCAATGAATATATTGAAAAAGCCATAGAGAATAATACTAAATACTTTGGTTTTTCTGATCATGCTCCAATGGATTTTGACCCAAAATATCGTATGAGTTTTGAGCAAATGGCTAAATATGAAAATGATGTATTGGATGCTAAAGAAAAGTATAAAGATCAAATAGAGATACTTTTAGGATATGAGGTTGATTATCTAGCTGGACATATGGATGAAAGAGTCCTACATGCAGAGAGGGTTGATTATCTTATAGGTTCTGTTCACTTTTTAGATGGATGGGGATTTGATAATCCTGAATTTATTGGAAAATATGAAGAGCAAAATATAGATGAAATTTGGCAAGAATATTTTAACACCATACAAAAAATGGCAGAAAGTAGATTATTTGATATTGTAGGGCATCTTGATCTTATAAAAGTTTTTAAATTTATGCCAAATAAAAATATAATAGATATAGCTCAAAAAGCCCTTAATGCAATTAAAGAAGCTGATATGACACTAGAGTTAAATGTGGCTGGGTATAGAAAACCAATTAAAGAAGCATACCCTTCAAGAACTCTTTTAGAAGAGTGCTTTAAACTTAAAATTCCTATCACTTTTGCTTCAGATGCTCATAAACCTGAACAAGTTGGACTATTTAATGATAATATTATTAAGTTAGCAAAAAGTGTAGGTTACACACAATGTGTATATTACAAAAATAGAAAAAAGAATTTTATCGATTTTTAGCATCTATTAATAATAGATATGTATAATTGCTACATAAAAACTTAATTAAGGAATTAAAAATGGGTAAATACATAGAATTAACTGCTGCAGATTATGAAGCTAAAATCGCTGAAGGCGTATCTCTAGTTGACTTTTGGGCACCATGGTGTGGACCTTGTCGTATGATTGCTCCAGTAATCGAAGAGTTAGCTGAAGACTTTGATGGAAAAGCTAATATTTGTAAAGTAAATACTGATGAAGAGCAAGATATTGCTGTTAAATTTGGTATCCGTTCTATCCCTACAATCATCTTCTTCAAAGACGGTGAAATGGTAGACCAAGTTGTTGGAGCTCAGTCAAAAGCTGCTCTAGCTGAAAAAATCAACGCTCTTTTAGCGTAATTAAAAAAGAGTAATTAGTGGCTAAAGGAGGCAAAAGCCTCTTTTCATTATCTACATTACTCGCATCTTTCTTTGGCGCTGCTATGATAGCTGGCGCCTTTGCTTACTTCAACTACAAATTTTCAGAATATAAATTTATTGATTTTAAAGAGTGGACTTTTTATGAAAAAAGTGATCTTTTTACTCCTAGTGCAGATAAATATGTAGTAGTCTTTTATAGCTCAAGAGAACCTAACACTCAAAAGCTTCTTGCAAAAACAAATATAAATCTTCCAATTCTTGCTATTGATTACTACAACAAAGTTTATCAAAACTCTAAAAACACTACTTTCTTAAGAAGTGGAACAAAAACATCATTAAATTTTATACAAAGATTTAATATCTATGAATCCCCATCTATATTTTTTATAAAAAAACATAAAGATACTCTTTATAAACAAGATAGTATGATAAGGAAATTAGATAATTTAAAAGAATTATCAAAACAAATTAATCACTTATAATAAAAGGAAGTAATAATGTCAAATATTTTAGACTGTGCAATTATTGGTGGAGGACCTGCTGGCTTGACTTCAGGGCTTTACACTACTCGTGGTGGATTAGAAAATGTTACTATGTTTGAAAAAGGTATGCCTGGTGGGCAAATTACTTTAAGCTCAGAGATAGAAAACTACCCTGGTGTTACTGGTGAAATTACTGGAATGGATTTGATGATGCCATGGCCAGAGCAATGTCAAAAATTTGGTCTTAAACATGAGATGGTTAATGTAACTCGTGTAACTAAAAATGCTGACATCTTTACTATTGAAATAGAGGGTGCAGATAGTGTTCAAGCTCATTCTGTAATCGTGGGTACTGGATCTCGTCCTCGTCGTGCTGGTTTTGCTGGTGAAGATGAGTTTATTGGTCGCGGTATATCTACATGTGCTACTTGTGACGGATTTTTTTATAAAGGTAAAGAAGTTGTTGTAGTTGGTGGTGGCGATACTGCTTTAGAAGAAGCCCTATATCTTGCCAAAATTTGTGCTAAAGTCTACTTAGTACATAGACGAGACACTTTCCGTTCATCTCCAAACACAGTAGCTAGAGTTAAAAACACAGAAAATATAGAACTGATTTTAAATTCATCTCCTGATGAAGTATATGGTGATGCTATGGGTGTTACTGGAATAAAGGTAAAAGGTACTGATGGAAAGATTAGAGATATAAAAGTCCCAGGTGTTTTTACTTTTGTTGGAAATGATGTAAACAATCAAACTCTTATCCAAGAAGATGGAAGCTTTTTATGTGATATGAACGAACAGGGTCAAGTTGTAGTAGATATTAGTATGGCTACATCAGTAGCTGGACTTTATGCTACTGGAGATATGAGAATAGCATCTCCAAAACAAGTTGTATCAGCTGCTGGAGATGGTGCTGTTGCAGCACTTCAGGTTATCTCTTATGTTGATGAGAAGTTAAATGGATAAAGGAAATAAAATGGTTCGAGTTGGAGTATTTGGCGCAAATGGGCGTGTTGGAAAGTTAATCATTGATGATTTAAAAGAAACACAAAACATAAGTTTAACTTCTGTATTTGTAAGAAATAAGTTAAACTTTTCAATAGATCCATCGGTTATGGTTTCTACTGATTTAAACTCTTTTTTAAATAGCTGTGAGATTGTTATAGATTTTTCACTTCCTGAAGCTTGTGAAAGTCTACTAGAAGCAGCTATTAAAAATCCAAAACCTTTAGTTATAGGTACTACTGGACTTAGTCCCCATCAACTAAACTTACTAAAACAAGCTAGTGAAAAGATGCCTATTCTTTATGCTACAAACATGAGTCTTGGTGTTGCTCTTTTAAATAAGTTAGTTTATCAAGCTTCAGCTGCATTAGAGGGTTTTAACATTGAGATAGTTGAGATGCACCATAAACATAAAAAAGATGCACCAAGTGGAACTGCTCTTACTCTTGGAGAATCTGCGTGCGCTGGTCGTGGTCTTGATTTAGACAAAGTTCGTGTATCTGGTCGTGATGGAAACATTGGGGAGAGAAGCGAAGATGAGATAGCTGTTATGGCTCTTCGTGGCGGAGATATTGTAGGTCGTCATACTGTTGGTTTTTATAATGATGGTGAGTTTATAGAGCTAAATCATACTGCAACAAGTAGAAATACTTTTAGTAAAGGTGCTATAAGAGCAGCTTCATGGTTAGCAGATAAAGATGATGGTTTATACTCTATAGCCGACTGTTTAGAACTATAAAACAGAGTTAAACTCTATAATATTTATTTTTAGTATAATTGCGTATTAATTAACTATAATCTATAAGGATTCAATTTTGCATGACAATTTGAATGAAAAATGTGCTGTTGTTGGAATATTTGATCACGAAGAAGCTTCTAAGTTAGCTTACTTTTCACTTCACGCACTTCAACATCGAGGTCAAGAAGCAGCTGGGATCAGCTCTTCTAATGGTGAAAAACTTCAAACTATTAAAAAACGTGGTCTTGTTATGCGTGTTTTTGATGAAGCAAAACTAAAAACTCTTGCAGGTAATTCTGCTATTGGCCATACTCGCTATTCAACTGCTGGTGATGACTCAATCTTAGATGCTCAACCAGTTTTTGCTCGTTATGATTTAGGTGAAATGGCAATTGTTCACAATGGAAATCTTACAAATGCAGAAGAGGTTAGAAATCGCCTTATTAAAAGAGGTGCTATTTTTCAAACATTTATGGATACAGAAAATCTTATTCATCTTATTGCAAAAAGTGAAAAAGATAAACTTATTGATAGAATTATAGATGCTGTTCAAAAGATTGAAGGTGCATTTTCTTTAGTATTTCTAAGTAGAACAAAAATGTTTGCTATGCGTGATCGTCATGGTTTTCGTCCACTCTCACTTGGTAAACTTCCAAATGGTGGGTATATTGTAGCATCTGAGACTTGTGCGTTTGATCTTGTTGGAGCTACTTTTATCCGCGATGTTGAACCAGGGGAACTTCTTGTATTTAACAGAGGTAAAGAACCAACAAGCATAAAAGTTTTTGAAGCAACTCCAAAACATTGTATATTTGAATATGTATATTTTGCTCGTCCTGATTCATCTGTATTTGGTCAATCAGTATATCAAACTAGAAAAGAGATGGGTAAAGAGTTGGCTCGTATGAAACCTGTTGAAGCCGACTTGGTAGTACCTGTTCCAGATGGTGGAGTTCCATCTGCTATTGGTTATGCTCAAGAGAGTGGTATCCCTTATGAGATGGGAATAATGAGAAATCACTATATTGGTCGTACATTTATTGAACCAACTCAAGCTATTCGTGACCTGAAAGTTAAAATGAAACTATCACCTATGACTGAGATTATTAAAGGTAAAAGAGTTGTAGTTGTTGATGATTCTATTGTTCGTGGAACTACTTCAAAAAGAATTGTTAGAATGCTAAAAGAAGCAGGAGCAAGTGAAGTTCATATGCGTGTTTCCTCCCCGCCTACAACTGATCCATGTTACTATGGTGTAGATACTCCTGATAAAGAAAATCTTATTGCAGCAAATATGACTACTCAAGAAATTTGTGATTTTATTGGTGCTGATTCTTTAGCTTACTTAGATGAAGAATCACTACTTAGAAGTGTAAATGCTAAAGATGATGAATACTGTACTGCTTGTTTTACAGGCAAGTATATTGTTTAGATAAACAGATTCGTTGATGAGACAAAAACAAATATTTACCTTTGGTAAGTACTTAAAAGATAAGTTTGGATGCAAGGTTTATAAAGTTGGGATAAACATCTCAGGTTTTACTTGTCCAAATATTGACGGAACGGTAGCTAAGGGTGGATGTACTTTTTGTGAAAATGATTCTTTTTCCGCTAGTACTGGAGAGGTTCAGGAACTTAAAGGTTTTCATCTAAATTTGAACTCAAAAACAAATCCTAACTTAGAGCTTCAATTAAAACAATTAGAATCCCAATTTAATGCAATTAGTAAAAGACAAGCAGATGAATACAAAGCTGAAAAGTTTTTAGTTTACTTTCAATCTTTTACAAATACTTACGCACCATTTGAAACGCTTAAAGCTCTTTATGATAAAGCATTGTCATTTGATAATGTTGTAGGGTTAAGTATTGGTACACGTTCTGATAGTATCACAGATGAAACTTTAGAATATTTATCAGAATTAAATAAAACGAAAGAGATATGGATAGAGTTTGGTATACAATCAGTATATGATGCAACACTAGAAAAAATCAATCGTGGTCACTCATCAGACAATGTAAAAGAGTGGATAATAAAGTCTAAAAATGCAGGTCTACATGTATGTGCTCATCTAATCTTTGGGTTACCTGATGAGACTCAAGAGATGATGTTAGAGACTTCAAAAGAAGCTTATGCATGGGGGATTGATTCTGTAAAATACCATCCACTTTACGTAGTTAAAAAAACAGCACTTGGAAATGATTTTATAAAGGGTAAGTTTACTCCCATTACACAAGAGGAGTATCTTGATGTATTAGTTAAATCTATTCAGATGAAACCTCTACATGTAAACGTACAAAGAGTAACAGCAGGTATAGATGATGATTCACTTTTATCACCTGATTGGTGCAGAAATAAAAATACTCAAATAAAAAATATAAATAAAAAGCTAAAAACTATTGGTTTAAAATATTAGTGAGCGTAAAGTTTAGAGAACTGAGAAACTGACCTAAAGTATGGTGGGAAATCAAAGTAAACTCTAAACTCTTTTGCTTGACCTGGTTTTAGATTTCTAGCTACTACAAACTCTTTTATAATTTGTTGTGGTTTATAAAGTTTATTTGCTCCACCAGAAAAGAAGTCAAAAAATCCACTTGGTTTATAAAATGAACCACCTTTTACATTTCCAACAGCCATCCCTTTATTTACAAGTTTTATCTCAAAAGTAACTTTACCAATTTTATAATTACCCTCATTTTTAACTATTCCAGTATACATAATCTTTTCTTGCTGAAGAATTCGTTTGTTATCAAGTTTATATAATTTAGCAATTTTTGTATACTTATCAACTACTACAACAGAAAAGCCTGCAACTAAGATAGTTATAAGTGATACCGAAAATATCATAGGTATAATAAGCTTTTTTTGTCCTTGTTTAAAGGCACTATATATACCAAGAGCACCAAAGGACAAGATGATTAATAAAACAATAACATGCCAATAATTAAATAGTGTCATCTACAACTCGCTTTTACAGAAATATTATAATCTTTACTATAAGTAAAAGGTTCAAGTATAGCTTTTATATCTATAGTTTTACCTTCAGCTATATCATACTTTAAAATCGACATTTTTTTCAATGGCTTAAATTTATATATATAATCTTTAATACTATTTCCTGAAACCTTGTAAGCTTCGAAATCAATCTTACATATATCAAAGTTAGTATTTGAAATATTTTTAAGTTTTCCTTCAATTACTACTGCTTTTGTAAAAGTTAATTTCTTTTGAGAAACTATACTTACTTCATTTTTAAACAAGTACTCGTGCATTTTTAAGTACCCAAGGGTTGGTCCAAGAATCACAACAGCAAAAGCCAAAATCAATAATAATATGGAGATTATAGTGTTATTTCTAAGTAATACGCCCAAGATAATAAAAAGTATAAATAAAAAAAAAGATCCCCCAAATAATATATAATCATAAGGAATCAAATTATCAATAAATAAACTTAATTTAGTCGTAGTCAATTAGTCTTTCCTAGAATCTTTCTCTGTAATCCCGCTCATATCAAATCTTCGAGCAAGTTCTTGTTTTATTCTATCAGGACTTATATTTTTAACAGCAAGAGCAACTAACATATGGTAAGTCAAATCTGCAGCTTCATAAATCATCTCATGCTCATCATCATCTTTATATGCAAAACAAAATTCTCCAGCTTCTTCTACAACTTTTTTCAGTATTGTATTGTCACCCTTGCTTATCAGTTTTGCTGTCCATGATGTTTTAGGGTCTGCAGATTTACGTTCTTGTATAGTATGGTAAAGCGTATCTATCACTCCATTAGCAGCAGCAGTATCTACTTCAACCTCTGAGTTTACTTCACCACTCTCTAACTCTGTGAAAAAACAAGAACGACGACCTGTATGACAAGCTACGCCCTCTTGAGTTACTTTTATAAGAAGAGTGTCATTATCACAGTCAATGTTAAAAGAGTGAATAGTTTGAGTGTGTCCTGAACTTTCACCTTTTTTCCAGATACGTTGTTTACTTCTTGAAAAATAATGCGCTACTTTAGTTTGAAGTGAAAGAGTTAATGCTTCTTTATTCATATAAGCCATCATTAAAACTTCATTATTTTCAACATCTTGAACAATTACTGGAAGAAGTTCACTCTTCTCCCAATCTACTCTATTTACAGCTTCATTCATCTTTACTTCGCCGTAGTTCTTTTTCTAACATCTTTTGTATCTACCCAAATATTTGGAGTAGATCCACCAGGTGTTAAAAATATTTTTGCATCACGATTTACTTTAAGTGCATCGTTAAATTTCCCTTGAACTTTCATCTGCTCTAACTGAAGTAGTTTTGGTGTTAAAGATTTTGAGATAAGAAGGTTTGCTTTTGCTTGAGCATCTGCATTAATAGTGATCGCATCAGCTTTTCCTTTTGCTTCAATTCTTGCTTGATCTGCTACACCTTGTGCTTGTGCTGCACGTTGAAGTGCTTCTTGTTTTGCACGTTGTACTTGTTGTTGTGCACGTTGTACCTCTTGTTTAGCTATTTGAACATTTTCAATTTGCTCTTTTACTTTTTTAGGAAGTACAATATCACGAAGTTGCACTGATTGTAAAATTGCAGGAGCATTTTTCAAACTAGCAACACTTTTACGTATACCCACTTCTATCTCTGTAGCTACTTTATTTCTCATTGTTGGTAGTGACTCTGCATCATATTTACCAACGACATTACGAACTACATCACGAACAACAGGGTTGATAATCTTGTCTTCCCAAGAAAATCCCCAATTAGAGATAGTTTGTGCTGCAAACTGAGCATTAAGTCTATACTGAACAGTAAGTTCAATACTTACAGGAAGACCGCGTTTATCAAGTACAGTAACTGCTGGTTTTGTTGTAATACCAGAAGCATTAGAGTTTGTCTCGATGCGAGTTGCATAGTTAATTATACGTACTTTTGTATCAACCAAATAAACTTTTTGAATCACAGGAACAATAAAATGAAGACCTGGTAATAGTGCAGTATCTTGATACTTACCATTTGTACTAAGAATACCACGCTGACCCTCTTCAATGATTGTAAAAGGCTTAGCTAAAACTAGTAAAAGAGCAAGAGCTATTAAAAAATAAACTATCCCTGATTTTCCACCCATATTAAAATCTATATTTGGCATTTTTGGACCTTGTCCACCACCATTACCACCGCCAGAGTTTCCTCCACCATTACCACTACCTTGTGATTTTTTCTTGTTAAAGTAATCATTCATATCTGATGCCATTAAAATATTATCCTCTTTGTTCATTGTATTTAATTTCCTTAATTTTCTAATCGATATATGTCAAATAATGTTCGTATTTTTTATTACGACCAAATACAATATCAAAATATGTAGATTGGATTTTTTCAGTCATTTCACCACGACTTCCACAGCCGATATCTCTAGCATCAACATTAGCAACAGGAGTTATCTCTGCTGCAGTTCCAGTTAAAAATGCTTCATCTGCAACATATACTTCTTCACGAGTTATACGACGACGAGTTACTTTAATACCAAAATCTTCAGCCATCTCAATAACCATTTTTTGAGTAATAGATGCTAATGCATTATCACTTGGTGGAGTAATCAACTCTCCATCTTTAACCATAAAGAAACTAGCACCACTAGCTTCTGCCACATAACCTTGATCATCTAGCAATAGTGCTTCATCATATCCACAATCAATAGCTTCATATTTAGCCATTTGAGAATTTAAGTAGTTTGCTGTAGCTTTTGCTTTACCCATATTTGAAGTGTTTGCAGGACGAGTCATAGAAACTATTTTAAGTTTAATCCCTTTTCTCATACCCTCTTCACCAAGGTAAGCACCCCATTCCCAAGCTGCAACTGCAGTTTCAACTGGGGCATCCTTATGGTAAAGACCCATAACGCCGTAACCTAAAAATGAAAATGGACGAAGATAAACATTATCGCCCGTAAATTCATTTTTTCTTACCAATTCAATTTGTGCCATATTTAGTTCTTCAACACTGTATGGTATATTAATCATAGTCATCTTTGCAGATTCTTTAAGTCTAACAGTATGATCATTTAAACGAAAAATGGCATAACCCTTCTCAGTTTTATAAGCTTTTGTGCCTTCAATAACACCATTTCCATAATGTATTGTATGTGTTAAAACATGCACTTTTGCATCTTCCCAAGCTACAAACTCTCCATTCATCCAAATATACTTGGCTGCGTCCATAAAATCTCCATATATTATAATTATTAGTATTTTATCTAAAATTTCTTAAAATTGCATAGTATAAGATTGAGCAAAGTTTATACTAGATATAATTTAAAAAAGGAAAATTATGACTAAATCTATATTATTAGATACACATCCTATGTATGCTATCGAAATTTTAAAAAGTGAGACAACTTTTTCAAATATATCTGAAATAGTAGAGTACTTTAAAGTAAAAATTGAAGAAAATCCAGAGGCTAGTTTTATTACTGTTTTTGACCATTATGCACATACAAAACAACTAAATGGTGAAATTCTAGATACTATTTTAGATGCTAAAAATTTAATCTTTTGTTTTGGACATACAATAAAGAACATGGAAATACTAGCATTTAGACCAAAATCTATTGCTATGATTGAAACACAAAATAGTTTTGTTTTAGAATTTTTAGAAACTCCAAGACCAGAAGTTAATGCATGGATGCAATCATGGATAAAGGGTTTAAAGAAATAATCAAATTTGAAACTAAACATAACTTAAGCATATTTTAAGTATAATTGCATCAAATAATTCAGGACTGATTTCTCCTTTTAAACTTACAAACAGCCCTCCATTTAAATATTTTTGGAGCTATTATTCTAATGTTTCTTTTTGATACCCTTTCTCTTACATTTGTTGCTTTAATATTTTTTGCAACAATACCGAACCTTTTTTATTCTGCTGGGTATCTGCCACATATTGATAGAAAATTGCATTATCTTTTACACTATTTTACTTTTATATTTTCTATGCTTGGAGTGGTTGTAAGCGCTAATGCACTTGTCTTCCTTTTCTTTTGGGAGATAATGAGTTTAAGTTCGTGGCAGTTGATTTTGACAGAACCTAAAGAAAAAAATACTATCAATGCAGCAAAATTT
>Ga0256837_1001825_pt1 | contig 14093 bp, 17 predicted proteins | sample 4562384metaG_FD_185976 | JGI IMG/M metagenome (GOLD analysis project Ga0256837, IMG submission 185976) | Hydrothermal vent microbial communities from Guaymas Basin, Mexico - 4561-384 | ecosystem: Environmental > Aquatic > Marine > Hydrothermal vents | place: Mexico: Guaymas Basin | collected... | reverse complement strand
AACTGCACGTAACCCAGGTCTTGGTGCTAAACTTATGACTACAATGTTCATCGCTCTTGCAATGATCGAAGCACAAGTTATTTATGCACTAGTAATTGCGTTAATCGCACTTTACGCTAACCCTTACTTAGGCTAATTAGCGTTTAAAAAACTTCAATTTCTTGAAGTTTTTAGCTGATTAGGGGTCTTCGATGTTTTCGTTAGAAAACTGATTACCCTTGAACAACTCTAAGTAAAACCTCAGTGTAACTCTTTTGAGTTACACTTTTTAGACCACTCTTTAAATGCGCAGGTGGTGGAACGGTAGACACGCAACGTTGAGGTCGTTGTGCCTTCGGGTGTGGGGGTTCAAATCCCCCTCTGCGCACCACTTTTTAAACAAATCAAACTTTAAATTTCATCCATTTTCCAAGCTTCAATAGCATCATTTAAACTATCAAAACTATCAGCCTTACCTATTATAAATATTTCATCGAAGATATAACAAGTTATACGAGTATTTGGTTCCAGTAAAAATACAGCATACTCTGTACTCTCTTTTGCACTTACAGAGAGAACTCTCATTCCATCTATTATGTCATTTATTTGCGGTACATAATCGTACTCAGCATTTAAAAGTTTTTTCCCATCACTATTATATGTAGCCATTACACTCTCTTTATCTGAATTAAATTAGTTTATTGTACATTAAAATATATGAAATTAATATTTTTATAGTAAAATTACTTTAAGAAAAGGAAGTACTCAAAATGAATATAGCAAATAATATAACAGATTTAGTAGGTAATACACCCTTAGTACGATTAAACAAAGCATCAAAACTAACAGGTGCTACTATCCTCGGTAAGTGTGAGTTTATGAATCCTACAAGTTCTGTAAAAGATAGAATAGGTTTTAATATGATTCGTAGAGGTATAGAGTCTGGGCTTATAAAAGAGGGAACAACTATTATCGAGCCAACAAGTGGCAATACAGGTATAGCCTTAGCGGCTAACTGTGCTGCACAAGATATAAAACTTATTTTGACTATGCCTGAGTCTATGAGTATGGAGAGAAGAAATTTACTTAAAGCATTTGGGGCTGAACTTGTTTTGACACCTGCATCTAAGGGGATGAATGGTGCTATAGCTAAGGCAGAAGAACTTCAAAAAACAATAGAAAATTCTATAGTGCTTCAGCAGTTTGAAAATCCATCAAATCCTGAGATACATGAGCTGACAACTGCTCGTGAACTCTTAGATGATACAGAAAAAAAAATAGATGTTTTTGTAGCAGCAGTAGGAACGGGTGGAACACTGAGTGGAACAGCTAAGGTTTTAAAAGAGGAGATAGCAGATATAAAAGTAGTTGCAGTTGAGCCTGAATCTTCAGCTGTTTTATCGGGAGAAAATCCAGCTCCACATAAGATACAAGGAATAGGAGCAGGGTTTATTCCTAAAAATCTTGATATATCCGTTTATGGTGAAGTGATAAAAGTAAGTAATGAAGATGCAATCGCAACTGCAAGAATGTTAGCGAAACAGGAGGGTCTTTTAGTGGGAATCTCTGCTGGTGCAAATGTTTGGGCAACTATGCAAGTTGCTTCACGAGAGGAGTTTAGAGGAAAAACACTTGTTACTATACTTTGTGATACTGGTGAAAGATATTTAAGTACAGAACTCTTTAGTGAGTAAGAGATACTTAGAGACTATCAAGTCATTAGATGGAGAACTTTTTCATCTTAAGTACCATCAATGGCGTTTAGAGAGGGCTTTAGGTAGAGAAGATACTCATAATCTAAGTGCACTCTTATCACCTTCTAAAAAAGGTCTCTATAGATGTCGTGTAGTTTATAATCATAATGATATAAGTGTAGAGTATATTCCCTATTTTAAACGTCAGGTTCACTCTCTTAAGTTAGTGTATAATGATACTATTGAGTATGAAAAAAAGTATGAAAATAGAGACTCTCTTAATGCTCTTTTTAAGCAAAAAGAGGGAGCTGATGATATTATAATTATTAAAAATTCTTTAATTACTGATACCTCCATCGCAAATATTGCTTTTTATGATGGAGAGGTTTGGGTAACTCCAAAATCACCTCTTTTAGAGGGTACAACAAGAAAAAGATTTTTAGATTTAGGCAAGATAGTAGAGAGAGATATAAGAGTAGAAGAGATAAGTAGCTTTAAAAAGCTAGCTCTTATGAATGCGATGATAGATTTCGATATAATAGCAGAAGAAAATATAGAGGATATAATTTGTTAGAAAATGTAATAGATGAAGCAGGTTTTGCAAAAATCATGCACAAAAGTATAGAAGATATCATAATTCACTTTTTTACGAAAGAACAGAATTTTGGAATATTATGTAAAATAGAAGAGGTAGATTTTAATCCAGAACTACCGAAGGATATTAATTCCGAGTTTAGATCTTTAACACTTTTCTTTTTAGCAGGTTACACTTTTGAAACTGCTCGAATAGAAGATGGTATGTTGATTTTTGAGGCTGGTTTTGGTGGTGATAATATAGGGAGTGTTGTGAGTGTTCCTCTTTTAAGTATTATGCAGATTATTGTAGATGAAACACCTATTTTTATAAATCTTTCTGTTTATAAAGAGCCTTTAGAAGAGAAAAAAGTAGAAGATACTCAAGGAGTTCAAAACTCGATGGCATCTTTTTTAAATAACCCAGAAAATTCTAAGTTTTTAAAATAGACTCTTACTACACTTTGTTAAGTGATAGTAAGAAGTTGACAACATTGTCAACAAAAGCATCGTGCTTTCTCTCTTTTGTATAAGCAATATAGAAATTTCTACTTACTTTATGGTTTTTAAGTCTCGCTTCGTAGAGTGTACCATTGCTTATTTCAGATTTTATAACATGACGAGACATAATAGAGACTAAAGGTCTCTCTGCAGTTTTATCAGCATAGATAATAGACTCTTTTATCGCAGTAGAACTAGCTAATACACCAATAACATTAAAATTACTACAGTGCACACCCATCTCTTCAAATGCTTCGGCTGTCATTTTTCGAGTATGTGAATCTTCATTTCTACATATCCAGTCAAAAGATAGAAGATCATCAGATGTTAAGTGCTTTTTAAGTGGTTGATTTGAAAAAACAACCATCTCATCTTCAACCCACTCTCTATAGATGATACCATCTTTAAAAATTGGTGACTCAATAAGTGCTACATCAATTTTTTTGTCTTCTAGTTGTTCGATAATATTTTCAGATATATCAACATTCATAAAAACTTCATTATCAATACGCTTTTTAATGTCTCCAAGGTAGTTTGGTAAAACATAGTTTCCAATAGTAAATGATGAACCCATAACAAAAGTAAACTCTTTGTTTATGATTTTTAAAAGCTCTTTTTCACTGCTTGAAATAGCTTTTTCTAAACGAACAGCTATTCTATAAAGATCTTCACCCTCTTTAGTTAGCATAATTCCATTCTTCTTTCTATCAACAATTTTAGTATCAAGGTAATCTTCAATGAATTTTATCTGTTGTGTAACAGCAGGCTGAGAAATCCCTAATTTAGCTGATGCTTTAGAGAAACTCTTCTCTTTTATGACCATTAAAAATGTTTGTAATTTAGCAAAATCTTTTAACATAATAATTCCTATAAGTAAATATAATAATGAAATTATAACGACAAATTATAATTAATGCAATAGTTTTGTAATAATTTACACAATTTAGCTATAATGAATACAATATAAAAAAATAGTGGTAATTATGGAAAAAATATTTAATCGATTAAATGAGTCACAAGCTTCAGCTGTAAAACAGACAGAGGGTCCTGTCCTTATTTTAGCAGGAGCAGGGAGTGGTAAGACAACAACTATCATCTCTCGTTTAGCATACTTAATAGAGGTAGTTGGAATCCCAGCATCAAATACTCTTACACTTACCTTTACAAATAAGGCAGCAAAAGAGATGAGAGATCGCTCTTTAGCTATGATAGAAAACCTCTCTTATCCTCCACTCCTCTGTACTTTTCACAAGTTTGGACTGCTCTTCTTAAAGTTCAACATTCATCTACTAGGTCGCCAAAATAACTTTGTAGTTATAGATACAGATGATAAAAAGCGTATTATAAAAAAGATAAATGCAGAACTTCCTACACCACTTATAGCGAGTGAAATTTCAAGATACAAAAATTCTCTTCTCTCTCCTGATGAAGCATATAAACAAGCAGAACTCTTTAACTATAAGCAGATAGCAGAAGTTTATAGAGAGTATGAGGCTTATCTTCTTGAAAATAATCTTGTAGATTTTGATGATTTAATCTCTTTAACATATAGACTTTTAGATGAAAACAGAGAGTTAGCAGAAGCAACTTCTAAAAAATACCAGTATATTATGATTGATGAGTATCAAGATACAAATGAGCTACAACTTAAACTTATTCAAAAACTCTGTACTACTCATAACAATATCTGTGTAGTTGGGGATGATGACCAAAGCATTTACGGTTGGCGTGGGGCGCACATAAGAAACATCATGGAGTTTGATCAGGACTTCTTAGGTGCAAATGTATTTAAACTCGAAGAAAATTACCGTTCACGAAAGCCTATTTTAAATGTTGCAAATGCACTGATAGAGCATAATCGTTCTCGTTTAGGAAAAAAACTTATCGCTACTCGTGGTGATGGTGATGATGTGACTATTCTTAACTCTTTGGATGAAAATGAAGAGGCGAGAAAAATAGCTATGAAAATAGCTAAACTTATTGACTCTGGTATATCGGCTAAAGAGATAGCTGTCCTTTATAGAGTAAATGTTCTCTCTCGTTCTATTGAAGAGGGTTTAAACCGTGCAAAAATAGCTTATAAATTAGTTGGTGGACTTCGCTTTTACGATCGTGCTGAAATTAAAGATCTTATCTCTTACATCCGTATCGTCACAAATCCACATGATGACTTTTCACTCAAACGCATTGTAAACAAACCTAAGCGTGGTTTAGGAAAAGCGAGTGTCGATAAGATAGAACTAGCAGCTCATGCAAATGAGACTTCTATCTATGAGTACATTAAAACAGCAAGTTTAGAAACACTGGTTGCGCTTGTAAAAAAGAAAAATGCAGGGACTCTTAAAGATTTTATAGAGAGAGTTGATAGTGTTGCAGATGTAGCAAAAAACTCTACTTATGAGTTTATAGAGGTCTTAGAGGATACTTTTCATCTTAAAAATATCTATAAGGGTATGCAAGATGAGGCTGATAGAGTCTTAAATATGGATGAGTTTTATGGACTCTTTCGTGATTTTGTCAAGAAATCTCCTACATCCTCTTTGGACGAGTTTTTAAATGAGCTTACACTTCAGAGTGAACAGGATCAGGTTGAGGGTGACTCTATATACATGATGAGTATTCATGCTTCCAAAGGTTTAGAGTTTGAACATGTATTTATTATCGGTTTAGAAGAGGGATTTTTACCTTTAGTTGGTGATGGTAGTGACTTAGAAGAGGAGCGGCGTTTAGGATATGTCTCTATGACACGAGCAAAAGATACTCTTACACTCTCTCATGCAGGGAGTAGGTTCTATAAGGGTCGTAGAAGTGATTTATGTAAAAGTAGATTTTTTAATGAAGCTGGTCTCTGTGAAGGTTCTTTAATAGTTGAAAAAAATACAGCCTTTAAAAAGGGTGATTTAGTACGACATAAAATCTTTGGAACTGGTCGTATTAACGGTGTGAGTAAAGCGGGTCGTGAGTTTAAACTCAACATCAATTTTGCAGGAACAAAAAGAGAGATTCTTGCATCTTTTGTGGAGAGACTGTAGAGTAGAGATGAATAGACTTTTCGTAGCATATAAACCAAGTGGCGTAGGTTCAAACAGGTTTCTTTCACAGTTAAAAAGAAAATACAACAATAAAAAAGCAGGTTTTACAGGGACACTAGATCCTTTTGCTAAAGGTGTTTTGATTGTAGGCTTTGGTTCACATACAAAACTTTTTAGATTTTTAAATAAAACGCCGAAAGTTTACAGAGCGACACTTTGGCTCGGTGCAAAGAGTGACTCACTAGATAGTGAAATGATAGAAAGTGTCGATATTTTAAAAGAGTTGAGTCAAACTAGCATTTTAGAAGCTATAAAATCCTTAGAGGGAGAGCTAGAGTATGAGCCTCCAATCTTCTCAGCAAAGCGTATAAATGGCAAACGTGCTTATGATTTAGCTCGTGCAGGAAAGGAGTTTGCACTTAACAAGATAAACTCAATTATCTATGAGACAAAACTTGTTCACTACTGCCACCCTTTTGTGACCTTTGAAGCAAAAGTAAGTGAGGGAACTTACATACGCTCTTTAGGTAGAATTATTGCAAATAGATTAGATGTGGCGTTTGGAAGTTTAAGTGCCTTAGAGAGACTTAATGAAGGACAGTTCTTTTATGAAGATGAGAGAGCATTAGATATAAAAAAATCTTTAAATATCCCTCAAAACAGATACCTATCCGATGAGGCAAATGTACGACTCGGAAGAGTGTTGAGTGTGGAAGATTTTGAGGTGAAGAGTGATGGAACTTATTGGCTAGATAATGGAGACAATATCTCAATAATATCAATCAATGCAGATAAAGTAAAATATGAATTAGGGAGAATACAATGTTAGTATTAGCAAGAAAATCGGATGAGTCGATAGTAATAGGTGACAATATAATAGTTAAAATCGTATCACTAGAAAATGGTGTAGTAAAACTAGGCATAGATGCACCTCAAGAGATAAGCATAATGAGAAGTGAACTTTTAGAAGAGGTCAAAGAGCAAAATAGAGCGGCTGTTCACAAAACAGATAGTTCTGAACTCAATGCTTTGAGTAAATTTTTAGGAAAAAAATAGTCAATGAAAAAGTATAAGGCTTTTGCAAAGGTAAACATCTTTTTAAAAATAACGGGAACTCGTGGCGTTTACCATGAGATAATCTCTCGTTTTATGAAAGTAGAGAATCTTTATGATGAGTTGGCGTTTGTAAAAAAAGAGCAGGGTGAAAGAGAAGCACATGAGTTTGAAATCATCGGTGATTTTGCTTGTACAACTGAACAAAATACTATCTATAAAGCATATACTGCCCTTAAAGAGGCAACAGGCTCTCAAAAACTAGAAGAGTGGATGCAGACTTATGCGATAAAAGTTACCAAAAATATTCCAGCGTTTGCAGGTTTAGGTGGTGGAAGTAGTGATGCTGCAACGTATCTCAAAATGTGTAATAGCATTTTAGATTTGGGACTTAGCCTTGATGAACTAGCTAGCGTTGGTTTGCAAGTAGGTGCAGATGTTCCATTTTTTGTTTATGGTTACGATAGTGCTAATGTAAGTGGAATAGGGGAGATAGTAGAAGAGTTCAAAGAGCCTCTCCTCCAGATAGAGACTTACACGCCAAAGATAGAGATAAGCACACCAAGAGTCTATACTATATACAGAGAAGATTTTTTCAATCCTATTGATGACTTAGAAAAAGATAAACTTAAAAAGATAAGTAGTTTAGAGAGTTTACAAGAGATGAGTGCAGATGAGGCAAATGACCTCTTTAAACCAGCACTTCAAGAGTACAAAGAGTTACAAAACCACTACAAAAATGGCTACTACTTTAGTGGAAGTGGAAGTAGTTTTTTTAAAGTAAAAAATAAAAAGAGTAAATAATGGGTGAAACAATAGCAAAAAATAAAAAGGCGTATCATGACTACTTCGTTGAGGAGAAGTTTGAGGCTGGTTTGGTTCTTACTGGTAGTGAGATAAAGGGTATTCGTGCGCATCGAGTAAACTTAAAAGATAGTTTTATAAAGTTTGTAAAGGATAGACCAGTTCTTTTTAATGCTCATATTGGGCGTTTAGAGACTACAAACCATTTTTATGGTCATGAAGAGAGAGGTTCGAGAAATCTTTTACTCCATAAAAAACAGATAGAGAAGATGCTTAAAGCCGTGGCAAGAGATGGTTTTACTATCATACCTCTACAGCTTTACATCAATGATAGAAACATTGCTAAGCTTCAGATAGGAGTAGCAAAAGGGAAACAACTTCACGATAAACGCCAAGATCTAAAAGCTAAGGATCAAAAACGAGATATTGCTCGTGCTATGAAGGATTATTAGTGAGATATATTTTTCTTTTACTATCTTTTTGCTCTTTAGTATTGGCGTTTAACATTGAGAGTGTTTCAGTCTCAAACTACAAAGTGCCAAATGGACAGACGACTCTTTTAGAGTTTTCTCCTCAAAAAGGGATAGAGTATAAGAGTGTCAAAGTAGGTAAAAAAACTTTTCAGATTTTTGATGTAGAGAAAAATCCTCTGAAAAAATATGTACTTATCCCCTTTTCGTACTATGAAAAACCAGAAAATAAAAAAGTTTTTATTAACTACAAAGAGAAGAATAGACTTAAACAAGAGATGCTTCTTTTAAAAGTAGTTGATGGTAGGTATGCAAAAGAGGAGATACATGTAAGTAGCTCAAAAGTAAATCCTAGAAGTAAGAAAGTAAAAAAGAGAATCTCAAAAGAGTATAGTGAAGCTATGAAAATCTACAATAGTGTAACTCCTGTGAGTTATATTAGCTCTAAGTTTATAGAGCCAATGCAGAGTAAAATCACAAGCTCTTTTGGAAAGGCGAGAGTCTATAATGGCTCACTCAAAGGGTATCATAGTGGTACAGATTATCGTGCTAAGGTGGGTACTCCTATAGTATCTGCCAATGATGGAAAAGTCGTTTTAGTGAAAAAGAGATTCTACTCAGGGGGAACTGTACTTATTGATCATGGTGAGGGCATATACACTTGTTATTTTCATATGAGTAAGTTTGATGTGAAAAGAGGCGATATGGTCAAAAGAGGAGAGAAACTAGGTCTTTCAGGTAAAAGTGGACGAGTAACAGGACCTCATTTACACTTCTCAGCTAGAATAAATGGTGTGCAAGTTGACCCACTTCAACTTATAGCACTTATGAATAAAAATTTATTAAAAAATTAAAGGAAATTACTACAATGACAGTTTTTCAACTACTGATGCTAGGTGCATCTGCATACTTTGCATATAAAATTTATGAACATATTCAAACACTTCAAGATCCTAAAGAGGATGAGAAGAGTGAATCAAGTGAGAGTAATGCTCCTCAAAGAACAGCAGAAGCTTTTTCAACATTTGACACGAGTTCTCTGATAGATAAGGCTGATGAAGCAGTAACTTCAAAAGATTTGGATAAGGCACTCGCTATTTATAGTGAGGCAAATATAAAAGAGTCTGGAAACGGAGAGGTTCTTTTTAAAATGGGTTATGTTTTAGCACTACAAGAGCGTAACGAAGAGGCATTAGAGTATTTTAAAGAGGCTTTAGAGGTTGATGATAAAAATCCATTTACACATTTAGAGATGGCACTTATCTACATAGCTGAGGGTGAGAAAGCGAGTGCTAGAACACATTTAAATGCCGCTTTAGAGATAGACCCTGAGTTGGAAAATGCAAAAAAAGAGTTAGATAAGTTAAATAGTGAGGATTAAATGAAGATACTCGAAATATATGATTTTTTAAATAAACTTTCTCCTTTTGATCTTCAAGAAAAATGGGACAATTCAGGACTCTTAATCGGTGATTTTGATGAGGAGATTTCTCAGATCGCTTTGAGTATAGATGTTGATGAGAAGTTGATAGATTCTTTAGAAAACAACACTCTTTTAATCACACATCATCCTATAATATTTGGAGGATTAAAGCAGTTAGAATTTAGTAAATATCCTGCAAATTTAATCCAAAAAATGATCCGAAAAAATATCAGTAATATTGCCATGCATACAAATTTTGATCAAACTCACCTCAATGAGTACGTTGCAACAGAGGTTTTAGGATACAAAATTTCAAAAAAAGATGGATTTGTTGCTTACTTAGAAGTTGATGAAGATTTTGATAGCTTTGCGAAGAAGGTTTCAACTGCATTTGGACTTGAAATAGCCCGTACTGTAAAATGTTCGCAACATGTGAAAAAAGTCGCTCTTACAACGGGTTCAGGCTGTTCTCTTATGCGAAGTTTAGACGCAGATTGTTTTTTGACTGGTGATGTAAAATACCATGATGCTATGGAAGCAAAAAGCATAAATTTATCGCTTATTGACATCGGACATTATGAAAGTGAGCACTTTTTCGGACAAATTTTAGAGAAACATTTGAAAATTTTAGGTTTAAAAGTTATAATTGCGTCATCAGAAAATCCATTTACATATATACACCCTTAAAGGACACCAATGAACAAACACCTTCAACAACTAATCGACCTCTCAATCGTAGATAAAGATATCGATGCATTTGAACCTCAAATTGAAGAAGCAAACTACAATTATGAAGCTGCTTTAGCGAAGACTCAAAGTATTGAATCTGACATAGAAAATTTAACTACTGAGATTAAAGAAGAAGAGTTAAAAAAGAGTAAAAATGAGCTTCACCTAGCTGAACTTTCTCAAAAGTTAGAAGAGAACTCTAAAAAAAGTGGTGATGTAAAAACTGAACGTGAAATGAAATCACTTCAACTAGAAGAAGAGATTGCTAAAGAGCAAGTAACTTTCGCTAATGAAGAGATCGAGCGTTTAGAAAAAATTATCGAACTTAAAAAAGAGCAGATAGAAGTTGCTGAAACTACATTAGTAGAGTTGAAAGCTTCTTTAGAGACTGTAAAAGCAGATGTTGATGCTAGATTAGAGAGTATTAACAAAGAGAGACAAGAAGTATTTGTTAAAAAAGAGAAACTTCTTTCAAATGTAAATCAAAAAGGTTTAGCATTTTATCAAAAAATCCGTAGATGGGCTAAAAATACAACAGTTGTTCCTGTAGAAGAACAAGCTTGTATGGGTTGTCACATGGTGATAGGTGATAAAGTTTATGCTGATGTTATCAAAGCTGAAGAGATTACAACTTGTCCTCACTGTGGTCGTATCCTTTATATGAAGCCTAACGAAGAGTAGGTTTGAAACCCTTTACGTTTATATACTACATCATAAGTGTAGTGCTATATGTTATAGCACTTCCTTTTTTAGTATATGTGGCGTTTAAGACGAAGTACAAAGAGTCAATTCCCGCACGTTTTTTTCTTTTTAAAAATCCTAGTTTTACAACTCAAAATGCTATTTGGTTTCATGTCTGCTCACTCGGTGAGGCTGTCGCTTTAAAACCTTTGTTAACTGCTATTAAAAATCAAGATGTAGTGATAACAACTATTACACAGACTGGTTACAATCAAGCCAAACGCTATGATGCAGAAGTTCGTTACCTACCTTATGAGATGTTTTTACCTTTTTGGATAAAAAAGCAGAAACTTCTTGTAGTTATAGAGGCAGAATTTTGGTACTTACTTTTTGTAGTAGCATTTTCTCGTGGCACAAAAATAGTTCTACTTAACGCTAGGATTTCTGATAAGAGTGTAAAAAAATATCTACAGTTTACTTGGTTTTATGAAAAACTTTTAAGTAAGGTAGATGTCGTTTATGCTCAGAGTGAAGTAGATAAAAATAGACTATTGGCATTAGGTGCAAGAAATATTGAGGTGATAGGCAATATTAAACTAGCAGGTGAGATTAAAAAAACAAAAGATTATGAGAAGCTAAACTGCGAGTTGATTGTAGCAGGAAGCACTCATGAGGGTGAAGAAGAGAGTGTAATAAAAGCATTTGTAGAGTATAGAGTCTCTTCAAACGCCAAGTTAGTTGTAGTTCCTCGTCACCCTGAACGTTTTGATGAAGTTTTTGAACTTCTTCAAAAGTATGCAGATGAACACTCTTTGACACTTTCTCGTTTTTCAAAAGAGAAAACTTTTGAGAGTGATATAGTTTTAGTAGATATGATGGGTGAGTTAAACAATATTTATGCCATTAGTGACATAGCTATTTTAGGTGGGGCTTTTAGAGATGATGTCGGTGGACACAATCCCCTAGAACCAGCCTATTTTGGATGTAAGATAATTACAGGAAAACACTTTTTTCATCAAAAAGTTTTGTTTGAATATGTACATCATGTTCAGTATGTAGAAGCTGATTACATTCACAAAGCATTGAGAGATGCAAAAGAACTTCCACCTTCGATGGTAGAAGAGAAGATAGATTTAGAACCAATAATAAAAAAAATAGAGGAGGCAAATTAATTATGGCTACAGAAAAAGCATATAAATTAGTTGCAATACAAGAAGGAATTTCAAATAGTAGTGCTAAGTCGATGATAGATCGTGGACTTGTTTACGTTGGAAATAAAAAAGTGATGATAGCTCGTGGAGAGATTAACACAGATACAAGATTTAGAGTTATGAAACTTGAAAAAGCGAAAATAATTTTTGAAAATGATGATATAGTGGTTGTAGATAAACCACCATATATAAACTCTGATGAGTTAGAACGCCAGTTTAAACCAGCAGTTTTACTTCATAGACTCGATCGTGAAACATCAGGTGTTTTAATGCTTGTTAAAAATGAAGAGTTTCGTGAGAAAGCTATCAAAGAGTTTAAAAAAGATAAGGTATATAAAGAGTATATCGCATGGGTTGAGGGGATTATGAGTGAGCCAATCGAAGTTGATAAAGGCATTACAACTCAGAAAAAAAACAATAAAGCATTCTCAAATGTATCTCCAAAAGGAAAACCAGCTCGTAGTGAATTTTTTCCAGATTTAGTAAGTGCTGGTAAAACAAAAATTAAGTGTATCATCCATAATGGTCGTACACACCAAATTCGTGTGCATCTTCGTTACATAGACCACTCAATAGTTGGTGATGAACAGTATGGTGGACGTAAGGCAAAAAGAGTTATGCTTCATGCTCATAAAGTGAGAATCCTTGGTATGGAATTTACAGCACCTGAACCAAAAGAATTTATACACTTTCAGTAAGCTTTGAACTATTTTATCGGGATTGATTTAGCTTGGGGAGAGAAAAACCTTAGTGGTTTTTCTGTAGTTATATCATCTGGTAAAAAACTTAAGATTTTAGACTCTAAACTACTTTTCTCTATAGATGAGATAGTTCAAGAGATTCAAAAATATACTCAATACCGAGTTCTCATTGGGATAGATGCCCCTTTAGTAGTTCCAAATGAGAGTGGTAACAGAGAGATAGAGGAAAATTTTAACAGAGATTTCGCACAGTATAAAATCTCTATGTTACCAGTCAATCAAAAACTCCTCACAAAATATACTCAAAATATTAGAAGTGTAGAACTTTTTAAAAAACTTAGTCAGCTTGGTTTTAAAAGAGACTTTCAAGCTACTAAAACAGTTTTTGAAGTGTATCCTCACTCAACAATTGCCACACTTTTTCATAATAATAAAATTCTTCCCTATAAACGTAAAAAAGGAAGAGACATCTCTTTCATTAAAGAGCAGATGAGTGTTTATCAAAATTACTTAAAAAAAGAGTTTACTACTCATGAAATACTTAAAGCTGATTTAAGTCTGCTAAGAGGAAAATCTTTAAAAGAGTATGAGGATATTTTAGACTCTTTGACTTGTATATTGAGTATATATTATTCAGCTACTTTTGGTGCAAAAGTTTATAAACTTGATGGTATAGATACTTTTGTAACACCTCTGAGTCGATGGAGGGTTTATATGTTGCGATGCAGTGATAATACTCTTTATACTGGAGTTACAACGGATATTAAACGCCGAGTTGATGAGCATAACAGTAGCTCTCTTGGTGCTAAATATACTAAAAATAGACGACCAGTAGAGTTAGTTTATGAAGAGAGAATGGATGGGAAAATCTTGGCTATGAAGAGAGAGTATGCTATAAAACAGTTAAGTCGTTCAGAAAAACTTGAGCTTCCAAAATTTAAATCTGAAGTGCAATTTTTAAGTTGAAAAATCATATCCTTTTCCAGCTTAAGCTGCCATTTCTAAACCATAAAAAACTTCATTTGGACTCTTCCAATTGAGAGATTTCCTTGGTCTATTGTTGAGTTTGTCTTCAATCATTTGAATATATTGTGGTGTGATATTCTCAAAGCTTGTTCCTTCTACCAAAAATTTCTGTAAAATACATACAAAGAGATAAGCAAGAGAACGATTATTCCTTAGGAATTATCTTTTAACCTTAAAGCTATCGTTTTAAGATAAGAACCTCGAAAAAAGTCTGTT
>Ga0256837_1001823_pt1 | contig 14101 bp, 19 predicted proteins | sample 4562384metaG_FD_185976 | JGI IMG/M metagenome (GOLD analysis project Ga0256837, IMG submission 185976) | Hydrothermal vent microbial communities from Guaymas Basin, Mexico - 4561-384 | ecosystem: Environmental > Aquatic > Marine > Hydrothermal vents | place: Mexico: Guaymas Basin | collected... | reverse complement strand
GGTACTCTTTTATCCAGAAAAGTAAGTCTTTTTCTATGTTACTAAATGGTTGTAAATCTTTTTTCATATTTCTTTGTATTTCCTTGCATATTTTCTAATAATAGATTATAATAGCATATTCTGGAAAAGTCAAGAAATATGATAATTTTATAAATACGCCATTACTGTGCCTTTGGCTTAACAAATTGAATTAAGGAATAGCAAATGAATACACCTTTAGAAAAACTATTAAATAAATTAGTAGACACAACAAAGAAGCTCTTGAAAAAATCAAGTGAGCATGACAGCCTGAATGATTTAAGCTCTGTATCTGTTGAACTCATCAATAGTGCTTATAAACAAGGGTGTGTTGACTCAGTAGTTAAAGAGAGAAAAGTCTATTGCATTGATGAGCCAAATTATGCTTATGAAATCACAAGAGAAGCTAGTGATGGCTATTATTATGCGATTCTATATCATCCATCGCATTGTGATATAAAAGTCCTTACAGAGAATAAAAAAGGTGAGACTTGGTTTGACTCAAAAGAAGAGTGTATCAATGCAAGAATCAAAAGACTTGAAAGAGATTTAGAATTTGAAAAAAGTTCTAAAGAGCGAAAGTTAAAATAGCCCGAAACTGAGAATTTGAAAAAAGGAAATGAAATGATAAATCAATTTTTACCATGCTATGCGAGAGACTTAAAATTAGGCGACCTTATTTATGACACAGAGGTTAAGAAAATTGTTAAAATATGGCATGGGGTAGAGGATGGAGAAAACTTGGTGTATATAAATTCAGATACCACTAATTCTAGTGAAAACAGAACTGATGGTTGTAATTCTACTTTTATTTCAGAGGTTGGAGTAATCAATAATCCTTCCGCTGTTACAATAGTGATGGCTGAAAACTACCGTACTTATAGATTATTACAATTATCAAAAGAGCAGATTGAGAAGATTCAAGATTGCCCTTTGTTGCCAATCTAAAAACCTACCAATACTGTTGTGGTCGATTAAAAATTAAATTAAGGAAAAACGAATGATAAACACCGCACTTGTTATAGGTTTAGTTTTTACACTGGTTGTTTTTGTATGGCTAGCGAAATATATGGAAAAAAAACTCCCAAAGAGAGATGAACGCTTAAAAAAAATTCATGAAGATGAAAAAGATATAATACAACATCTAAGAGAATCAAAATGAATACAAGTTTAACACTACAGGAGAAAATTTCTCTAGCAGAAGATATAATCATAAAAGCATACGAGGAAAATAATGGGAACATTTTTCTAAGCTTTTCGTGTGGTAAAGATAGCACAATACTAAGAGATATTGCATTACGACTCTATCCTGAGCTAAAAGTTGTTTTTTCCAATACAACTAATGAGCTTAAAGAGATACTTGATTATGCAAAAACTATCCCTAATCTGATAACAGTTTTCCCTAAGATGAATTTTAAAAAAGTATTACAAACTAAAGGTTTCCCTCTTGTCTCCAAAGAAGTAAGCCAAAAAGTAAATGAGCTAAAAAGAACACACGGTAAAACAACGAGAGCCACTAGATTTTATGGGGATAAAAAAGGAAATGGGAGACTTTCAACAAAATGGAGATTTTTAGCAGAACAAGAATTTAACACTACTCATCAATGCTGTGCTATTCTAAAAAAAGACCCTTTAAATAATTATGCGAAAAAACATGGTCTAAAACCTATGATAGCATTAATGCAGGATGAGAGCAGCTTAAGGCAACAGCTCGCCCTATATGGCAAAGATGATGAAAAAAAGATTTATCCATTTCTTAGAAGTGGATGGACTGAGAATGATATCTGGGAATATGCAAAACTTTATAATATTCGATTTGCTGAATGCTATTACGATAGAGTTATAGATGGTGTTTTTATTCCAAAGAAAAAAAGAAGTGGTTGTAAATATTGTGGCTTTGGAATCACTCATGAAAAAGAAGATAGATTTGCAAGATCAAAGCTGACTAATCCAAAGAGATATGAGGGGATGATGAAAATAGAGAACAATGGCGTATCTTTCAGAGATGCTATAGGGTTAGTAAAATCAAAAAAGAATAAGCCTGCATTGGATTTGTATGGTGTTAAGCTCTCTCATGTTTCAAAGTATACAACGGACGATGAGGTAAGCTGTAGTATATACAATGTTCAAAGTACAACTCTTGTGAAAAAATGTCCTCACTGTGAATCGAAAAATATACGAAAAGGATTTGGGCATTATGGAAATTATTTTGATGCACCTCATCCAATCACAAAACAAAAAAGACAAGTATTTGTTCAAAGTAAATTTGGATATGATTGCCTTGATTGTAAAATGCCCATACTTGATGATCTCCACATGTTTAATGTAGAATTTACTGTTACACAACGGCTCATCGACTATATAGAGCATAACCTCAACAAAAAATCATTTATAGACATAACAAAAGAAACAGGGATTAGTTTTGAAAAAGCTATTGCAATCGTATCCAGCCTACAAAAGGAAAAAGTATTATGAATCTAGTAAAAAAGCTTACAACATGGAACACCAAACTTCTCAAGAGAAACACAGGAGTGCCAAAAAGCACTTTACAAACATGGTCTGACAAACTAGACAGTAAGGAAAAAGTTCCTCGCTATGCAACAATTATGCTTGAAGCACTTATTGAGGTTCAAGAGCTTAAAAAAAGAGATGAGGCGGTTAAGAAAGTATTTGAGATGTACAATGTTAACTAATCATCTCTGCTTGATGCTTAAGATAGAACTTTTCAAGAACGGCTACCGAGTTCCCAAGCTCTTTTGCCACAACAGCAATATTGGCACCATCCTCGACAACTCTTTTGGTTGCATAACCTCTTCTAAATATATGAAGACCTGTTTTATTTATGTCTAGTATTTTTAGTATATAGTTTCCAAATTTTCTGATCGTATCGGGGTGCATAGACTTATTTATATATTGTCCATTTTTAAAACTAGAAGAAAGATAAAAGCTACTATCTGGAAGCTCACTTGTTAAAAACTCTATATGATCTTTAATAAAATCTGCACTAATGCCAATTTCTCTAATTTTTCCACCTTTACCCTCTTGTATTCTAATGCGATAAAACTTTTTTCTCTTATGTGTAAATTCTGTAACATCTGATAATTTAATTTTAACAACTTCGCTACTTCTGGCTCCGGTAAGAGCATAAATAATTAACAAGAGGGATTCTTTATGTGCAACCCTCAAAGATCCCTTTGGTTTATATTTTTTATAAACCGTTGTCCATCTCATCATAAAATCAACGATAATATCAATCTCATCCAAGGTAAGATATTCAGTAAACTTTTCTGTTTTTCTAATAGTGGCTAGCTTTTTAAACATAACAGTAAAATCGTGTTCCTCGTTATTGTTGTCGCTAACATAACTAAGAAGCATTTTTATAACCATAAGTCTATGCCCTAATGTGTTTTCAAACTGAGGATAAATAGCGAAGATTGAGTTGTTTTTCCCAAAAACTTTTTTGTTCTCTTGGGAGGATATCTTTTGAAGCTCTTTAATCTCATCAGTATCTAAGTTTTTTGCAGTAGATAGCCTCTCTCTTGCCAAGATGGCTTGATACTCGATGAGGTATCTGTTTATAAATTTTGCTCCAATGTTCTCTATTGTATTTTCTTTTGAATACTTATCAACAAACGATAGAAATGTTTTTAGAGCTTCATCATAGCTTTTTTGAGTATTGCTTGCTAATTTGCTTGCTTCTTTTTCTAGCAAGAACTCTCTGATCCAAAAACGCATATCTTGAGAGATGTCCCAACACGAAAGAGGGTGACAAGATCTATCATCTATAAATTTCATTGATAATTTTTCCACTCATCTTTAATTCGGTATATGACTCCTCTATTTAATTGGAAGTCATTAGCAATGTGAGTTATTTTTTCTCCATTATTGACTCTTCTAATTATTTCGCATTCTTGTTTGTAATTTGTTTTTTTATTTCCACATTTTTGACAAGACTTTGTGTTCTCACTAATGAGATTAGAATAGGGCACTTCTATTATTTCGTTGCAGCACATACAAAGGCATTTCCATATTGCATGAGTATTTCTAGTGTCTATATGTTCTAAAGCATATAGATCTCCAAATATAGATTCTGAAATATCTTTTATATGACTCATTTAGCTCTCAAGCATATAATTAATTATAGCCCCGTCTTTACTAACTTTCTTATCTGTGGCACCACTAAGAGGAAGTGTGTTTTGACACACTACACAATACAACTTTTCTATATCGGTTGTTTCCTCAAGTGGTTCACCGCATGATGGGCAGAAATATTTAGACTCATCTTCAAAATCCGAAAATTGTACAAACTCCAAATTGCTCAATTTTAATCCTCCTTACACATAATAAATTTATTTGTAGATATTTTCTTATCAATTGCGAGATAACACCTTGATTCTCTTTTATTTGCTAATTGTTAAAATTATACCATATTTACCTGATAACTCAAAATTATCAGGTAAATATACTTAAAGAGAAAATCGTCTCTTGAGGTTTAAGAGATGAATTTTATTTGTTGTGTACCCACGGATAAATCTTCTTTCTTCGAGCGTTTTTGTTGCATGAAAAACATCATTTTTAGACAAGAGGATTTTTCTTTTTCTTTTTATGTTGTCTATCAACCCATAAGGATAAGATACACTTCCTTGAACCGACTCTGAAAATTCAGCACCCCTCATAAAAACCACAAGTGAAAAGATTTTATATTCCGGAATTCCCGTTAGATAGGAAACGGCTTTCTGGTGTCTATAGTTTTGATGTAGAGGATTTTGGAATGTATACTCTTTGTTGTTTCTTCTAATCCTCCACTTTCTCTCGTATTTGTCGCCAGAGATAAACCCTTGGTAATTTTTAGTCTCAATAACAAAAATTCCATATCTTGACACAACTATATGGTCTATCTGTGTGGTCGTCTTTTTGTCATCAACAAGGGTTGCATTCGGTATTAGATAGTATTTGTTTTTTGGCAGAAATTTCCTAATCATTTTATTGACTTTTCTTTCGCCAAGAAACCCTTTAAAAGAAGGATTGTTTTTTATTAAAAAAAATGCAACTATTAAAAGAAGGACTATTGATATTAATACTGCGAAAAACATCCTAGCTTCTTATGATTTTAGTGCAACAACAAGAACAAAAGACACTGCTACGGATGTTCCAAGCAAGATAGTTGACATTAATACAGTGTCAAATATTTTTGTTTTTTTCTCTCTTTTTTTCATTGCATATTCTTCATCTTCTCTTTGTAATTCATTAAGCATTAAACTGTTTCCTTTTTCCATTTTTTTGTCTCTCAGGTTAAAAATTTTATTAGATGGAATGTCCCCACTTTTATAGACAGAAATTTAACTAGTTGTACTTATTAAAAACAATCATATGTGTTACATATAATTTCAGAACTAGGAGTCTGCTTAATAATATGTTTTTTATTAATAACTTTCTTCCCTAATTTCTGAAAATCAAAAAGATCTAATCTTAGTTCTTCATTAGCATATGCCTCTAGCATTTTTTGACTTATAGCTCTAATAACAGGAACTACTACAGAGTTTCCCAATTGTTTGTATGCCTGAGCATTTGATACTGGAAATTCAAAAGAGTCGGGAAAACCTTGAATTCGTGCAGCTTCTCTCACAGATAGTTTTCTTTTAATGTCCCATAGTTTAGGAACTCTATTTGCTATAATTGTACAAGCATATGTATCAACACAGGAATAAAAAGCTTCTTGTATTTGGGTTTTTGCTCGATCTCCTACATGAAACCGTAATGACCCATCGGGCTTCTGAAAAGAATAGATTCCGTGTTTCCCTTTTTTAGTATGTGGTTCATACCTAGAGTTATCATGTTTTACTCTAATTTCATTTGACTGAAAATGATACTGTATTCTATCTATTTCAAAATCTGTTAATTTGAGGCTAGGATCTTGATTACTATTTTCGTCTAATATATCTTTTAATGTTTTGCGTATATTGGATCCTTTAGGGAATTGAAATTTGATTTTTTTATCAAATCCAACACAATACCATCTCTCTCTCTTTTGAGGAACACCAAATTTTAAACTGTCTATTATTTCCCAGTGAATATCATAATCTAAATTACGTAGCGTGCTTTCAATAACTTGTAATGTCTCACCTTTTTTATGTGATTTTAATCCTTTTACGTTTTCCAATAAAAACATTTTAGGTCTGTGATGTTTAATAATTCTTACAATATCAAAAAATAATGTACCTCTTGTTTTATCTTCAAATCCTTTATTTTGCCCAGCATAGCTAAATGGTTGACAAGGGAATCCTGCAAGTAAAATGTCAAATGAAGGGATGTCTTCTTCTTTAACTTTTGTAATGTCTGTATGAGGTTCATCACCAAAATTCTTTTTATATGTTTGGTTTGCAAATTTATCTATATCTGATGAGAAAACACATTTGCAACCAAGATCTTCAAAGGCAAGTCTAAATCCTCCTATTCCACTAAAAAGATCTATAAATTTATAATTCATAAACACCTCCTACTTATGTATACTGTAAACAATATTGAACATGATCTAAAAAAACCTTTTTTCTTTTTTCAAAATCTTCACTCATATTAATTGAAAGTAAAAAAACTCTACTATCAAATCCATTTATATCAACTTTTATTGGCTCATAAAAGTTATCAGCTGGATATATTAATCCGCAAACTTCTGGCTTAAGTTGCATTGCATAGAATAATAATTCATATATATCGGCTACACTGGTCAAGCTACTTAATGTCTCTTCATTGGGTGAAAAATGCTTATTCTTAACATCAAAAACAGCTTTAGCTCTACCATCAACTAGATCTATTATTATATCAGGAGAAAATGATTTTTCGCCTATTTTCCCGGATAAATTTATTTCTGCAAACTTTTTTGGAGTTTTCCATTTATCTACTTTGTTTGGTAATTCTCTTTCTAAAATTTTACGAATATATTTTTCAAAAATATCATTTGAATTTACTAAAAATGCATTCCATTGAACCCCTATATCGATTGAATAGCCTAGCTTGAAATCCATAATGATTTTATAAGCATATTCTAATGCAATAGAGTAATAAGGATTAGCAGAGTAAAAACTTACAATATCCGTTTTAAGGTCGTCATCTTTTTTCTTATAGTCAGTTATAATTGTAAATCTATCCAGGATTTTTAATAAGTTATATCTATTCTCTGTAGATAAATTTGCATATTCATTAATTTTTAATAGAGCCTTCTTAATAATTTGATTTGCGACATTGTCTAATTTGTGGTCTTCTATTTGTACGGGTATTCCCTCTATTGGCACAATTTGTTTTTTATGATCTGAATTACAAACAGAATAAAATCAATAAAATTTTTAACTGTATCCATTATGTATCTTCCTTAAAGACGAAATATGGTGGAAATCATACAGGAACAAATATGCTTTTTCAAGAAACTTTCTTGAAAATGTCTATTGTTTTTTGTACTATCTTTTTTAATAAAAAAAATCAAAAAGGAATCTAATGAAAAAAATACTATATACTACAGCATACGGGGCTATTTTGGCTTGTTCTTTACAGGCAGGAGGTCTTAGTCTTGATGTTGGTGCTGGTGCATGGAAACAAAAGTCTTCTGGAGATATTGGCTACTATGACAAAAACACAAACTCTAGCGGAACTTATCTTTCTAATGAAAACACAACCTCTGAATTGTATGCTTGGGCTGATTTCAAGCACCCTCTTTTCTTTCTTCCTAATTTAAAAGTTGAGTATTCTGAATTAACAGATGATGGTTCAGCAGATGGTACTTTTGAAGACTTCAATACGGGTGGTTTAACAAAAACAGCATCTCTGGATATTAAACAATATGATATTACTCCATATTATAATCTTATGGATAAACTTGCTTGGATGACATTAGATGTTGGATTAACAGCTAAAATTCTAGATGTTTCGTACAGAGCAGATAATGTTAATATTGTTGGTGTTGGTGTTCAAAATTACGAAGATTCAAGTCTGATTGCGATTCCGTTGGTATATTCAAAATTCAGAGTAGATATAGGAGATACAGGCTTAGGGATAGAAGCTAGTGGAAAATATGTTACATACGATGGCTCGACTGTTTATGATGCTGAAATTAAAGCTGATTATACTTTCGACTTCTTTTCTGTAGCTAATCCTGCTTTAGAGATTGGATATAGAGCTGAGAAATTTGATTTAACTGATAATGACACAACAACACTGAATATGAAGTTTAGTGGATTTTTTGCTGGTGCAATGATTCGATTTTAAGCATTAAGAGTCCGCCACTTGGCGGATTGTCTTATATATTTTGCACTTCAGCCCTACACTCTTGAACAAATCTAGAAATTACAAACTTTCCTCTGTTTGTTTTTCGAAACGAAAACAAAATCAACTTCTCTTCTGCTCTAGTGAGAGCAACATAAAACAATCGTCTCTCTTCTGCGATACTCCCCCATCTTCCATCTGCAAGTTTAGTGTTTGGAAATCGACCTTCCACTAAATCAATTAAGAGAACACATTTGAATTCGAGACCTTTGGAACCGTGAACACTTAGGAGATTTACCCCCTCCTCTGTGTCTGATTTGGATGAACTATAAAAAGCCTTTCGATTAAAAGCATTGAATGTTTTACAGTCTCCTGCAATTTTTAGCAAGAGCTTGTGTTTTGATTCAAACTCTTCAATCTTCTCAGGGAGCTTATCTTCTTTTGTATATTTGGCTGCCGTTTTCATTAAAGTGTCAAAAAAGTAACCATACTCCGAAGATTGGTAAAGTTCTTGAAAAAAAGATTTTGGTGTTTTTTGGGAACTTAATCTTTTTAAAGTTTGAACAAAATTCTTGATATTTTTATTGGAAAAAAGAGATATGCTTTTTTTGCTTCGCTTGCTCATTTCTGAAACTATTGCCATATTGATACGTTTTGATGATGATACAACAGAGGATAAATCTCTGAGGTCGTGCTGTTGTGCACCTCGAATAAAGTAACTAAGATGAATAATGTCTGCAACCGATGGATGATGATCAGTTCCTATCTTGTAAAGACTTAGGAGAGCTGATATCGCATTACCATCAAAGAAGCCTTTGCTTTTTGCTCTGGAAAATGGAATGCCCTCCCCTATTAGTCTGGCTTCAATACTATCACCACTAATGTTTCCTCTAAAGAGAACCGCAACATCTTTATATTCGTATTCCTTGGAGCGAATGAAATTCATGACCTCATCATATTGCTGATCTGCTTTTTCGTACACATAACAAGTAGGGTCATCAAAAGAACCTTTTTTCATAGGTTCTAAACTTTTAGGAATGATTCTCTCGTTATGTTCAATGCCATAATTAGCTAAGTCTAATATCTTAGAACTAGAGCGATAATTTTTTGAAAGATTGTAAATTGCTACATCTTTATACTTTTGAGGAAATCTCTTAATAACACCAACATCAGAGCCATTGAAGCCATAAATGCTTTGATCATAATCTCCTACAGCAAAAACACCACTTCCTTTACGTGCTAGATACTCTAATACTTTGTTTTGTAGACTATTAGTGTCTTGATACTCGTCAACAATAACTTCTCTTATGGGGCTTGTATGAGAAGAGTAATAAACAACAATGTATTTTAGAAGGTCGTTAAAATCACAAATACCATGAGAGGATTTCTCTTTGATGTATTTTTGATACATCTCTTCATAAACATGAATGTTATCTATGTGGTGTTGCAACCTCATCTCTTCTGATTCTGAAGCTGTGTCCAAAGAGAGTGAAAATTCTTTTTGTAACCATTGAGAAAAGCTTTCTGATTGTCTGGTATTTTCAAACAACCCTATATGTTCTGCAACAATACTTGCGGAGTATGGATTTTCTAGTGCATCTTTAAATTCAGGAGATTTTACAATCGATTCAAGGAGGAGTTTTATTTCTTTATCAACAACAAGCTTAACTTTTTTGTTATCTTTTGCCATTAGTGCTTTTCCATAAGCATGGAAAGTGCCAGCAAAGATTTGAGAAACATCAGATGAGGGTAAGAATTTTTCTAGCCTCTCCAACATCTCTTTTCCTGCTTTGGATGTAAAAGTGAGAAGAATAATTTGATGAGGTTTAAGACCATTCTTTAGAAGGTGAACAACTCTTGCGATTATGGTTGAGGTTTTACCTGTTCCTGCACTAGCAATGACAAGATTGTTTTTGTTTTGAGAGAGGGAAGCTCTCTCTTGGTCTGCATTTAATACCAATGATTTAACTAAATACTGAAATTTTTAGATACTGAGAAGATCCATACATCAGCTTTGTTGTCTTGAGTGATCGTTGACTGTGTTTGGTCATACTCTCTAAAAGAGTTTCTTGTATATGACATTTGAAACGATATATCATAAGGCTTGTATTGATACCCTGTTGAAATACCGTATCCTTCTTTGTATAAATCCATTGTGTTATATACAACAAATCCGCCATTTTTAACACCTGTTCTCATCTCGCCATTGTAGTAGCTTCCCGTAATATGAAAATCTTTGTAATATACGGTATCTGAGACTTCAACAGTAAAATAATTCTTTTTTGAATAATTAAAAGAATATTGGGCATAAGATTTTAATTCAGCAGTGTTTGAAATATCTCCACTATCTGTATAGTATCTAATGTATGGTGTCAGTTGAAAAATTTTAGCACTTCTTTCTAAATATGCTTCATTGTGACCTTGACCATAATAGCTAAAGTATGCTTCTACCCCATAAGAAAATCTATCGTGTTTCCCAATCTGATACCCCTCTGCTTTAACAAAGCCAACAATACCATTTCCAAGTTCTTTATCTGTGGTATCTGTGTAATGCAGACCTCCGCCAAGCATATAGTGAGAATTGTATTTTGAGTAAGAAATTGCGATATCATCTTGACTTAACTGAGGGATATCATTATCCTTGTATGTTGTTGTAACATGTGCATAGTCAGCCTCAAAGCTATATTCTAGATTGCTAAAAGCAACATGAGCCCCACCGATAGATGAATAATCTTTGATTGATTGTGAGACTGATGAGCTGTTATTGATACGACCACCATAAGGTGTAAGAACTGCTTTGTCGGCAAAAAGTTGTGTTCCACTTATTGCACCAAGAAGAGCTAGACTTAATATTGTTTTATTTTTCATTAATAACCTTTTTAGTTTCTTTATTTTTAGTGAATACCAAGAAACAAAATTGCAATTTCCGAACCCATTGCAGATAAGCACCCAATACAAAAAGATACGATTGTGTGTCTAGTGTTATCAGTTTTGACAAAATAATACAATGAAGCAATGGTTAAAAAAGCAATTGAAATTGTAACTTTGGCAATCATTTTGTGTTCCTTAATAGTTTAAGAAAGGAAATAGTGACATATTTTTTTTGCTTTTTCAAGAAACTATAAAGAATCGCTTTGTACTTTTAAATTATGACGAAAATCGCCATAAAATACTAGTTAATTTTTTAAGCTCTCTGTGGAGACAAGAGGATTTTTTCTGAGCTTTCTAGTGGTAATTTTGCAAGAGTGAGAAAAAAACGCTGTATTGGAAGTCCAAGGGAAGATGAAATAGAAAGAAGATACTCTAGAGATTTAATAAGGGAATAGTCATCTTGAATGTTTTTTGACTCTTCATAAATCTTGTGACAAACCTCTGCTGCAATTGCAGCATCTCTAGTATCAATGGTTGCTTGCGAAATAATTCCTTTTCATACAAGCGAAAGTTGCTTTTCTTGTTCCATTACATCTTCTATCTTGTCGCTAATTTGCCAATACTCCCAATCGCAAGTTTTTATGGCTTCTGCTGATGCGATATAGATAAGCCTATAAAAATTGATTTCTTTTTGATTGTTAGTCTCCTTCGGGCGAAGGTTTGTTCCATATCCTTATTTATCCCTTCAGCTTTGTGTTGTTTAAAGATATAGGTTTTAGTACGTTTGGTGTAGTTTTCGACTATCTTTTCATGAGTTGAAATAAGTCCCTTGCCTAGCCTTGCCTTAGTTCGACTCATCGCGGTAAGAACAACTGCTTCTTCAGGTTCTAGGAGTTCTCTTTGCAAAAAACCAAGTTCTCCACTTTTTACTACCCATTTTTTTGTGCTAGCGTCATAACCAAAACAGTTTTTATAAAACTTGTCTCTTACTTCACGAAGTCGCTTTTTTACTCCATCGGCACTTACTTTATTGGTTTTGGCTATCTCTTTTACTGATATGCCATTACCATTGGAGATTTGACGGATTAGTGATGGGATTAGTTCTTCTATTTTTTGTTTTGGCATTTTGTTTGAGAATTACTTCTCTTCCTTAGATTAAATTACTATGTCTAAAATCATATATTCAAAGTTATATTCGATATTATGTAGCAACCGCACAAAGAAAAATCTCACTTTTTAGCTAAAATTATCCCTATAGAACATCATATTTTAGGGAGTTTATTATGGCAGAGAGTCATATAGTGTCGGCACTTATTAAAAAGAGAAGTGAGTTAGCTGGAGAGATAGAGTATTATAAAAAACTACTTGATAAAGCTAAAAGTGATTTAACCTCTATTGATAAAACAATCCACATATTTGATGATAGTATAGATTTGAGAACTATAAAAAGTAAAAGAGTAGTTAAAAAGAGCTATTTTTCAAGTGGGGAAGCTACTAAAATGGTGCTTGATGTTCTTAGAACTGCTGATAAGCCATTAAAAACAGATGAAATAAGCGACATCACAGCTTCTAAAAAATCTCTGCTTCTTAATGACAAAGAGAGAGTGAATTTTCAAAAATCTATTATCTATGCCTTAAACTCTTGTGAACAAAGAGGGCTTATAGATAGAGTCGGCAAAGATGGACTTGTAATAATTTGGCAGATACGAGCCGTTGCCTAAGCTCCTAACCTCTCCGCTATTCTATGATTACCTTGCCAATATCCGCAAAATTCATTACTTACAGTTGTATTCATACATCTTGTAAAAATATCTCTAAATATAGCTCCGTTGCTCATTCTTCTTGTGTCTTCTCTGTAAGCTATCTCATTTGCATAGTTTGAAAGATAAAGATTAGAGATACTATGGCATTGCCCGTACTCCATTCTTCTAAATCTGCTGTTGTAACTCTCGCTTTGGTTATTGCAAGCACCATCTATGCTTTTATACTCTTTTGAGTGATTAACTCTTTTCATATCGTAGTGAGCATGAAAAATATCATATCCTTGATGTTCGTCTGAATGTAGCTCTGTTCCAAGCTCTACATTTTTATATACAAGCTCTTGTATATCTTTACTATCTTCATTCTTTACAATAAATGTTTTTGTCTTTACACTTCCCACAACTTCATCAAACTCACTATCTGCTCTTTGTCTGATAGAGATAACAACTCTCTTTTTAGGTTTATGAGCTTTTCTTCTGTCAATTCTATCATCTATATTGTTTGCAGGTCTGATATAGTTGCCTACATAAACTCCATCAATTTCACAAACTCCTGATAGTTTTTCATCTTCTTCATATTCTTTTGGCATTAAAGACTCACGAATTTTATGCGATAATACCCAAGCTGTTTTATACTGAACATCCAAATCTCTTGACAGTTGCAAAGCACTTATAGATTTAACGGCATTTGTAAAAAGTGCAATAGCGATAAGATAGATTTTTAAAGGCTTTTTATGACTTGCAAAGATAGTACCACTTGTAACACTAAAAGTATGCTCACAATGTTTGCAACGAAACTGCTTACGGCTACTTATAAAATATGGCTCATGGCAAACACCACAACGAGGACAAACAGGCACACCATCCGTATCACTCCAACGAATAGCTTTGAAATACTCAAATGCTTCCTCGTTACTCATATTGAAAAGTTGCATCAATGATAAATCTCTTGCTTTTGCAGATAGTAGGAAATGTTGTGCCATTTTTTAATCCTTTGTAAAAGATATATAGATTATAACACATTATTTAATGTGTGTCAATGGATTATGCAAATAATTTAATGTTTTTTATCAATTAAATAATGTATAAAACAAATGTAAAGATTTGCTTTTTTTATTTTATTTGGATATAATAAGAACATAAAATTTTTGAGGATTAAATTTGGATTATGATGAGTTAGTTAGAAATATAGGAAAAGC
>Ga0256837_1001817_pt1 | contig 14132 bp, 23 predicted proteins | sample 4562384metaG_FD_185976 | JGI IMG/M metagenome (GOLD analysis project Ga0256837, IMG submission 185976) | Hydrothermal vent microbial communities from Guaymas Basin, Mexico - 4561-384 | ecosystem: Environmental > Aquatic > Marine > Hydrothermal vents | place: Mexico: Guaymas Basin | collected... | reverse complement strand
TTCGTAATATGTCGCCATAAGTGCTAAATCTATGGAATTATCTTTTGTGATTTTTTCTAAAATTTTATTAAATTTTACTTTTGCTTTGTCTATTGGAAGTGATGATTTTAGAATAATAACTTCTATTATTCTTTTTTGTTTTAATTTATATGTTTGAACAATTTTTTTGTATTCTAAATTTTCATCTATTTGTGTAAATAAGCTATCGTCTGATAAATTTAATCCTAATAAATAGATATATTCCTTAAAACTTTTTTCATCAAATTTATTGTTTATTATTTTATTTAGCATTTAGTTCCTTTACATATATTTTTGTAGTTATACCTGCTTCTCTTATTTCTTGTGTTTGTGATGTGGTAATTATATTAAATTTTAATATAATTACAAAGTGTGTAACTAAATATCATTCAATCTTTTTTAATGTTATTTTTAATGTTATTTAAAGTTTCATTATCTATATAAAAATCTCTTACTAAAATATCATCTTCTAAATCTTTTTTATAGAAGATTTAATATTGTCTAATTTTTCTAAAAGTGATTTTCTTTCTTTTTTTAATTAGTTTACTAAATTCGTTTTCATGTTTTTCCTTTTGTTTTTATATCATAATTATACTAAATTTTTTAATAAAAGTCAACTAAAAATAAAAAAATTTTTAGTTTTTGATATATTTTTAATCAAATTCTAATAACTTATCTTTCTGTCTAAGATTACATAACTTGATAAACTCGTCCCAAAATTCTTTTCTCTTATCTGTAAAAAACACCACACCTGCTATATTTGATAATGGTACAATAAACATTCCATTTTCTGAGATGTGTAGTGAAGCAATATCATTAAAAGATATATCCATATTCATTTTGTGAAAATAACTCGTTACAAGAATATCAAAATCATCTTTTATTTGCCGCTGAATTCTAATCGTGTTTATTTCATATAGATATTTTTTTAACATATAGTTTTCAATACTTATTATTTTCATTTCAATCTTTTAAATTTTTTAAAAACATTTTTAATGCCTGTATAAATTAAAGACAATACAAAAAATATAGGCATTACTAATAAAAATATAGTTAAAATAATTGTTCCTATTAAAATAGATAAAACAATGATAGGAATAGATAAAAAAACAATCTGAGCATACATTGTCAAATATTTTTTCCATTTTTTTAATTCTATTGTTATTACTGCTTTTCCGTTTTTTTCATTTACAAGACACAATAATAATATCGAAAATGAAATATATAAATAAATTGATAAATAAATCATACATTCTCCTTTAATTTAACAACTTATTTTTGTTTTATAATTTTCACAACCTCACATTTTGTATCACTTGTTTTTAATAAATGAAAATCATAATCTTCATAAATATTTCCAACCACTTTATAATATATTGCTGAACCTTCGTCTAATGTCATTACAAAATTTCTATTCATTGGTATTTGAAGTTTTGCTAAACCAAATCTTGCTGTAGGTTTATGATATACAACTTCAAAATAAGATGGTGTTTTTTCAAAATCATAACAACTTGTAGGAATTGATTTTTCAATTATATCCCCTTCAAAAATTTCATTACCATCTTTGTCTGTGATACCTGTAAAAAGACATCTTTTTCGTAGTTTCAAATGATCGTTTTCAATTTCTGAAATGTTAAAATTCATATTTTCTATATTTTCTATGTCTAATATCTTCGTTTTGATTTCTGTTCTAAATATATTTTCATAATAATAATATTTGATTTTAATATTTTTCATTTTTTCTCCTTTGTTTTTATATTATAATTATACCTTAAATTAAATTAAAAGTCAACTAAAATTTAAATAAAAATTCAAGAAAAATAAAATTATTTTTCAAGATTCTTATTTAAATTCTCACATAAAAAACTATGATAAGGACATTCACAATTTATAATTCTACCATAACCATATCTTTCTTTATTGTCTTCTTTCGGACACTCACAACCAGGTAATAAATTCCAATAGGTATAAAAATCACTATTCTCTTCAAAATTCCATAATTTTTGTAAATTGTTTTCTATTTCTTCTAATTCCCTACCAATGCTTCGTGTCAAATTTTTATAAATGAAACTTGATATTTCACCCATTTCATTCAAGTTTTCTAACTCATCAGCATCACTGAATAACTCTTTTAATTTATCATATTCCTTTTTCATTAAAGGAATGTTTTCTTCTGGTACTTCATTCTTTGCTAATAAGTTAATGTTTAACTTCATTTCATCAACTAATTTTCTTGTTTGTTCTGAAATTTCACTCATTTTCATTGTTTCTCCTTTGTTTTTGTATTATAATTATAATACACTTTTCAATAAAAGTCAACTAAAATAAAGAAAAAATATTTTTTATTTTTCTTTATTTTTTATACATTGTTCTTTAAGATTTTTAACAAATTCTTCTGTAAAATTTGGATTTATACCATATTTATCACCGATATTTTTAATTACATTAATCGATTCTTCAATGTATTTATCTAATTTATTTTCAACATCTTTATTTGTTACATTTTTCAACATTTCATTCTCCTTATGTTTTATATCATCTTTATATAAAATAATTATATCATATATCCATTTTTCATCATTGTCATGAAATAATGTTGTCAAATAAAACTTTTATCAACATTATTTTTCTTGTATTATAATCTTATATTAACAATAATTTAATTGCTATAAACTTCATCACTAAGACACTTCTCTGCTAATTTTTTATAGCTTTTATGAACGACATTATAAATGACATCCCATGTCAAAGGTTCGTTAAATTCAATTGCATCAACAATTCTGTTTTTTGTATTAGCAAATTCTTTATATTCTTTTTTATGTATTTTATATGTATCGATAAATTTTTCTTCAAAATCACTTATGTAATCACTAATTTCTAAAATTAGTTTGTTTACAACTCTTTTATAATCAAAGTAGTTATATGTTTCTAAAAACATTTGTTTAGCTTCTATATTATATGTATAGAATTTCTTTGATTTAAGTTTTTTTAAATCTTTCATGTAATTTAACGATATTTTTATAAAAGTATCATTCATTTTTTCTCCTTTGTTTTTATATTACAATTATACATTAAATTAAATTAAAAGTCAATTAAAATAAAGAAAAATATTTTATTTTTTAATTTACTTTTCATAATAAATATATTATAATATTAAATAAATATAAACTTCTAAAATCTTAAATAAATTAAATAATAAAAAACACTTTAATAAAAACATATTATTAAAAATCATGATAAAAAGACTAGACAGTAACTTTAATTATATTAGAATTATATCTAAGTTTATAATAAAAATAAACTTAATTTTTATAATTCAATATAATACGACCATCATAATCAATATAAGTTAAACCAATCCAAATCATTTATGAAAATGAATTTGAATCAGATAGAATAGTCCCCACAATGATTATTTTACTCATTAAAAAATTTCTTTTCATAACTCGATAATAAAATTAAAGGACCTAGTATGAAAAATTTAAACATCAAAAAATTAAATTCTAAAATAAGAGTAATTGACAATAATACTACTATTCTTGTTAAACCAGAATTATTAATAAATTTCGGTTATAAATATGCGACTAATAATATTGCCTCTACATTAATGAGTGCCATTGAAGGGACTATTCTATCCAATTCATCTCTAAAACATTCTTTTCTAGATGGATTTGTAATAACTACAACTCTACAACAAAAATATGCAAAAAATTACAAGAAAGTTAATAAATTCATTCAAGAAGCAACAATTGACCAAACAGGTTATAGAATGCCTTCTAAAAATGAAAAAGGTTATGCTAAAGGTAGAACTATGAATACTGACTTGTTAAGATTTGCAGGTAAAAAAACCTACACTATACAATACATAATCCTACATAAAATTAATAAATTAAAAAAATCAGGTTTATCTCTTGATGAAACTAAAAAAATAATTATTGATTCTAAAATATTCAAAAAATATATTAAAAAATATAATAATTATGATTCTAGTAGAATTGTTTTAGATATAAACAAAACCGCTAGTGAAAATAAATCTCTTAAAAAAGAGAGTATAAAAATCAAGAGTACTAAAAATCTTGAAAAATATATTAAAGATAAAATTGATTTTATTAATGATTTAGAAGTAAAATTAGAAAAAACTAAAAATGAATTAGATTCTAATAAAGAAGAACTTAATTCTTTAGTTTGTAATAATACTTCTTTTGATATATTTAATAAATTCAATTCATTATTATTTAATTATATTGATGACTTAAAACATCCTGATGTTAAGTCTCATAAAAGAAAACCTAATTATAGTTATTTAATAAAAAGAAGAAAATTAATTATAGATAATATCGATTCTTCTGTTTTAGATGAAACTATAAAATTATTTAATTCTATTAACAATAGTTATACAGCTATTAAAGAATTAAAAAAAGAAATTAGAAAAAATAAATTTCTAATTAAAATTGCTAAATCTTATATCGTTGATTTTGAAAGATATGGTAAAGTTTATTATACTAACCATTTTTCAGAACTAACAGATAGAGATTATAATACAATTGCTAATGTTAAAAAAGAACTTAGAAATATTCTTTTAGAAGATTATGTTGAAATTGATATAAGTAATACTGCTTATACTATGTTTAACATAATTGCTAAAAGTAACAATATCAATGTTCCAGCAATTGAAGAATATATAAAAAATAGACATAAATATTTGAAATATTTTGGTAATAATTTCAAAATAGATATGTTAAGATTATTTAATTCTGATAAAAGAAATAAAAATAAAATTAAAAATTCTTATCCTTCTGCATTTCATATTTTTATTGATAAATTATATGAAGATTTAATGAAGATAAGAGATTTTATTCTTAAACACAGAACTTTTATTTTTAATGATACCATTTTTACTATACAAGGGAATAGTAAAAACATACTTTCTCTAATGTATATGAAAATGGAAAGTATTATTATTAATAAAATGATATCTTTTGGAAAATCTAAAAAAGGATTCAGTTATGTAAGAATCCACGATGCTATATTTTTTAACTTAAAAGAATGTAGTATCGAATTAGAAAATCTCTTAAATGAATTACTTAATAATAAAATAAAAATAATATAAATTTAAGTTATAAATTTAAGTTAAACATTTATTTGATTATCTATATTTATTTAATTTTTTTAGATTAAAATTTAGATTAAAATTTAGATTAAAATTTAGATTAAAATTTAGATTAAAATTCAAGTTGAAATTTTTATTAAATTCCATTAAAAGATATCATAATTATTTATAATAACATTTAAAATAACATTTAAATTTGTTTATAATATTCAAAAAAAATGAATGTGTTTGAATGTGTCTCAATATATTTAGTTATAATACTATAGCATGTCAATTTTTGACATGAATTTGAACATTTTATTAAGTGATTAAAAATTTATATATTGAAGTTTATATTTTTAAAAAATAATGTATTTCTAATTGTATTTAAGATATTTTTAAAGTGTGGTTAAAGTCCACTAAGGAGAAGTCTATCAAATTAAAAATGATTTTTAATATTTTTTATCATATTTATATTGAATTTATATTATTATTTTTATAATACTTGTTTATAAATATTTATACTAAAAATTGACATGCTATAGTATTATAACTAAATATATTGAATAACATTTCAGTATTTTTTAAATTATCAGTTTTTTTAATTTATAATACTCTATTTTAAAAATTAAAAAATTAAAATAAATTTAAAATAATTTATTTTAAAATTATTATTAAAGTTTATATTTGAAAAGTTTTTTAAGATGTTTATAATGTAAGATTATAATGTAAGATTATAATGTAAGTTTAGTAGTTAAGTTTTGTTTAATTATATTTGAACGAATGAACGAAAAATAAATTTTTATAATAAAAGATTCTTAAAAAAATTCTTAAAAAAGAAACCAAGAAAATTATTTTTATAAATTTTAATTTGAAGTCTTAATTTGAAGTCTTAATTTGAAATTTTAATTAACATTAAAATTTCCATAACAAACTTTCCTTCTTTCTTTTAATAAGATTTAAGAAGAAGATTTAAAATAATCTTCTAATTCTTTATATGTATTAAAAATAAAAACATCTTTATCATTTAGATAAGTTTTAGTTTTGTTTACAATTTTAGCAATGTAACAATTAGGTATAATTTCATATTCAACTATAAATTTATCATAATCTATTGATTTATTAAATTTTATTTTCATTTTTATTCCTTTTTTATTTTAAGTTTTGTTTCATTTTTCTATTTCAAAATTTAATTTGGTTATTATATTTTTTATTTTATCTAAATCATATAAATTATAACCATTTTTAAATTTAATATTTTTTAATTTATTTAAATTTTTATTCAAATTTTTATTCAAATTTTTATTAGAGTTTTCATTAAAGATAATTTTTCTATAGAAAGAATCAACATAATTAGACGAATTATATACATTATTTTTATTCAATTTAAATGGTATTTCAAAATAAAAATTTTTAATAATTTTATTTGTTTTAATTATAATAGGAATTTCAATATTATATTTAAGTATATTAAACTTTATACTTTGTAATATTTCTCTTTTTATTATTGTGATGGGAATTTTTATTGCTATTGAATATAAATGTTCTATTTTACCTGAATTAAATTTAATTTCATAATCTTTATAAATAAATGTTTTGAAATTGATATTATTTTCTATTTCTATTTTACTATTCAACAATTTAATTTCATTATTTATTATTGGTAAATTTTGAATTTTTTTCATGTTTTTGTTCCTTTTAATAATATTAAAATACTTTTTGATTATTTTTTATTATAAATTATTTTTCATGATAAAAAAATAAAAAATCCTAAAAATTAGGATTTTTAAGAATTGAAGCATTTTTTTCATTAACCAGATACCAGCAATCTTCAGTTGGATGTTTCACAATAAAAGCAGGGTCTCCTTTTGATATTAAAGTGTAACCTCTACAATTTGGAGATATTGTTTTTCTTCCAATACATTTTTGTATAATAAAAGAAATACCACCTTTACTATCAATACTTCTAACTTGCCCCATTCTTCCAAGTAATACACTCCTAACACACTCGCCGTTATCAAGTAATTCCCTAACTTTTTGAATAACTTCTTCTCTTTCTTCTGGAGTTTGTTTCAATAATTCTAAAATTTCTTTTAACATTTATATTTCCTTTTGTATTTATTTAATTTTATAATTTTTATAATATAACACAATTATCACTATAAATAATTTTCATTCTTATTCAAACCCAAATCTTACAATTAAAATTGTAGGTAAAAGTATTATTAGGAATATCGTTATAATGACATATCCCAAACTCATATAATAAGCGGCAGCAAAAAGACATATAATAAAACCAAAAATAATGATTAAATTATCGTATTTTTCATAAAACTTTTTCAAATAATTTTTTGTGTCTTCTAACAATGCACTTAAACTAATTCTCAATCTTGACTTAAAATCACTTCTTCTAATCATTTTTAACTCTTTTCATATCTCAATCCAGGTCTTTTATTTTTTTCATCTGAAAACATCAATAAAGGATTTTCTTCAATCGTTTTCGTGTATTCAATAATTTCATTGCTTAATGCTTTTTTCTTATTATCAAGTTCTTTAACTAAAACTTCTAATTCTTTTCTGAAATTTTTTCTTCCTTCTGATAGTGATTTTATAGTCGAAACTTCAATTAGGTTATCTTGTGATAATTCAATGGCATCTTTAATACTTTCTTTTGTGTTTCTGTCATTAACAACTATGAATTCGTTAAGTACATCTTTAACTAAATCGTAATTTTGTTTTATGTTTTTTAATTTACTATTCTGAGTTGCTATAACCATTTGGATTCTTAACATTGATTGAATTTGAGGACTCATCTCTTCTGTTTTTGCTTTCATAGAACTAAATGATTGAATTTGTAATCTACACTCTTCTAAGTTATTCGCATTTATGACATTCAAACTCTCTAAACTTCTGATGAGATTATCTCTTTCTTGTGCTTCGAACTCATCTTTAATTTTCATTTTTTTAAGTTTTTTAATTTGATTTTCAATATCTTTTTTTGCTGCTTCATTGACTTTATAAATTTCTCTATAATAATTGAAACGATATTCTGTATCTTGTATAATGTTTTCTTGTATTTCTCTCAACTCATCAGCAATGTCTTTTAAAGTTGAATTATCAATTATTTCTATTTCAATTTTTTCTTTGATTTTATTTCCAATTAAAGGTATTTTACTTAAAAATTTATCAACCATTGAAACATCTCTTGAATTCAATAATTCTTTAGCTTTCATAATTTTTTCAACTAATAATTTAAAATTCTCATTTAATTCATCGACATTTGTATTATCCAGAATATCATCAGTTACAGACTCTACACTTTTTTGAATTCTTTTAAATTCATCTTTAATTTCTTTGATGCTCATTTTTTCTCCTTATATCGCAATCAATTATAAACAATGATTATATTTTTCAATTTATAATGTAAATTTAATTTTTTTGAACATTTGAAAATAACTTTATTATCTATATCTTCGCTTTCAAGGAAAACATCTAAACAATGTAATCTAACTATATTGATACTCATACTATCATAGTATTCAATCTTTAACTCGTCTTTATTGAATTTTCTCATAAACTCGTTAAATTTTTTTATGAAGTGTTCAAATTCAATTTTTGCAAATGAATAATATCCTCTTGGAGAGATTGGCATAGATTTTATAAATATCTGTGATAACATTCCAAATTCTTTTAGGAATTGTTTATCATTCATCCAATCATCTTCATAGTTGAAAATGTTATTTTCAATAATATATTCTTTTCCAAAATGTAATTGATTGACTAAAAATGATTTACCATCTCTCTTGTATTCATATTTTTCTGTAAATCTTGGAAAAATACCATAAAAATCTAACTCTTTTTCAACTAATTTATAATCTTCTTGGATTATTTTTTTAGTCTCTTCTCTCAATTTTTTCAACTCATCATTTGGTAAATTTTTACTTTTTTTGATTACTTCAATTGCATTTAAGTATCTATTCATAAAATTTTTGCATTGTTTTGAAGGTTTTACATAAGCATAACTACTATTAAATTTATTGACATTTTCATCTAAATTTTTATCAAACTTAAAAGTGAAATGAATTTCACCTTTTTTAATCATACCATCTGTATCTTTTACTGAAATTGAAAAATCTTTATCTATTACTTTTTCGAAAATTGATGCTGGACATTGCTCGTTAAAATACATATGAAAAATGATTTTATTATCAATAATTTTATAACCTGTAATTGAAAAATCTGAAAGAATTGCGATTTCTTTCAATTTTTTCTCAATCTCTTGTTTTAACTCAATTGTTTCGAAAAGAGTATATTTACTCTTTCTTTTAAAAAATCCAAACATTTTTTTCTCCTTAAATCATGTGCTGTTTTTATACATAGTTATAATGAAAAAGAATGAAAAAGTCAAGTCATTATATAAAAATTATATAAATCCTAAACTTTTCACTCCAATTCAATAATTTTATCCACAAGTAACGAAATCACTTACATCTATTGCTGTATTGATAGGTTCATCTGTTAATCTTTCTTCAGGTTTATAACTTCTCAATGCACCAAAATACACACCTTTTGATGGGTATCCTTCTAAATAGATTTCTAATGTTCCAAGATTAAAAGTGAAATCAATAATTTCAAAACCTCTATAGCCTTTGTATTTACTTTTTAATTGTGCCTCTAATTTGTCATCAATATCACTTACAGGTGATTTAGTAAATCTACATCTATCATATGATGAATATAATGTAATTAATCTATTTGTAAAAATATCGTGTAAATCCGCCATGCTTCTACCATTTAATAATAAATGATTACCTTTTTTACTTTCATTTACAACTTTGTTTGTTTCTAAAATTTCTTTTAACATTTTCATCCTTTTTTTATTTATTTAATTTTTTTGTGCTTAATTTACTTTAATACCTTCAAAATTTTTACTTCCTCTTTGCGAATAATGATAACCTTCACCTGCTTCAATATACCAAAGTATATCATCTAAATTTTTAACTTCTTTATCAGTATATTCTTTAAGAACATTTAAAAGTATTTCTCTTCTTTCTTCTCTACTAACATCTCTTTCAACGATAGTTTCAATTCTTGACCCTCTACCCCATTGTTTGTAAAAATCAACTGAATATAAATAATGGTCTTTTCCTTTAATGTTAATAATAATATCTTCTGTTTTATAAAATCCAGTTTCTCCAACTTTTAAAAAGTTACTATTTACAATTTTATTGTTTGTTTTAATTTTTACCATGTGTTCTCCTTTTTTTATTTCTTTTTACATTATAATTATAACAAAAAAGAAATAAAAAGTCAAGTATTTTTAATACTTATTTACTTCTATTTCATAATTTAAAATGTCTTTAAATTTACTTTTATATTTTTTAAGTGTTTTGAAAATATATTCTTTAATTACTTCAAAAGTTTTACTTTTTTCTTCACTACTTGGATTATTATAATCCGATGCTAATTCGGTATAAGTTATTCTTTTTACCCCAAAAACAACTTCATCCACTCTTCCATTATTATAAAGTCCGTATTTCAAATCAAATGAAAAATCATATCCATCTTTTTTCAGTTCCTTTGTTAATAAACCAAAAAAATCATTTTTATCTAGAATTTTCTCAATATCTCTTGATGTGTAATTTTCTGCCATTTCAGTTAAGATTTCTTTTAACATTTCTTTTTTCCTTTTTTATTTATTTAATTTTTATAATCAATCAATAATTTTATTTATTTGACTATTTCAAATTTTAATTTTTTTACTATTTCTTTTATATTGTTCAAATCTTCTTCTGTGAATTTTTCTTTATAACTTAAATTTTCCAAATCTTCATAACCATTTATTACGATTTTTTGATGGTGTGATTTCACAAAATTTTCTGAATGTTTAACTTCATCAAAGTCAATTTTTGATAAGCGAAAAGGAATTTCTAAAAATAATGTTTTTGTAGTAATTGTCTTTTTAGTTTTTAAAGGAATTTTAACACCTAATAATTTTAATTCCTTTTCTGCTTTTTCTTTAATGATTTCTATTGGAATTTCTATACCAACAGAATACACAATTTCTTTTCCATTTTTTCCATCTTTTCCAAATGATATTTCATATTCTTTATATAAATATGTTTTAAAATCTGTATTGTTAAAAACTCTTTTTTTACCTTTTACTTTTGATTGTTTAGTGATTGAGCACATATAATTATCTAAAGTTTCCCTCTCCCTTTTCCAAGCATCATAACTCTTAAGCATTATCTTTCCACCTTTAAATTTATTTTTTTAACTATTTCTTTTATATCGTTCAAATCTTCTTTTGTAAAGTTTTCTCTAAAACTTAAATTTTCCAAACCTTCATAACCACTTATTGTGATTTTTTGATGATGTGATTTCACAAAGTTACTCGGACAATATATTGCATAAAAATCACTTGATATTAAATGAAAAGGAATTTCCAAATAACAATGTTTTTTACAATCGTCTTTTCGGTCATTAAAGGAATTTTAAATCCAAATAAATTTAATTCTTTAACTATTCTTTCTTTAATGATTTCTATTGGAATTTCCAATGCGACAGAATACATATATTCCTTTTCACCTGAATTAAATGTAATTTCATATTCTTTATATAGATATGTTTTAAAATTTGTATTGGTAAAAACTCTTTTTTTGCCCTTTACTTTTGTTTGTTTAGTAATTATAGGCAAATTTTCTGTTAAAACACTCATTACCTTTCCTTAAATCAATCTTCATTTAGGTTTTGAAGATTGATTTCTCCTTCTTCGATAAGTTTCATTAAATCTCTTTTACTATAAACTTCAATATAACAAAAATTTCTTAAAAATTGATAAAGATATTTTAAAGTCGTTTTACTACAATTCCAATCTTTTTCGTCAAGTGTAACTACACCATTTTCTTTTGCTGCTATAATTGTATCATATGATTGAAAATATTTGTCATTTCCTACTCTTATAACACCTTGACTTGTTGCAACATTACCACCATCTGTATATAAATAATCAATTTTAACCATGTGTTCTCCTTTTTTATTTATTTCTTTTTACATTATAATTATAACAAAAAAGAAATAAAAAGTCAAGATTTTTTTGACTTTTTAAAATTTATTATCTAACATAAACGATTTTGAATTAGATAAATATTATTTTATTAATATTTAGTAAACTTCTATATTATACTTCAAAATCTCCTTAAATTTATTTTTATGCTCTTTAAGAGTTTTAAATATATATTTTTTAATTACTTCATATGTTCTTTCTATTTCATCGTCATCAGGATCATTATGATCCACTGCTAAATTAGTATAAGATATATCTGCTATAGTAAAGTTAATTTCTGCTTCTGGTTCATAAAATCTATAATATAACTCAAAATCAAAATCATTTTTATCTAAAATTCTTTCAACATCATTTGGTTTTTGTTTTTCGTTCATCCTATTTAAAATTTCTTTTAACATATTTTTTTTCTTTTTATATTTATTTAACTCCTTAAAATTTCCATTTGTCTGTGTCTAAAACATACTCTGACTTCACATTTTTAATTGCTATAATAATTTTGTCAATTAAAAATCCAACTGGTTCACTTTCTCTTTCGATAAGTTCTCTTTTATAATAAGTTTTTAAATGATATTGTAATCCATCTGGAATGTAAAATACAAACCAATCATCTTCTTTACAAAATTTTAACTCGTACTCTTCTTTTAGTAATTCATTGACTACTTCTAGAACTTCATTTATTACTTTTCTCATGTTATCTCCTTGTTATTTTATATCATAATTATAACAAAAAAGAAAATAAAAGTCAAGTAGAATAAATTTATTCTTCAATAACTTTTATAAGTTTAATATCAATATAATCTAAAGATTTATAACTATTTTTTAATAAGTGATATTCAATAATTGCTTCTTCTTTACTATCAAAAGTTGTAGTTTCAACTTCAATGTCTTCAATAAATTCAATATCCGTATTTTCACAATAATAACTTAAATCTTTTACTTTTATAACTTGAATTGCCCATTTCTCAGAATAAAGAAACAATATCTCTTTTCTAATCTTCTCTACATATTCTTCATAATTATGTATTTCAAATGAAATACTATATAAATCTGATTCAACATTTTTGAAATGTCTTTTTAGGATATCAAGCAATAATTTTTTATCTTCTCTTGCTTCTTTATCTGATATACCATAGTATCTTATTCCATACTTACTAAACCCACATTCCACTTTTGCCAACTCTTTTTCATCGTCAAAAGTTATTTCTATGTCTGTCAAGTCAAAATAATTTGATTTGAAATCTTTTAATTTATATTTTAAAAGTTCTTTGTTATTTCTCATGTACCATCCTTTTGTTTTATTATAAATTATATCAAAAAAATAAAAGTCAAGGAAAAATCTTGATTTTTCCAAATCTTTTTACTAAGAATTCGTTTATTCCATTTTCTTTCAATTGAATAGCATCAATGTTTCTTTCCAATTCATTACATACATATATCAAATTACCACTACCAGCAAAACAATCCAAAACATTATCATTTTTGTTAGTTGTTTGTTCTACTAAAAATTTTAGTAATTTTACAGGTTTTGGGTTCATAAAATTAAACTCAATTCCTTTTTCTTTTAACTCTTTTTTTAACCTTTCTTTCTCTTCTTTTGTTAAAAATGTTCCTAAAAAAGTGGTCAGTTGTTTGTTATTATATGTACCAATATATTCTTTTCTCCCAATATATTTACCAGTTGAAAATAACAATCCTTCCTGTTTCCATTTTTCAATTTTTTCTTTCGTGTTTTTCTTTCGTGTAAGGAGTTTCGAATTTATGAATTTTATTTTCTAACTCGATTTCAACTTCCTTAAACCCTTGATTGAATCTTTGAAGATATTGAACTTTATAATATCCTCCTTCATCTTTTTTAAAAGTCGATAAATCTCTTTCTTCTCCTTTGTACTTGAATTTATTTTTATCTTTCCCATAAACTAAAATATATTCGTGATTATTAACTACAAGATTTTTTGTAGG
>Ga0256837_1001816_pt1 | contig 14133 bp, 16 predicted proteins | sample 4562384metaG_FD_185976 | JGI IMG/M metagenome (GOLD analysis project Ga0256837, IMG submission 185976) | Hydrothermal vent microbial communities from Guaymas Basin, Mexico - 4561-384 | ecosystem: Environmental > Aquatic > Marine > Hydrothermal vents | place: Mexico: Guaymas Basin | collected... | reverse complement strand
TATTATCAGCATAAGGAAGTAATTTTTGATATAGATTTTTAGGTAATTCAAATTTTTTAAATTTTATTTTAGAGATTAAAAATCCAACTATACCACCTATAACAAAAGCTAAAATTATATATAAATAATTTGTTTGATATTCTGTTTTAGTTACAACTTTTTGTAATATTTTATCATTAGATAAAAACATTTTTTTCGATGATTTTACCTCTATTTTTATAGGTTTTGTCATAATAGTTTGATTTTTATCTGTTTTAATATTATAAAAAGAGAAACTCAATGGTGGAATTGTATAATTTTCATCTGCTATAATTACAAAATCCTTTTGATAATTACTATAAATTTTATTATTTATAATTTTACTTTCTATTTTTGCTTTATTATCATAAATTGTTACATTTGGAATATTTATTTTAATATTTCCTAAATTTGATAAATCACCTTCCCCTTTTATTGTAAGTTTTACATTCACAGGTTTATTTGCTTCTACTTTCATTTTATCTACATTCAAATCTATTTTATAATCACCTATTATCCCATCATAGATTTTTTTTACATCAATATTTACTATTTTTTGAATAGTTTTATATTTCATTCTATTGGCAATAAATCCAAAAGCATCAACCATTTGAGTAGAAAAACCTAACTTTAATTTTACTTTGAAATTTATTTTTCCACTTTTTTTGGGGATTAAAAGATAATTTATTTGGGCTACTTGATATACCCCCTCATAAAAGTCTTTCTCTTTTCCTATCTGTTTAAGTTCAAAATCCCCTCTTGGAAGTTCTAATGAAATATTTGCCACTCTAACATTTGTTTTTTGATAAAAAAGAATAGTAACTATATTTGGATACCCTACTATTGCTGTCTGCTTTGTTTTAATATCTATTTTAAAATCTTTATCAATTTTTGTATCTTTAACAACTTTTATTTTAATTGGCTTTGTAACTATTTTTTTATTATCTACTATCACTTTAAAAGATGGAATTGTTAATGAATGTGATGGAGTAAAAACATAACTTTTTGTAATAGTTTTTTGATAATTCCCATTTATGATAGAAATATTTTGAGAACTGCTAATCCCTTCAATTTTGTCCCCATCAATATCAGAAATCTTTGGAAATTCTATATTTCCACCATTTGCTGTAATAGAAAAAACTACATTATCCCCTTCTATCACATTTTGTTTATCTACTTTTGCACTAACTCCAAACAAATTTATTACAATTAAAAATATAATTAAAATTTTACCACTCATTTTTACTTTCTCCTTTACTTAATGGCAACATTAAAGTTTGTGATTTTATTTTATTAAATACTTGATTTGATTTATTAGGTTTAAGTTGTATAGGTTGAATTTTTTGATTTTTTGGCTTAGATAATTGTTTTATTTTATCTTTTTGATTTTTTTGTTTTGTTTTATTTAACTCTTGTTTAGTTTTATATTGTTTTTTGTTCTGTTTTTTATTTTCATTATTTTTATTTTGTGGTTTAGATTTAGATTTAGAATTTTGATGTTTTTTACTATTTTTATTATTCTCTTTTTTGTTTTGTTGTTTGTTTTGATTTTTATTGTTTTTGTTTCTCTTTTTTTTCAAAAGTTCCAAATTATATTTTGCATCTTTATCGTTAGGATTTAACTTTAAAACTTGTTCATAACTTTTGATAGCTTCATCTATTTTTCTCATTTTCGCATAACAATTTCCAATATTATAAAGTGATTTCTCTTTCAATTTTTTATCTTTTATAGTTTGATAAATTTTTAATGCTTCATTATATTTTTTCATTTTATACAAACTATCTGCTGTATTAAATCTACTTTCATCATTATCTATTTTAGAATACAACTCATAACTTTTTTGATAATTACCCTGATTATAACTATTTTTCGCTTTATCAATATAATACCAATCCAATATTCCCGCTTTTGCTTGAATACTAAATAACAAAAGTAATGGTAATATCTTTTTTGGTAAAGAAAAAAAACTAAAAAACAATAAAATAATACCCAAACTAAGAGGATATATAAAAAGTTCATTATAAACAACTAACTTTTTATTACTCTTTATTTTTGAGAAATTTTGAGAAATTAAGGCTTTTATATCATTATCATTACTTGAAGCAATTACTGAGAATTTAGAAATTTTTGATATATCTTTGTTTATACCTACCAATACCATTTTACCATCTTTTGTAAGAAACTTATTATCTGGAAGTTTTATTGGAGTGGGTTTATTTCCTATAATCAAAGAATATAAATTTACATCCGTATTCAATTTTTTTATATCTCCACCATCACTAAATATTACAATATCTTTATATCCCATCTTTTTAGCAGTAGTTACCAAATTTTTAAAATCCGTCCCACTTGAAGTTATATAATTGCTATCTATATTTTTGAGTAAATATTTTAATGTATCTTTATCAGTAGTATAAGGGGAAATTAAAAAAGCAGTATCACTAAATGCCATAATTGCTATTTCTCCATTAAATTTATCTATAAACTGCTCCATTTTATGTTTTGCAAAACCTAATCTATTTGGATACACATCATCTGCTAACATAGATTTCGAAATATCCAAAGCCAAAACTACTTTTTTAAGTTCCATTTTAGAATTTATCTCTTTTTTATCACTTACAGGTCTTGCCAAAGCAACTACCAAAAAAATATACCCCAAAGCAAGTAAATATTTTTTAAACTTTATACTCGATTTATTCAAAATCAATTTTGGATTTACTTTTAATTCATAATTCTTTTTAAAAAATAGAATTAAAAATAGTAATAACAAAAAACTATATGGATATAAAAACTCTACCATTTTCTTCTCCCTATATATAAAATCAACAATAATATTGCTACTGCTAATGGATAAATATATAAATATTCTTTATAAATTATTTTATTTTTCAACATTGTTTTTTCCAATTTATCAATATCACTATAAATATTTTGTAAATCTTTATAAGAATATGCTTGATACATTTTTGCCTTAGAGAAAGTAGAAATATAATTTAATAATCTATAATTTACACCACTTCCTATTCCTATCGTATAAACCTTAATATTATATTTTTTTATTTGATTTAAAACTTCATCTAAACCTATTTTAGAAGAGTTATCTATCCCATCTGTAAGTAAAATAATTATTTTGCTTTTTGCTTGACTTTTTTTTAGAAGTCTTATACTCTGAATAAGTGAATCCATTATAGCTGTATTTTTTCCAGCAACACCTACATACATTTTATTTAATATATCTAATACAAATTTTTTATTTTGAGTAAGAGGAGAAGCTATAAAAGCATTTGAAGCAAAAACAACTAACCCTATCTTATCTTCTACCCTTTTTTGAATAAAACTACTCGCAACATCTTTAACTACTTCAAATTTATTATTTTCACCCATACTTCCACTACTATCAATACTTAAAACTATCCCATCAGCTTTGTTTTGTTGAATAATTGTTTTTTTTATGTAAGGGTTTGAGAGAGCAAAAAGAGCAAAAAATATTATAAAAAATTTAAGTAAATTATCTCTATTTACTTTTTTTGTATAATCAAAATGGGGGAAAAAAATTGCCATCTGTTTAAGAGGGCAAAATCTCTCACATATAAAATAAAATATTAATAATAAAAACACCCAAGGATAAACAAATTCCATCAACTTCCTTTTTTTTATTTGAAAGTATAATAGATTTTTATGAAATTAAAATTAAACAATCAACATCGCATCGCCATAACTATAAAAACGATACCCTTTTTCTATTGCTATTTTATAAAGTTCAAGAGTTTTTTTTCTACCCACAAAAGCACTTACTAGCATAATTAAAGTTGATTTTGGTAAATGAAAATTAGTTAATAAATAATTTACTCTTATTGGTTTATTTTGTGGATGTAAAAATAAATCACATTCTCCAAAAAGTTTTGTTTCTCTCGCATAATACTCAATAGTTCTAGTTGAGGTAGTCCCAACTGCTACTATTTTTTTATCACTATCTAAAATTTCAGCAGTTGTTTTTGGAATTTCGAAAAATTCTGAATGCATAGGATGAGATAAAATATTTTCAACCTCAACTGGTTTGAATGTCCCAGCCCCCACATGAAGAGTAAGAAAATGTTTGTTTTTAATATTATCTAAAAGTTCATCTGTAAAATGTAACGATGCCGTAGGAGCTGCTACTGCTCCATAATTTTTAGCAAACCTTGTTTGATACTCCTCTTCATCTAATTTTTCATCTTCTCTATTTATATAAGGTGGCAAAGGAATATGCCCTATTCTATTTAAAATTTCTACTAATGTTAAAAAATCTAATTTTTGATTGTTTTGATAAAAACTTACTATTCTACTTCCATCGTTATTTAATTTTTCAACTACTGCTTCTAAATTTTCATCAAAAAAAAGTTTATAACCAATTTTTACTTTTCCACGAATATAAACTAAAAATTTATCATCAAAAGGGCGATTAAGAAGTAATTCAATCTTTCCCCCACTCTCTTTTTTACCAAAAATTCTAGCTTTTAAAACTTTTGTGTCATTAAAAATAAAATGAGTATCATTTGTAAAATCTAAAATATTTTTGAAAGTAGTATGAATAATTTTATCATTCATTCTATCATAAACTAATAATTTTGAATTATCTCTTGGAGTTACTGGATAAGTAGCAATCAATTCTTTTGGCAAAGAGTAATCATAACTCTCTACCAATAAATCTTTATTTTTTTCCATTAAACAAATGCAAGAGCTTTTTGAAGCTCATCTACCTTTGTAGAATATGATAAAGCAACTTCTTTTGCTACTATACCATTTTTAACTGCTTCTACAAGCACTTGTGTTTGTGTTTGCATTCCTGTTTTTTGTTGGTTAAGTTGCATTTGTGAATAAAGTTGATTTACTTTATTTTCTCTAATTAAGTTAGCAATAGCAGGATTATTGATAAAAATCTCTTGAGCTGCAAATCTACCCCCACCTACTTTTGGTAAAAGTGCTTGTGAAATAACTGCTACAAGTCCCATTGAAAGTTGAGTTCTTACTTGTGCTTGTTCATCTGCTGGGAATACATCAATAATTCTATTGATAGTTTGAACTGCACTATTTGTATGAAGTGTTCCAAAAACAATATGACCTGTTTCTGCTGCTGTAATAGCTGCCCCAATAGTTTCTTTATCTCTCATCTCCCCAACCAAAATAATATCTGGATCTTCTCTTAGGGCATATTTAATAGCATTAGCAAAAGATTTAGAATCTTTTCCTATATTTCTTTGAGAAATTAGTGCTTTTTTATGTTCATGTACAAACTCAACAGGGTCTTCCATTGTAAGAATATGTTTATTATACTGCTCATTTATCTCATTTATCATAGCAGCAAGGGTTGTTGATTTCCCCGAACCTGTCGGACCGGTTACAAGAATAAGTCCTTTTTCTTTTTTTATCAATTCTTTAAAAATAGCTGGACTTCCTAATTCATCAAGAGATAATGGTCTCTCAGGAATAATCCTAAAAGCAGCAGCTAAACTTCCCATTTGATAATAATAGTTTGCCCTAAATCTAGCAATTCCTGGTAATTCAAAAGCAAAATCAAGTTCCATCTCTTCTTCAAGTTCAATTTTATCTTTTTCAGTTAAAACTGAATATAATAGTTTTAAACTATCATCTGGTTCTAATGAGTCTAAATTCAAAGGTTGTAATTTTCCATCAATTCTAAGTTGAGGTGGTGTCCCTACTACAATATGTAAATCACTTGCTTTATATTTTACAATCTGTTTTAGTAAAACTTCTAATGTATAATTAACAGCCATTTTTTTATCCTTCTATAATTTTTGGAACTATGAAATAATCACCATCAACTTTCGGAGCATTTGCTAAAATTGTAGTGATAGCATCATTATCTACTGGAATATCTTCTCTAAGAGGAGTAGATGTATTAAGAGTATTAAAAGTAGCATCAATCCCTTTCGTATCAACTTCATTTAAAATCTCTACAAACTCAACAATTTGATTTAACTCATTTATCATATTTTCTTTATTATCTGCTTTAAGCATAGATAGTTTTTCAAGTTTTGCCAAAAGTTTCTCATCAATTTTCATTTTTTATCCTTTTTGTATAATTATGCTCTAATTTTACCAAAAAACTATTTTTCTATCAACACAATTTGATAATTATTTTTTTTCACAACAACACTCCTATTTTTTGGAATAGAATTTTGGTTTTGTTTAAGGTCTTCTATCTCTATTTGTAAAGCTTCAATCTCATCTTTTAATTGTAAAATAATATCAATACCAGCTAAATTTACCCCCATATCTCTTGCTAATGTCAAAATTACTTTTAATTTATCTATATCTCTTTGAGAATAAAGTCTCATTCTACCTTCTGTTCTTGAAGGTTTCAAAAGCCCTTCTCTTTCATATTGTCTAAGAGTTTGAGGATGAATATTCATAAGCTTTGCAACTACACTAATTAAATAAACCGGTTCATCATAACTATACATTTTATTCTCCTTGTGGTAATTTTTCTTCCATTATTTTTGCTAATTCTGGGTCTAATTCTTCAATTTTTGGCAAAATTACATTTAATTTAAGATATAAATCTCCTTTATCTTTTACACCATACCCTTTTAATCTCATTTTTTGTCCATTTTTAGAATTTTGTGGAATTTTAACAGTTATCTCTTTGTGAAGAGTTTGAACTTTCATTTTTCCACCAAACATCATTAGTTTTAAAGGCACATCTATTGTTTTTGTTAAATTATCCCCATCTCTTTCATATTCAGGACTAGAAGCTACTTCAACTTCCACAATTAAATCCCCTCTTTGATTTTGATACGATTTACCTTTTCCTCTAACTCTCATTTTTTTACCAGTTGAAATACCTGCTGGTATTTTTAGATTTATAGTTTCACCATTTAAATTTACTGAATGAGTTCCACCCATTACTGCTACATTAAAAGGGATTGTCATTTTTGCTTGAATATCTAAATCTGGTTGATCAAAACCACCAAATCCTCCTCCAAAACCACCAAATCCATCAAATCCTCCACCTCTTTGAGAAGAACTAAATCCACCACCAAAAATATTTCTTAATATTTCATCTAAATCTACATTAGCACCTTGCCCTTTATAAAAATCTTGGAAAGATTGTCCTCCAAACATACTATCACCAAATTGGTCATATTGTGCTTTTTTCTCTTCATTTCCTAAAACTTCATAAGCAGCATTTATCTCTTTAAATTTTTCTTCACATTCTGGTTTTTTACAAATATCAGGATGATATTTCCTTGCTAGTCTTCTGTAAGCTTTTTTTATTTCAGCTTGGGTTGCTGATTCATTTATTTCCAATGTTTCATATAAACTTTTTGCCATATCTCAATCCTTCGTATAATTTTTTAGTTTAATTATACAATAAAATTGAGTGTATGTCAATCAAGTTTAAGTTTTAATCATAAATTTTAATCATTTAAATGAGTTTTAAGTTCTTTTACCCACCCTTCCATCACTTCATTTGCGATTAAAGCTGGTGCTTCTAAAAATGAGATTTCAAATTTATCATTATATTCTGTAACACTTATACTTCTTGGTCTAGCTGCTGTGATTTTGCCATTTGGTAATTTACTTCCAAAACAAAACATAATAATTTGACAATCTTTAATTTCTGGGTTTATTTCTCCATCTATCGCTTTTGTATGTTCAAAATGGTCAAATTCCCCTATATATTTACATACAGGATGATTTTCTATTTTTGTCTTAAAAAATTTTAAGATATCTACTACATTACTAAAAGTTGTTTCTGTTTTTAAAATATCTAATACAAATACTGGATATTTTTCGTTTAATATCATTTGTTTCATAAGTTCTCCTTATATTTTTTATAATCTGAAATTATACTATAATTTTTTTCATCTCTTTAATAGCATTTTCAAGTCCCATAAAAATCGAATTTGCTATAATTGAGTGTCCTATATTTAACTCTTCTATCTCTTTAATTTCTACTATTTTATCTACATTTTGATAGTTCAAACCATGCCCTGCTGCTACTTCAAGCCCTATATCTTTGGCAAAGATAGCACTATCTTTTAATAATAATAATTCATCATCAAGCATTTTTTTTAAAGTTTTTTTATCTATATCCTTAAAAAGAGTATGTTTTGTATAATTTATATTTGTATTTAAAGCCAAAAATAGATTCGCATATCTACCTGTATGAAGTTCTATCATATCAGCATCAAACTGTTTTGCTTCTTCTATTTGAGCAATGTCTGGGTCTATAAAAAGAGAAACTGCTATATCATTTTTCAAAAAAGTATCAATAGCTTTTTTAATTTTGTCACTATTTTTAAAAAGGTCTAATCCCCCTTCTGTGGTTACCTCATCTCTATTTTCTGGCACAATAGTTACACGATTTGGTTTTAATTTAGAAATAATTTCCACTATCTCTTCATTTATACTACATTCCACATTTACAGGTAAAAAACTACTTTCAATAATTCTTCTCACATCAAAATCATCAATATGTCTTCTATCTTCTCTTAAATGGATAGTGATTTGCTCAGCACCAACTTTTTTACAAATTTCAAGAGCCATAAGTGGGTCTGGTTCGTTTATTTGTCTTGCTTCTCTTAAAGTAGCGATATGGTCAATATTTACTCCTAATTTCATTTTAATTCCTTTAAAATTTCAGTTAAATCTTTTTTTTCTATTACTATATTTGCTTCTTTTTTTAGCACATCCTTAGCACAAAAAGCAACTTTTGTATCAGCATATTTAAACATACTTAAATCATTAGCCCCATCACCACAAACAAAAGTATCTTTTTTAGATACTCCCAAAATATTTTGAAGTCTTACAAGCATATCCCCTTTTGAATAATTAAACATCATATCACCCCCTACTAATCCTGTAAGTTTCCCATCTTTTGAATGTAAAATATTTGAAAAATCAGCATCAAAGCCTAAAATATTTTTAGCATATCCTGTTGCTACTCTAAATCCTCCACTAAAACAAACAACTTTATATCCCATTTTTTTCATCTCAGTAATAGTTTCTTTTGCTCCATTCATATAAGGTAAAGAGTGTGCTATTTCTATAACTTTTTTTTCTTCTAATCCTTCAAGAAGTTTCACTCTCATTATTAAACTTTCAAAAAAATCAAGTTCTCCTGCCATTGCCATTTCAGTAATAGAAGCAACTTTTTCTTTTAGTCCAAGTTCTTTTGCAAATTCATCTATCGTTTCACCATCCATTAAAGTTGAATCAAAATCAAACACTGCTAATTTCATAAAATTCCTTTTTTTAGTATAATTATAATAAAAATTGGAGTAAATATATGATAATCACACAAAAAGATAATTTAGATAGAGTTATTTTTGAAATAATTGTAGAAAATAGTGGTGCTATTTTTGCCAAAAGTGGAATAGCAAATTTTGTAGCTAAAACTCTACAAAATCGTGGAACAATTAAAAATCCAAATACTAAATTTTTGGAAAAACTAGATAATAATGCTATCCATTTATCAATAGCAAGTGGAAAAGAAACGATAACTATTCATACATCATTTTTAAAAGAAAAACAAAATATTGCCTTAAAACTTTTAAAAGAACTTTTAAGTTTTCCAAATTTTAGCCAAAAAGCTTTTGATAAAACTAAACAAGAAATAGAAGCTACTATTCAAGGAAAACAAAACGATTTTGATTATATTGCAAACATAAATCTAAATAAATCAACTTTCAAAAACACCCCTTTGGAAAATCCAATTATTGGTGAAAAGATAAACTTTAATTTAGATGATATTAAAAACCATTTCAAAAACTTTTTTATAAAACAAAATATTACTTTTATTGTAGGTGGTAATTATGATGAGGTAAATTTTGATAAATTTATAAATATTTTCCCAAATGGGAAAAAACAAACTATCCCATTTTTTAATCCTATTCAAAACAATATTGAAATCATCAAACCAACCGAACAAGCTTATATCTATTTTAATTCCCCTTTTAATGTAAAAAAAGAGGATAGATATAAAGCAAAAATTTCTTCATTCATTTTAGGTTCGGGGGGATTTGGTAGTAGAATTATGGAAGAGATAAGAGTAAAAAATGGATTTGCTTATTCTGCTTATGCAAGAAATGAATTTACTAACCATTCAAATTTATTAAAAGGACATATGCAAACAAAACTTGAAAACGAAAAACAAGCTATCCACAAGTTACAAGAGATTATTAAAAATTTTGTAATAAATGGAGTAACAAAAGAGGAATTAAAACAAGCAAAACAATTCCTAATAGGTAGCGAACCTTTGAGAAATGAAACTTTAAATCAAAAATTATCTAAACTTTTCAATCAATATTATAATGGTTATGAAAAAAATTATTATAAAAAAGAGTTACAACTAATTGAAAATATTTCACTAAAAGAATTAAATAACTTTATAAAAAGTCATAATGAAATTATGAATTTAAGTTTTTCAGTTGTTAAGAAATAAACAAAATATTGATATAATTTTAAAAAATTAAACTAAGGATGAAAATGGAAAATTTACTATTTTATTTAACTGCATATTTACTTGGTGGTATCCCATTTGGATATTTACTTGCTAAACAATACGGAATAAATGTAAAACAACACGGAAGTGGAAATATAGGTGCTACAAATGTATTGAGAGTATTAAAAGAATTTAAGCCAGAAATTGCCAAAAAAGTAGCTGGAATTACACTTGCTTTTGATGCCTTAAAAGGTGCTATTGTTATTTTAATAGCAAAACTAATGGGAATGAGTTTAGAGACACAATATGCTATTGCTGTATTTGCAGTAATTGGTCATTGTTTTAGCCCTTTTTTGAAGTTTGAAGGGGGTAAGGGAGTAGCTACAACAGCTGGTGTTTTGCTAATTTTATTACCTATTGAAACTATAATTGGTCTTATTGTGTGGGGAATTATGGCGAAATTTCTTAAAATCTCTTCGATATCATCTCTTACAGGTATTTTAGTAGGGATTGGAAGTAGTTATATAATTCATCCTAATCTATTCGATGGTAGTCATGCTCCTTTAATCATTATAGGTTGGATTGTATTTTATAAACACATTCCAAATATTGTAAGACTTATAAAAGGGGAAGAAAAAAAAGTATGATTAGTATAATTATTAAAAATTTTAGTTTTGATACTATTATAGGAGTGCTTGATTTTGAAAGAGTTACTCCCCAAAAAGTTATAATAAATACAGAAATTTTTTATCAATACAATGGTCAATATTTAGATTATGCAAAAGTGAGTGAAATTATAAAAAATATTCTTCAAAATAAAAAATTTGAAGTTTTAGAAGATAGTTTAGATTACATTTGTAGTTATTTAAAAAATCAATATTTAAATATTACCAAAATAGATTTAGAAATTTTAAAGCCAAATATTTTAGATAATATGGTTGTTGGTGCGAAAATTGTAAAGAGTTATTAAAAAAAACTTAAATTTTAGATATAATTTTAAAAAAACTTTAAGGAGCAGTGTTGAGATTTTTAATTACAGAAAGTGATTCAGCCTTAAATAAAATCATTCAAAAAGCATTAGAAGAACATAGTTACAAGAGTGATGAAACTTTAAGTTTAGCTGATGCAAAATATTATACAAGTATTAGAAATTATGATTTAATTATACTTGATTATAGTTTTGGAAAAAAAGAAGTGATAAGTTTTATTGAATATATTAGAACAAATTTTCCTATTACAAAAATAATTATTATTAGTGATGATTCTAGTATAGAAACTGAAATAGAACTATTAAAAGCTGGGGCTGATGATTACATTCATAAACCTATCCATTTTGAACTTTTAATAGCAAGAATTGAATCAAAAATAAGATTTGCAAACTCAAAACAGATAATAATAAAAGATTTAATAATTTCTCCAAATGATGAAACTATCGTTTTTAAATCAAATATTATAGAATTAAAGGGGAAACCATTTGAAGTATTTACCCATTTAGCAAAACACCCCAACCAAATTATTTCAAAAGAACAACTTTTAGATGCTATTTGGGAAGAGCCTGAGATGGTAACTCCAAATGTAATAGAAGTAGCTATAAACCAAATTAGACAAAAAATTGATAAACCTCTTGGTATAACTACGGTAGAAACGGTAAGAAGAAGAGGTTATAAATTTTCATTTGCTTGATATTTTTATCTTTTTATGATATAACACAAAATTAAAAAACAAAAGGAGTTTTAATGTCTTTACTTATTACAGATGAATGTATTGCATGTGATGCTTGTATAGATGAGTGCCCGAATGAAGCTATTGAAGCGGATGAACCAATTTATGTAATAGATCCTGATAGATGTACTGAATGTATAGAAGAAGGTGGTGAGCCTGCTTGTGTGCCTGCTTGTCCTGTGGATTGTATAGTTCCAGACCCAGATAATGTAGAAAATGCAAAAGAATTAAAATTAAAAGCTGAACAACTTAACAAAGAAGAATAATGGCAAAAATTACAGCAGTTATAGATATAGGTTCAAATTCAGTAAGAATGGCTGTTTTCAAAAAAACAAGCCATTTTGGCTTTGTTTTACTTAAAGAGATAAAAAGTAAAGTTAGAATAAGTGAAAGTGCTTATGAGAATGATGGAAACTTACAAGATTTTGCGATACAAAGGGCAATTAGTGCTTTAAAAGAATTTTTAATTATTTCAAAAAGTTTAAAAGTTAGAAAAATTTTGGCAGTAGCGACAAGTGCTGTAAGAGATGCCCCTAATAAATCTATCTTTTTAAGTAAAGTAAGCAAAGAACTTGGACTAAATATTAAAGTAATTGATGGTTCAAAAGAAGCCTTTTTTGGAGCAGTTGCTGCAAGTAATTTATTACCTCATCAAAATGGGATTACTATTGATATTGGTGGGGGAAGTACTGAATTTGCCCTTATTCAAAATAAAAAAATAATAGATAAAATATCACTAAAACTTGGAACTGTTAGATTAAAAGAATTATTTTTTGATAAAAATGATATAGATGGTGCGAAAAAATATATAAATTTAGAATTATCAAAACTTCCTAATAACTTTAAAAATAGTGTAATATTTGGAATTGGTGGTACTATTAGAGCTTTAAGTAAAGTTATTATGAAAAAAAATGAATATCCATTAGATATTTTACACGGGTTTAAATATAATATTGAAAATGAACTATCTTTTATGAATCTAATCATAAATTCAACAAATGAAGAATTAAAAAATTTTGGTTTTAAAGAAGAAAGATTTGATGTTATTAAAGAGGGAACTTTGATTTTATTAGAAGCTATCTCAAAATTACAAGCTTCTACAATAGTAACAAGTGGAGTTGGTGTAAGAGAAGGTGTGTTTTTAAGTGATTTATTAAGAAATAGTAATTTTATGTTTCCAAGAAATTTCAATCCAAGTATAAGAAGTATAGAAGACATTTATCAAATTGATAAAAGAACTTCAAATTATGAAGTTAATTTAGCTCTTAAAATTTTTGATATTTTACATCCTATCCATCAATTAGATACAAAATACAAATCTCATCTAAAATATGCTATTAAATTATCAATGGCTGGTAGTTATATAGATTTTTATTCATCACATAAACACACTAATTATTTATTATTAAACTCTTTACATTATGGATTTTCTCACGAAGATAGAATTTTAGTATCAAAAATTATCCGTTTCCATAAAAAAAAGAAAGTAAAAAAAGAATACTTATCTATCTATTCTGAAATAGCACCCGATAAAAAAATATTAGAAACTTTATGCTATATTTTTTGGCTTACAAAAACATTAAATAAAAATTTATCAAATCAAAAAATTGAATTAAATTTAGAAAATGATACTCTTTTTATAAAAGCTGATAATCTATATCTAGCAAAAGAAGACATTTATAAAAATCAAAAATATAAAATAGAAATAATCTAACTAATAACTAATTTAATTTTTGTGATAAAATATGGGATATAAATTCAAGGAATGTTTTTTATTTCCTTTTTTACCCATACCTTTTTACCATCAAAAACAACTCCCATTTTAACTATATTTTGATACCCTTTTTTTAGTGGAATTGTTTCATATTTTTTCTCTTCTATCTGTTTTAAGGCTAATTCAAGGGCTTTATCTTTTGTTTCTGTATCTTTTATTTTTTTAAGT
>Ga0256837_1001815_pt1 | contig 14135 bp, 14 predicted proteins | sample 4562384metaG_FD_185976 | JGI IMG/M metagenome (GOLD analysis project Ga0256837, IMG submission 185976) | Hydrothermal vent microbial communities from Guaymas Basin, Mexico - 4561-384 | ecosystem: Environmental > Aquatic > Marine > Hydrothermal vents | place: Mexico: Guaymas Basin | collected... | reverse complement strand
AATAAAACCCGGCGTGCAAAATTCCGCTGTTTTTACCGCTTGCGTGAAACGCCTCATGCGCTTCTTTGTCAATTATCACTATTTCGTCATTCGGGTTTTTGTTTATCCATTCATACGCCAAAGCCATTCCGATAATACCCGCACCGACCACTAAAACTTTCATCAAACTCCTTTGTGATTTAGTATATTGGTTATGGGTGTATTGGTTATTGGTATATTGGTTATTAATTTTAATTTTACATTGTCCATTTTCCATTATCCATTTTACATTTTACATTATCCACTCCGCCACATTCCAAGTGGCCGGGTTCGCTGCGCTCATTTTCCATTTTCCATTTTCCATTTTCCATTTTCCATTGTCCATTTTCCATTGAATCATATTCCCATCTCCAAAATCCTCCAGAGCCTCTCAATTTCCTCATCATTAAAAAGCAGCGTTTTTTTTTCATTAAACAAAACTTCAACCTTTTCTTTATCAAAGCCGCCCCCCATAATACATTTCTCATGAGCCGGTAGAAAACTTCTTGCAAGTGCAATTTTACCGTCAATTTTACTTTCACACAAAAAACAGACAAAATCGTTATGAAGCCTTCCCTCTTTTTCAAGAAGCGATACATAATGTTCTATGACAGCCCTTTTAACATCCCTCTCACTTAAATTTTCACAAAGTTTTAAAAGCGAATCGTAATAAAACTCATCAACCCTGCTAACATCCGTAAAATGTTTATTAAGCAATGAAACATATTCTTTAAAATAAAGCGTCTTTTCCATATCAAACAAGAATTTAAAAGGGATTTGCGTAACATGCCTTAAGCGTTTAATAGTGGATTTTGCAGACTCTTCAATATGAAAATCGATCAAATACCCCACATTTATATAACTGTGCCTCGCTCCGTAAAACCTGTAAAGCGTAACAACTTCCTCTCTTGTAAGTATTCTTACAATCAGATCCTCATCCCTGACCCTTACCGTATTTAATATAAAACCTTTCATTTTGTTTTAAAAAAGCACAAAAAGTGCTTTTAGAATTTTTTCGAATTTACTTCTTCAAGTATTTTTTTACTCATATCATCAATTTCGTTTGCTATTTCATTCAGCTCTTCCACAACCTGATTGTTTACCTGAGTTTTTTCATTTACGCTTACGACTTCTTCCGCGCTTTCGTCGATTTTAGCGCTCTGGTCGTGAATACTTGTGGTAATTACACTGATGCTTTGGGCTAAAAGATTAATTGTAGTGTTTATTTCATCTAAGCTTTTTTGTGTTTTTTCGGCAAGTTTTCTAACCTCGTCCGCAACAACCGCAAATCCTCTTCCATGCTCTCCTGCCCTTGCCGCTTCAATAGCCGCATTTAGGGCTAACAAATTGGTCTGGTCGGCTATGTCTTTTATTACATTGGCAATGTTTTTAATTTCATTTGCCTGATTGCTGACTTCCTCTCCCTGATTTGAAGTTTCAAACATTCCGTCTCTAATTTGCTGCATTTTTTGAGTAATAAGCTCAAGCGCTTTTGAAGTTTCATTTGAAATTTGCGTCAATTTATCCGTTTCGCTTTTTAATGTTTCAGATTTTTCATTCAGACTTGTCCCGTCTTCTTCATAATTTCTTAACATTTCCGCAATGGTGTCGCCTATTTTATTAAGGGTAATTACAAGCTTACCGTTGTCGTCTTTGATTCTAGGGGTAAAGTCGTAATGCAGATACGATTCAAGCATTGAGTTGATTTTATTCAAATCTTTACCGATGGATTTTTGAATAGTCTCGGCCATCTGATTTAAAACATCTTTTAACTGCTGCAATATTTCATTTTTAGGATTTAGGTTGATTCTTTGCGTAAAATCGCCGCTGCCGAATTTATTTAATATATCAATTGTAGCGGCAATTACCCTGTTGTCGTCTTCAATAAGCTCGGCCGTTTTTTCGATATTTTCATTTACCACTTTTGCCATTTCGCCTATTTCGTCGTTAGTGTCGATTTCTATTTTTTTAGCCTGCGGAATTTCCCTGTTTAGATACCTGAAGAAATCCAAAAGCCCTTTTTGGAAATGTGAAAGGTTTACGGTAATTTCTTTCATAATTACCATAAGCATAAACATAACCACCACAAGCAGTAAAATATATACTACGGCTTTTGTCAATAATGAGGTTTTTAAATCTTTTATTTTCTCTTCAATATTTTCAATAATCATTTTTTCCTGATAATGAATAACTTTATTTACAAGGTTAATTTTTTTTGTCATTAATTTAAAAAACTCTTCACCGTTTTCTTTTATAAAAAAGCTGCCGCTTAATGTTTTGAGTGCTTTTATAGCCGGCGAATCGTTTACTTTTACGACTTTATCAAGCTGACGGACGCTTTGTCCGTTTTTGTAAGCTTCCACAACTTTCGGAAGACCGCTGTGATATTTTGTAAACGTTTCTTTTACCGTATCAAGCAAAGCTATTTCCTGCGGCGTAACGTTTGGCAGACGTTTATATCTCTCGATTAACGCCAAAAGCTCTTTATACTGTTTATTTACATTTTTTTCATATTTGTTTTTACCCCTTATTACATAATTTTTAAAATTATGAATCAGTCCCCCGTAACCTATAATCGTTTTAATCTGAGAGATTATCTCTTTTTTGGTATTATCGTTTAAGAGTATGTTTTCAATTTCAGAAACCCTTCTTACTACCTGATTATTCATAGTTTCGTTATAAAAATCAAGCATTTTTTGCGATGCGTTGTTTAAAAATCTTTCTTTAAAAGAATGCTGTTCTGATACCAGCACCGCAAATTTTGCAAGTTTACCGGTTCCGAAACGTCCTTTGCTTATAGCACCGGTTCCCACCGCTCTTTCTATTCCCATTCTCTCTTTCATTTCAAGCAAGGCGTTATAAGCGGTAAGTTCTCTTGTAAGATCACTGAATGTCGAAAGCTGCGAAGCTCCTTCAACGGCATCTAAAAAAAGCCTGTTTAAAGAGGTGTAATAACCTATCGCTTCTTTTACACTGATTTGTAAATTATCGATTTTCTGCCTTACGGAGTGCAGCATTTTAAGCTTATTTAAAGCCTTATTGACTAAACTGTTCAGATTGTTATCAATTTCACCTAAATCGAATTTTTTTAAAGAATTTTCCAAAATAGCTCTTTTTTCATCTGTAAGCTGTCTTTGTTTTGCCAAAATTTCTTTAAACTGCTTACCTTTTGTTCCTAAATACCCGGCACTCGCACCCCTTTCCTTTTGAAGTTCGTGCACCAAATCCGACGCTTTTTGCGACACTATCATAAGTTTTTCAAGTTTATCCAGATTGTTTAATGCCCTGTAATCTTCGTAAACATCCTGTCCGACTAAATAGAGCAAAACCATAACCGGAAGCGCCACCATAATAACCAGCTTCATTTTAATTGACATGTTTTTAAACATTTAGCAACCTTTATAATTTAATTTTACTAATTTTATACAAAAAAAATATATTTAGCAAGAGAATGTTTAAGGGAAAAAAGGGTGAAAGAAAGTGAAAGAGGGTGAAATGAGCGCAGCGAACCCGGCCACTTGAAAAGTGGCGGGGAGAGTGAAAAAAAACAGGATTATTTCATGCTAAACTCCAAAGATAAAAATATGACAACTTCGTGCTGCTTTTTGCTTACGCAACACTCAAATTTTACTAACACCAATTCTCAAATGACTATAATACCTGATGAAAACAGTAAAAAATACCCATATAAACTAAAAGATGTAATAATAGACAGACCTAACAAAGTATGCTCAACTAAACTGTCTTTGGCTGTAATTCAAATTCACCGGCAACTTCATTTATTGTCAAATTGTCTTCAAACATTTTTAATATTGCTTTTTTTTAAATTCCGCACTAAAACTTCTTCTTTTTTTGCTCATTCTGTCCTCCTTGAATTTCAGTCTTTTTTAGATATATCTTATCATATCCTTTTGGTCTTTTTTTCTGGGGACATTATAGAAAAATATACGATGCATAAAAACACTTATATATTCTATCTCAGATAATCAAGCAGCTTTTCAAAACGGTAATCCGGAATTTTATCTTCAAAAATACACTCATATTCAAAACCGACTTCGTCATCATAGATTTCTATTTTTTCAACAACTTTCTGCAAAGATTTTAGCAGTTCAACAGAATTTCCGAATGTTAAAAACAAAAAAACCCCTCCGCTTATTCTAAAAGCATAAACACCCCCTTCTTCCGGTTCATTTACATGCAGACTAACATTCAAAATATTTTTAATTTCAGCGGCACACAATTTCAGCGTTTTATCAATAAAAGAAACCCCTTTTAAACTTAAAAGAGTTTTTAGGTTGGTAAATTCGAGTTTAACAACGCTGATGGAGTGTTTTTTTTCTATAAATTTTCTTATAAGCAGTAAAAGTGCATTTCTGTTTAAAAGTCCTGTAAAAACATCTTCAAAAAAAACCTCTTCACGAATTTTTTGTATTTTCACTTCTTCCGTTTCTTCCAAATGAAAAGCATTTTCTTTTAAAACACCTTTTTCTTTTATAAATTTTACAAATTCAGAAAAAAGCCCCTGATCGAATTTATATTTCATATCTTTCATCACATCTATACTTTCATCCATGCTAAAAGCACTCCTGTAAATCCTTTCCGTGCTCAGGGCGTCAAAAACATCGGCAAGACTCAAAACCCTGCTTAAAAAAGGAATTTCATCTTCTTTGAGTCTGTCGGGATAACCGCTTCCGTCATAATTTTCATGATGATGCCTGACGATTTTGGCAACAGAACTGAATTCCGGCATTTTCTTTATAAGACTTTCACTTAACACGGGATGATGTTTAATAATTTCGTATTCTTTATGATTAAGCAAACACGGTTTTAAAAGCACGCTGTCCGGTATTGCTATTTTCCCTATATCGTGCAGCATTCCGGCCGTATACACTTTTTCAATATCATCATTTGAAGCGTTGATATATTTCAAAAACCCTCTGGCGTAAAGAGCCACTCTCCGGGAATGTCCCTTTGTGTAAGGATCTCTGAGTTCTATCGAATAAATAATCGTATCAATATCCTTCATTTTCTCTCTCTTGCTATTTCTTTGTTTTTTAGATATATTTTACCTAAAAAAAGGCAAATAATGAATTTTGAAGAAATGAATCTGAAAGAACAGATAGAAGCAATAGAAAAAGTTATCCAAAAAGACATACTTCCCATGCTTGCTTTTGACGGAGGAAATGCGGAAATAGTGGATGTAAGACAGAGCAACGGTGAAACGCATGTATTTTTAAGATACGGAGGAGCGTGTGCAGCATGCAGCAGTGCAGGAGGAGCCACGCTTTTTGCAATAGAAGAAACACTTAGGAGAAATTTAAACACAGACAAAATAAGAGTATTCCCGGTTTAAGGACTAATATGCAAAACAGAACACTTTTTTATGCGGTATCCGCATTCGGATTTTTTTTCCCTTATATTTTAAAATTTTTAATGGCTTCGTCTAATGAAAGTATTAAAATTTTTGCAATTAATACACTCGGCAATTTTAATTTAATCTATTTTGCAATAATAATAGTATTCTTTTTTGCCGGACTTATTGAAAAATTCAGCTTTTTAAGAACGGCTCAGACTATTTTCGTAACGGCTTTTACGGGGTATGTGCTTCTGAACTATTTTGTATTTGCAAAAATAGATGTGCAAAATTATATAAAAAATCAAAACCCTGACGCCATACTTGTAAAAATAAGCGACTTAAACAAATACCCGAATTTCAGAATTTACTACAAAAAAGCGGGCTATGCCGCCGTAAAAATACTGCCGAAAGAAAAAAAGCAACTACCGTTTAACTATAAAAAGGATACCGCAAAGTGAATATCCTCATAATCGGCGGAGGCCCTGCGGGAGCCTCGGCAGCCAGATTTTTAGCACCTTACCACAACGTTACCCTTATTCAGGATAGAGAAGAATACGAAAAACCCTGCGGCGGAGGTGTTAAAACAAAAATTTTCGAAAAATTCAATATACCTGAAAATTCAATAAAACACCGCATAAACCATGTTTTGGTAAAATATAAAAACAAAAACATAAAACTTAGCTTAAAAAGCGACGCTCTTTCAATAGTTAACAGAAAAGAATTTGACAAAACCCTTAGAAAGCTCGCCTCCGACGCCGGTGCGAAAATATATTACGGAAGATTTAAAAAACTCAAAAACAATACTGCCGTAATAAAATCGGAAACCGAAACAAAATATTTTCCCTATGATGCTTTAATAGCCGCGGACGGAATAAATTCTACCGTCAGAAAAGCTTTAAAACTTCCTCCAATCCCTTCAACCGTTACACACTATGCAAAAACTTCTTCTTATACTGTTAAAACATGTGAATTTTGTTTTGATTTTGACACCGGAGGGGATTATTACGCATGGGCTTTTCCCTGTGCAGACCTCACCCACACCGGAACAGTAAAAAGGGAAAATTTTGAAAATCTATGCAGTTATCTTAATATAAAAGAAAAACCCAAAGGCTATAAAATACCGCTGTGGAGAAAAAATATAATTATTCAAAAAGAAAATGTATATTTCGTCGGAGACGCAGCAGGACAGACAATACCGCTCAGTTTCGAAGGAATATATTACGCAGTTCATTCCGCTAAAATTCTTGCTGATTCAATTTTGTACAACAAAAATTATAAACAGGAATGGAATAAAAAATTTTTTAAGAAATTTATATTTATGAAAACAATACAGACACTTAACAAAACTAAATTAAGGAGATTTATTATGTTTTTACATAGATTTAAACCGATACAAAACTTTGCAGTTAATTTATGGCTGGGGAACTACCATGTTTAATACTCCTGTTTTTCAAATGGACAATATTTCCGTAAAACTTGAATACAAAAATCCGGCGGGAAGTATAAAAGACAGACCGGCACTCTTTATGATTCAGGACGCAATAAACAAAGGATATAAAGAAATTGTGGAAGTTACAAGCGGAAATACGGGCATTGCCCTGGCTTTTTACGCCAGTAAATCCGGGATTAAAGCTACAATTTTTATGCCCGAATTTTTTTCGGAAGAAAGAAAAAAACTTCTTAAATTATACGGTGCAAATCTCATACTTACAAAAGGCTCTATTGCAGAATCCCTAAACGAAGCTCTGGAATATGCAAAAAAAAATAACGCCTTATACACAAACCAATTTTCCAATCCTTTAAACGCAAAAGCCCAGGAAATTACAGCTTTTGAAATATTAAACCAGATTCAAAAACCCGATTATTTTGTAGCGGGAGTCGGAAGCGGAGGCACAATCAGCGGTATAGGCAAAATATTAAAGCGGCTGAATATTAAAATAATAGCTGTAGAAAGTGTAAATTCCCCTGTAATTTATAACAGAATATATAACAAAAACCTTCCCGTAAAAACACATAAAATTCAGGGAATATGTGCCGGATTTGTAACAGATATAACCGATTTAAATTTAATAGACGACGTAATTTTAATAGATGACGATGAAGCCGTTGAATTTGCAAAAAAACTTCCGTCTTTGGGTGTTACTGGGGGAATTTCAACAGCCGCAAACATCCTGGCATCAAAACAGCTTGAAGGAAGCATTGTAACCGTAGCACCTGACAGTATAGAAAGATATTTGAGTGTTTTGTAAACAAGTAGACACAAAACCTCCGTATAATATTTTTTTATATTTATTTTCTTTTTATCCGTTACATTGCATTAAAAGCGTTATATTATTATAATTAAAACACAACATCATTAAGTGTCAGACACTTTAAAGTAAAACCTGAGTGGCTCCGGCGAGAGGATTCGAACCTCTGACCAAGTGGTTAACAGCCACCTACTCTACCGCTGAGCTACGCCGGAATGTAGAATAGAATTATAACAAAAAATAAAATAAATGCAAATAAATCATCTGATACAGATTATTTTGAGAAAACATCTACAGCATAATGGTCAAAATTTATCCGAAATTTCGGGTTACCCCGGTATTGCGTTTGAAAAAATGACACAAATCAGAAAATAGTGTTAATATATTATTGTATTGATTATTAGAGTTGGAAAGTTTTTAAGGTTTTTATGATTAACCGATTCCCCTCATCTTTTCTCCATCTCTTCCTTTTTTTCACCCCTGTGCCTTTACGTCCTGTATTCGGCGTTTATTTTTACATAATCATAGCTTAAATCGCACCCGTAAGCCGTAAAACTTCCTTCTCCCATTCCAAGATCAACCGTTATTTTAAATGAATCTTTTGTCATAACACCATGTGCTTTTTTTTCCGTATCAACGTCAAAAAGTATATTTCCCCTATCATAAACCATAATATTGCCTATTTTAATCATAAGATTCTTTTCGCTGCATTCCACTCCGCTGGCTCCTATGGTGGAAGCTATTCTCCCCCAGTTTGGATCCTCTCCGAAAAGGGCTGTTTTCATAAGAAGTGAATTTGTAAGTGCTTTTGCCACAGTTTTTGCTTCTTCGTTATTTTTTGCACCATTTACTTCAAAAGCCACAAGTTTTGTAGCACCCTCTCCGTCACGAACAATATCCGTAGCAAGTTTAAGCATTACCTGTTTGAGGGCTTCTTTGAAGGCTTCTTTGTCATACGGGGCTTTTGCCGTAGTCATTAAAAATACACTGTCGTTTGTGGATGTATCGCCGTCAACACTTATAGCGTTAAAACTTTCCTCATTGCATTGTTTTAACATATTTTCCATTTCATCTTCCGGAATATCGGCATCCGTAACTATAAAACAGAGCATTGTCGCCATTTGAGGATTTATCATTCCGGCACCCTTGGCAACTCCTCCTATTTTAAATCTGCCAAATTCCCCCTCAACTTCGAAAGCTATCTCTTTTTCAAAACTGTCTGTTGTCATAATTGCCCTTGCAAAAGCACTGGAATTTTTTTCATTAAAATCAAATTTATCAATACCGTTTTTGATTTTTTGTTTGTCAATTCTTACCCCTATAACACCTGTGGAGCTCATTAGCGGATGGACAACATCAGTTTTTTCGGCAAGATATTCTAAAATTTCCTCAATATCGCTGATTCCTTCTTCTCCGGTCATTGCATTGGCATTTTTGGAGTTTGCAAGTAAAAAATCAGTTTTTTTTATACCGTTTCTTAAAACATATTTTAAAGGAGCGGCCTGAAAAGTGTTTGAAGTAAAAACATACGAAATCTTCATTTCGTTTTCACTTCTTATAAATCCCAAATCGTTTCCCTCTTTTTTAAACCCGGCATTTACTCCTGAAGCATATATTCCGTCTACGCAACAAATACCTCCGTCAATAGACGTTATTCTAAATTTACAATTTTCCATTCTCAATTCTCCATTTTCAATTTATATAAAGTCTATTTCTTTTGGTTTAACAGAACTTTTTATTATTTTTCTGACTTTACGCATATCTTTACCGGTTCCTATTACCAACAACACATCATCCGGTTTTAATATTACATCGCCTTTTGGTATAGGTGTAAATTTTCCGTTTTCTTCTTTTATTCCGACAATTGTAACATTGAAAAGTTCTCTTAAATGAATTTCTTTAAGTTTTTTATAACTTACCCATGAATGTTTATTGACCTTGATTTCTTCCAAATCCAAAGGCGTATCAACGGAATAAACAAACTCTTCAAGTATATTTTTAACATCCGGATCAACCGTTACGGCAGTCATTCTTTTGGCTATAAGTTTTGTAGGAGAAAGCACCTCATCGCCACCGAGTCTTATAAGTTTTTCTATTTCTTCATCAGAGTTGGCAACTGAAAGAATATAATATGCACTTCTTTTTAAATCTTTCTCATACATACGCACAGAACTTATAACGGCAATATTGTCCGCTACGTTTTTGGAAAGGGTTATAACGCCTCTGGCACTGCTTAAATGCGCTTTTTTAATTGCAAGGGTGGTATGCGGATCGGCATTTATAAAATACGGGTATTTGTATCTTTTTGCGATAACTTCCATATCTTCCCTGCTGTCCATAACAACAAAAGGAATATGTGCCCTTCTGAGTTCTTTTGTAAGCTCCACCGTATAACTGTTGTGATAGCATATCACAATATGGTTTTTTAGCCTTGCAATTTTATAAAGCATTCTGTTCTCCTTAAAAAGCGCAATTAAGCGGCCTTTGTTTATTACATCCACAAGTATACCCACTGCATACGAAAATACGGCAAATCCCGCAATTATCAAAAATATGGTAAACAGACGCCCGAATGAAGATATAGGAGCTATTTCCCCAAATCCCACCGTTGTAAAAGTAATACCTGTCTGATATATTGCGTCAAGCAGACTGAAATTATCAATCCATAGATATCCGAGTGTTCCGAAAAGCATTATAAGTATTGTTAAAATTATAGGAATTCTGAAAGGTTTTAATTCGCCCCATAATTCAGTAGATAAATCAATTTCTGGTTTTGAACTTCTTTGCCAATGCAGAAATCTGGCGAGTTTTTTTAAAATTTTTTCAAATTGAGAGTCTTTATTCATATTGACCCCAAAAAAAGGGGGAACTTTATACTGATTTTTTCAAGCTTCTAAGACAGCTTGTACAGATTTTAATTTTTTTACTAACTCCGTTGATTTCTATTCTAACATTTTGAATGTTAGGATTGAATTTATGTCTTGTTTTTTTGTTAGAGTGGCTCACTCTATTCCCAAACTGTGGACCTTTTCCACAAATTTCACATTTTCTTGCCATTGTGTTTCCTTTATTATATTTTAAGCGCTTTAATTTTTAAGTTTGAAATTATATCAAAAAAAACAGAAAAATGCTTTTAATTTTTTCCTTAAAAAAAGGAATTAGTGAAGTTCTTCATTTAATTTAACTTCTCTTCTGCTTCTAAATGCAACCATTTTCCCTTTTGTTGTGTCAAATCTGTAATGAATTCCGTTTAAACCTGCAAGTTCAAGGCCTTTGAAATACTCTTTATATTCTGCATTCCATTCGGAATTGACTTCTTTTATTTTATTAAATTCATCAACGCTCATCCATATTTTTGTGCCTTCAAGCACTGCAATTCCGGCATCCACAATACATCCGTCCCCAAGAGGCACCCCTGTTACGCTGTTTGCACCCAAAAGCGTGTTTTTCCCGATAGTTACAGGATTGCCGTTAGTCCCGCTGAGCACTCCCAGGATCGAAGCGCCTCCTCCGACATCCGCCCCCTCTTTTACAACCGCACTTGAAGAAATTCTTCCCTCAACCATTACAGCGCCTTCCGTTCCGGCATTGAAGTTAATATAACTCGCACCCGGCATTACGGTCGTTCCTGCTGCAAGCTGAGCTCCGAATCTTACTTTTGAAGTATCAAGTATTCTTGTATTGTCCTCAGGAATAATATGAGAAAGAAATCTTGGAAATTTATCCACATATTCTATTTCCGGAAATGCATCTTTGAGTTTAAGTTCAATTTCATTTGCCCTTAAATAATCAAGTTCAATCGGAACGTTTCCTACCCACGCACAGTTTGTCAAAACACCAAACGCCCCGTTTAGATTAACGCTTCTTAAAGGAACTTTCTTAGAAGAAAGGGCATAAAGTTTCAGATAAACAGCCTCCACGCTTTTAGGAGCCACATCCTCAAACAGGAAACATATTCTGTAATTATCCATCATTTCTTCATCAAATATCTCTTTTAGGATTTTTAGCACCTGAATATTTTTGTGTTTCGCACCTTCCGCTTCTTCAACAAGCTCTTTGCCGAAATATTCAAGGGCATTTTGCACAAACTCTTTTCTAACAGGGGCAACGAACTCACTTGAAGAAAAATCCACACTAACTCCGCTATCTAAAAGACTTTTTATAAAAACGGCTGCACTTCCGAAATTTTCATTCCAGTTTATTACCGGATATGTTGCCTGTAATATTTTATCATGATTCAGCTGACCCAAATCAACCCTTGCAATACCGAATGCCAGAGGTTTTCTGTATCCTTGTATGTTTTCTACAAGTTTTTCAAACATATATTTTCCTTTTTTATAAGAATTATATCAAATTTACTTTTTTTCATTATCACCCTTTCTCACTCAACCGTAACCGATTTTGCCAGGTTTCTTGGCATATCCACATCATTCCCCATTCTAACGGCAACTTCAAGTGCCAACAGCTGTGTTATTACCATCATTTCAAAGAACTCAACCATAGGATGTGAAACGTTTGTTATTTTTATAAAATCGTCGGTCATTTCGATAAACTCGCTTGCAACGGTAAGAACAGTCGCATCCCTTGCTACAAGCTCTTCAATGTTTGATTTTGTTTTTTCATACAGTATGTTTTTACTCAAAAGCGCCACAACAAACAGCTCCGGATCGGCAAGTGCAATAGGTCCGTGTTTCATTTCCCCCGCCGGATAGCCTTCGGCGTGAATATAGCTGATTTCTTTCAGCTTCAAAGCACCTTCAAGCGCAAGAGGGAAAAACAGATCCCTTCCTATAAAGAAAAATCCGTGTCCGTGCAGATATCTTTTGGAAAGCCTTTTTATTTTTTCATGGAGAGAACTGTCGATTTTAGTAGCTTCAATTGCATTGTTTAAAGCGTCATATTCATTAATATCCCCGAGATAATTGCTAAACATCCAAAGAGTTATAACCTGCGTGGCAAACGCTTTGGTAGAAGCCACCCCTTTTTCTATTCCGGCTCTTAAAAGAACTGTCCGATCAGCCGCACGAACAATTGAAGAATTATCTACATTACACAGTGCAAGGGTTTTTAATCCGGCTTCTTTTGCCATTTTCAACGTTTCAAGCGTATCGGCCGTTTCACCTGATTGTGATATAACTATAAAAAGCGTATCATCCCTCAAAAGAGGCTTTCTGTATCTAAGCTCGCTTGCAACCTCCACATCCACTCTTATTTTTGCGTTTCTTTCTATTAGATATTTTCCGACAAGCCCTGCGTGATAGCTGGTTCCGCAGGCGGAAATAATAATATTATTTATATTTTCAAAAAAATTTTTATCCAGCTCTTCAAATACAATTCCGTTTTCCGTATTTCTTCCCAAAACCGTTTCTTTCAGCACATCATACTGTTCGTATATCTCTTTTTCCATATAAAATCTGAACCCGCCTTTTTTAGCAGATTCTTTATCTTCGGGCAGATCTTTAAACTGGGGAGAAATAATCATTCCGTTTTGAAAAAGTTTTATTTCATCTTTCCCGACATATCCGTATTCTCCGTCATCAAGATAATGTGCGGATTTTGCATTTCCTATTAACGGAGCATCCGAAGATGCAAAATATATGCTTTTTTCATTTCTGGCAAGAATCAGAGGCGAACCTTTTTTGGCAAAAAATATTTTACCCGGTTCTTTTTTTGTAATAAGCAGTATCGCATATGCACCTTCTATTTTCTCAACGGTTTTTTTAAATGCCTCAAACGGATCACAGTTACAGTAATATTCAAACAGTTTTACGATAACTTCCGTATCGGTCTGGGAAACAAATTCAATATTTTTTTCTTCCAGAAACTTTTTAATTTCCTGATAATTTTCAATAATACCGTTATGGACAACGGCACTGAACGCTCCCGTATGCGGATGTGCGTTTATTTCCGTAGGCTTACCGTGTGTCGCCCATCTGGTATGTCCTATCCCCGCCGAAGGGTTGAGAAATTTAACCTGATCAAGTTTTCTTTGAAGGTTTTTAAGTTTTCCAACAGCTTTTATTACTTTAAGGTTATTATTATCAAGCACAGCTATTCCGGAACTGTCATAACCCCTGTATTCAAGTTCTTTAAGTCCGTCTATTAAAAACTTCTGAGGTCTGCTTACCCCTATGCATCCCACAATACCGCACATTATTTAAATTCCTTTTCATAAAAATAGTTTGTCGCTTCTATAAAGCCTTTCACGCTTCCGCAGTCAAATCTCCTGCCTTTAAACCTATACCCTATAACCATGCCTTCTTTGGCCTGTTTTAAAAGAGCGTCGGTAAGCTGAATTTCGCCTCCCCTTCCGGGTTTTGTAATTTTCAAAAGCTCAAAAATATCCGGCGTTAAAATATATCTTCCTATAATGGCAAGATTGCTGGGAGCTTTTCCGATATCCGGTTTTTCAACCATATCATCCACCATATATACGCCTTCTTCTATCTCTTTTCCCGCGATTACACCGTATTTATTCACTTCATCCGCAGGAACTTCCTCTATTGCCACAA
>Ga0256837_1001814_pt1 | contig 14135 bp, 10 predicted proteins | sample 4562384metaG_FD_185976 | JGI IMG/M metagenome (GOLD analysis project Ga0256837, IMG submission 185976) | Hydrothermal vent microbial communities from Guaymas Basin, Mexico - 4561-384 | ecosystem: Environmental > Aquatic > Marine > Hydrothermal vents | place: Mexico: Guaymas Basin | collected... | reverse complement strand
AGACAACTCTTTTGTACTAGATAAAAGTTTAGAAGATTTAGAAGAGATACGACATGAGATTGAGCATCTTGCAAACCTCTCTTTAAGTAAAATTACCACTCCAATAAAAACGATATTTTCAGATGAAATTATAGATGTTAAAATATTATCAAGTGATGATTTCATAGAGAAAACAATAATACAGACAGAGATTCAAATCATCCTAAATGAGTATATTAAAGAGCTTCAAAGCATTAAAGATTTAGAAAATAGTGATCTTATAACGGATAATGATATTGATGAGATAAAATATCATATTTTTGATATTGATGAAATTATTGAAAATAAAATAAATAACAATGATGAGTTTGAAACTTTAATTTATGGAATTTTGCAAACCTCTAAAAAAGAGGTAGCCAATAAAATATTTGATAATTTTATCTCTAATGGTAGCTATACTCAAAAGCAAACAGAGATTATAAATAAAATAAAAAATACATTATTTGGTAAAAAATATTCTACTATTAAAGAATCACTACAAAATGTAAACGATGTACTTTATAGCGATATTCATCCTCTTGCAAATGAGTTTGAACATTTAAACGATAATGAACAAAATGGAATTTTTGGAGTTATTAGTTTGATAGATGAAATTGATAAAACTTCTAATGTCATTAGAAGAATAGGGCTTTAGAGGATGTAATAAAGGGCTAAATAGCTCTTTATTACAATATTTGTTTTACTCAGCTACTGCTACTTCAACAGCAGTTGATTCCCAGATACCATGTTTAGTACAGTAACCATGTGCAACAAGGTTTAATTTTTTACCCATTGGACGGATATTGAATGTTACTTCTGCATGAGATTTTTCATTACCTAGAGTACCAGGTATAAAAGAAGCCATTGCTAATTTAGTTTCACCATTGAAAAGAGTGATTGACTCGATATAGTGATCAAAATCATCTGGGTGAGTAAACTCGTTACCCATTTTAACATTTACTTTAAGCATCTCGCCTTTTTTAGCTTCACTATCAACTGTGATGAATGGTGAGTGACGGTCTATTAAATCTTTTTTAGCTTCTCTTTCTACTGTATCTATATTTACATATTTGTTAATCTTTGGCATATTAACTCCTTATTTATTTTTAAATTTAACGGTATTATATCTCTAAAAGCTTTTAGCAAAACATAAAAAAGAGTATATCTGTCTTACTTAAGTTTTGTTTAACTATAAGCTTTTTAAATAGTGAATCATAAAGCGAACACCAGCTCCAGTTCCACCGTGAACATTACAATCCCATGGAGATTCTGTATATGCACTTCCTGCGATGTCGAAGTGTAGCCATTTGTCTTTATTTTCATCTTCTATGAAGTTATCTAAGAACATACCAGCAGTTATTGCTCCACCATAAGGTTTAGAAGCTACATTAGATATATCTGCTATCTCACTTTTAAGAAGTTTTTTCAGATGTTTGTTAAAAGGTAGTGTAGCAACTAATTCACCAGATTTTTTACCAGCTTTTAAGAAATCATGTTTTAATATTTTTGAATTTCCCATAACACCAGTTGTATATGAACCAAGAGCAACCATACAAGCACCAGTTAGTGTTGCAAAGTCAAAAATATAGTCAGCTTTTACAGTGTCTTGTGCATAACTAAGAACATCAGCTAAAACTAAACGACCCTCTGCGTCAGTATTTCTTACCTCAATAGTTGTACCACTTCTGGATACTAAAACATCATCAGGTTTATAAGCATCTCCACCAATCATATTTTCAACAGCACCCACAAATACATGAACCTCTATATCTAATTTTAGTTCACTAACAGCTTTTATCATTCCTAAAACAGCACATCCACCAGCTTTATCCATTTTCATAGTTACCATTGATGTTGCAGGTTTTAGACTTAATCCACCACTATCGTAAGTTAAACCTTTACCCACTAGAGAGATGATTTTTTTTGGATTTTTTGGTCTATATGCTAAGTGGATAAGTTTACTGTCGTGGATAGAAGCACGACCAACAGCCAACATAGATTCCATTTTTTCATTTTCAAGTTCACTTTCACCTAGAATCTTACAATCAAGAGAGTTTTCATAAGCTAGTTTTAGAGCAAGTTTTGCAAATGATGGTGGATTCAAATCTTGAGGAGTAGTATTTACAATATCACGAGTAAAACAAGTAGCATTTGCCACAATGAGGGCAGAGTTAAAATTCTCTTCAAGTGTATCAAAATCTAGTGAATCACTAGTTATAAAAATTTTCTTTAAACTTATCTCTTTTATTTGTGATTTATACTCATTGTACTCATAAGCACCAAGAACTATACCTTCTACTAAACCTTGAAGAGAATCTTCGGAGATAATACTAATTTTAGCACTTGTATAGTTTGCTTTTTTAAGTGTTTTAATCATATTTGCACTTGCACTTCTAATGTCATCATTAGTTTTAGAATCTATACCACATACTAAGATAGCTTTTTCATGTAAAAAACATACAGAATCTTGTTCTGCTTTAAATCCAGCAAGATTTAAAATCTCAAGGTTTGAGTTTTTAGCTAACTCATTAGTAGTTAAAAACTCTACTGTTACATCTGATTTTATATCAGAGATATTTTTATTTAGTAATTTAATATTCATATCTATCCCATTAATTATAATTTGTAAAGAGATAGTATCAAAATATCTTTTAATTACTACCTAAAAAGTTTTACACCTGTTCTTTTAGTTTTTGCTTTTGTTTTTAGTTTTATATCTCCCCCTTTAAACTCACCAGAAGAGATATTATTAAGATTGCTAGAATCTTCATAAATATAAGTAAAACATGGATGTTGGGTGCAGTTACTATTACTATTATATTTGTATGAACTACCAAGACCTTTTAAAATATACCAAAGCCAAGCTTGAGTATCAACATGCATTATATAAACACCCTTATGTTTATTGATTTTTATATTTATAATTCCATTTTTAGGGTTATCTATATTTGTAACACTAAACTCAGGAGTAGAATCTAAAATTGTTTTCTTACTAGCTTCTATGTTGATTATATTTCCAAATACTGTTTTTGAATGATTCTTATTTATATACCAAGACAAAGAGTTTTGAATAAAAGTATCTGTATATTTAGATGAGTTATTATCATATACCTCTATATCAATAGTATGATTAGTGTCATTTTGTGAACTTTTTATATCTTTTGTTTTTAATCTAGCATAGAATAATGTAATATTTCCATCACTTAGATTTGAATCGTTATTGATATATTTAGAAATATTAGTGCTATTTATATCTACACCAACACCACTGATTGAAAATGGGTTTATAGGTTGAGTACACTCTCTATTTAGATTAAAATAGATAGTAGTCTCGCCAATTCCATCTGTAAAGCTACTAGATAGAATCGTAACTGTTTGGTTTCTATCACCAAGAGTTTCATTTTTAAAATTTGCTCCATCACTAAAAATATTATCACTTGTATAATTCATATCCAAAGAATCATCACCATCGCTGTTAAGTTTAAAGGTAATATTTATATCTTGAGCATAACAAGTTGAATTGAAATCAGTTAGTAGTTGATGTTGTTTGTTGTTAGCTTTAATTTGTGCCTTTACAGATATATTCATATCGTTAAGATTAGCCATATATATCCAGTTATCATTAGTGCTTGTATTGATTTCACTGAGTGTTACATTTAACTCATAAGGTGCGATACTTATATTTATATCATCAGATTCTATAAATCGCATAGAATCATTTGTATCAAATATATCTATAATTGCAAATTCACTACCAGATGCTTCCTCTATCTTAATGTTCAAATATTTAGCAAGACCACTAAATGAGGCATTAAAATCAGGTGTAGAACCATTTGTAAAACTTGTAGAAGAATGTGTAAAAACTTCACTTCCTGTTTGACAGTTTATATTTGTACTTACATTTAACTCATTAGCATTAATATTTAACGAAGAAATACTCTCATTATAATCTACGGAACTATTTGAATTTGCGTCATAAGCATCTGCTGATAATAAAAACTCATCTCCAGCATAAAAAGGTGCAGTTGCGAATAGTTTGAATCTATCTGGTCTTATTGCAAAATCATCAGTAGATAGTGTTGAGTTGTCTTCAACATTTAGTGGACAAGATTCATATACATCTTTTTTCCAGTTCATAAAAACCTTTGCTCTTTTTACAGCAGAGGGTACATTAAAAGTAATGAGTTTTGATTCTTGAGAATTGAAATGGCTTTGATACCAATCACTTTTATACGAATTATTTGAATTATCTACAACTATACTACAAACTGTTCCATTAAAATCTTTTAATGATGTTTTATTTTCATCAATAGATGCTAATGTTAAATTAAAATCTTTATTAATAACTTTAGTAGATAAGTTTTGCTCATTTAAGTCTTTGTAAGTTTCATAAACAATAAAACCTGCTGATAAATTAGGTGGATTTAAAAGATCTGGTAATGTACCACAATGAGTAGCACTAATAGAAAATGTATCGATAGAGTGATAGTTGTTTGCTCCACCAGTTGAACCAGTAAAGCTTAAAGTAAAATTTTCTGGTGGGGTTGCTGGTTGAGTTGCATTTACCCTATTTAAACTAGGTAAAATCTCATAACCACTACCAGTATCTCTTTTTATTGTAATAAGATTTTTTGAATCTCTTGTATCTATAATAACTTTGTATTTATAAGATGGTGCAGGTGATGATGATGAGGTATCGTCAATCCCAGGTGATAATGAAGATGTACCAGCAATATAAGAATATCCAGTTTCCCCATCCCCACTACCTCTTATAGCTATGGAATCTAAGATTCTTCCAGTTCCACCGTTTCTACCCTCTGTTGGATTAGAATAGTTTCCAAATTCATCAAATCCAATTCCCATCCAACCACCATAAAATCCATCAATACCATTACGGTTAGCATAACCTAAACTACCACCGTAAGCACCAGCAACAGGAATTTTGTTCGCATCAGATAAAACTAAAACTACACCATCTGCACCATTTCCACCATAAGCATTATGTTCAAATTCTATCTCTATATAATTATCAGTAGCTGGAAAATGTGCATCTAAATTTAAACCACTAGCAATATTATTGCTATTATCAGTTAGAAGTAATTTACTTGCATCTACACTAGGTGTAAAGTTTTTATTTTTTATAATTTTCCAATCAGTTCCTATATTATTTATAGAAAAATCATCGCTGTAACAGTAGTTTATTTCAGGCACTTCAAAAGATAAACACTCTCTGTTTGAACCATCATAGTTTAGATTTAACATATAGTTATTATAAATAGCTAATACTTCAGCATCACTAAGAGCAGTATTGAATGTAATTAGTTCATCTATATAACCTTCAAAATCTTGACTATCATCAAAACTACCACCGTAAGCATCTTGTTCTTGTGCAATTATTAGGGAATTATCATGAATATTTAAAGCCCCTTTTTTAAAACTTTTTGTTTTACACTCTTTTTTTTGTCCATCAATATATAAACATCCAGTATCTTTTTTTGGAGAAAAAAGAAAATAACTAGAAGTAGATTTTCTTGTAAAAACTATATGGTGCCAAGTGTTATCAGTTAGCTCGTTTGTATTTAGTCTAAATGTTTTACTTTTATCCTTGATTTTTACAATAAATTTATCTTCATCATCTAAATATATCTCTATCTCATCATCTCCTGTGCTACTTCCAAGTCCGTGGATAATCTCTTGTTGTCCTGAAGAGCTAGATGTTTTTATCCATACAGATATTGAAAGGTCACTTAAACCGTGAAGAGCATTTTTATCTATACTTATATAGTCAGTTTTACCATTATTGGAGAAATCTGCACCATTACAAAGTCTAGAATTTGTATCTAATGGAGTATAAGAAGTACCATCATTTCCATTATTAGAACTATCAATTACTTCCCCATCAGTTGAATTCCAACTCTCTTCATCAAATCTAAAATCAGATACAACACTAGCAAAAATAACATCAAAACAGAGTATAGAAATAATTAAAATACGAATCATTATAAATCCTTTATTCTAAAGTATAGCACAACAAAATGATATTTAATAGATATGTATATATATATCTACTGTTTGCATTGTTTAATTAGTTACCTTTTTTTAAGATAACAGTTGTTGATTTGTCAAAGTCAAAATACTTATTTGCTATCTCTTTAACTTTTTTTGAAGTTATTTTCTTAATATCTTCTTCATAAGTTAATAGTGGAGTTATATCTCCCCTTACTAAATAACTACCATAAAGATTTGCAACAGATGTTGAACTCTCTAGTGAGTATATAAAGTCTGATTTTGTGTTTATCTTCACTTTATCTAGTTCAGCTTTTGTTACTTTTGTATTTTTCATAAGTTCTATCTGTTTAACAAGCTCTTTTTCTACATCTTCAGCTTTTACATTAGGGTTACAAACAGCAATAAATATAAAAAGACCTGGGTCTATATTTTCCATATTGTATGCATATATAGTGTTAACTAATCTTTTTTTATCTACTAATTCTTTATATAGTCTGGAACTTTTACCAGAGTATAGAATCTCTGAAATAACACTTAAAGCTACTTGGTCATTGTCTTTGAAATCTGGAATATGAAAGTTTATTGCTAACATTTCCACTTCACTATCTTTGTGGATTATAACTCTCTTTGCTCCATCTTGTTCAGGTTCTACAAATTTAAACTCTGGAATCTTCTTTGTATTTTGAATTTTACCAAACTCTTTTTTAGCTTTTTTAAATACATCTTTTGGATCTACATCACCAGTTACAATAAGAATCGCATTACTTGGTTGGTAGTAAGTTTCATGAAAGTCTTTTATATCTTTAATTTCCCAAGTTCTAATATCATTCATAAAACCGATTGGTGTCCAATGGTATGGATGGTAGATATAAGCATTGTTAAACATTTTAAAGTACAGATAACCAAGAGGAGAATTATCTGTTCTCCATCTTCTCTCTTCTGTTACTACATCTCGTTCAGGTTGGAACTCTTCATCTTTAAGGTTAAGGTTCTGCATAAGTTCAGCATAAAGTTCTAATGATTTAGAAAGATTATCAGTGCTTGATTTTATATAGTAGTGAGTGTAGTCAAAACTTGTAGAAGCATTATTAATTCCACCTATACTTTTAACCTCTTTATCAAACTCTCCAGCATCAAGGTTCTTTGTAGATTTAAAATTCATATGCTCTAGCATATGAGCGATTCCACTTTTTCCCATAACTTCGTTTCTACTTCCCACTTTGTAAAAAATATCTGTACTAATTACATTAGTAGAATTTTCTAGTGGAATTACAACAATTTCTAAACCATTTTTTAGAGTTTTTGTTTCGTACTTTGGTAATGATGATGACATTAATGTTCCTGTAATTAGAGTAAGAGCTAAAAGTAATTTTAGCATTTTCTATCTGCACCGATAGCTTCGGTGATATTTGTATATCCATCAGCTTTTAATAGTTTTATAAGCCCTTTGTTCATATCCATAATCATATCTGGACCATGAAATACTATACCACTTAAAACTTGAACTAAAGATGCTCCAGCTTTGATTCTTTTATATGCTTCTTCAGCAGAATCAATTCCACCAACAGATATAAGTATAGTTTTTCCATATAATTCTTTTGCGATAGCTTCAAAGATTTTAAAACTTTTCTCTTTTAAAACTGCACCAGATATTCCACCAAAATTCATAGGTTGATTCACCAGTGAGTAGTCGATAGTTGTATTTGTAGCGATGATTCCATCAGCACCTTTTTCAACTGCCATAGTTGTAAGTGCAACAGCATCTTCAGGTGTCATATCTGGAGCAATTTTTAGTAAAATTGGTTTAGATGTTATTTTTTTAGCCTCTTCAAAAAGTCGAGAAATAAACTCTTCATTTTGTAAATCTCTAAGACCTGGAGTGTTTGGTGAAGAGATATTAATAACCATATAATCACCTAAATCGTGAAGTGATTTAATAAGTTTTGTATAGTCATTAATAGCTAAATTCTCAGCAGTTAGTTTATTTTTCCCAATATTAACACCTATTGGAGTTTCATAAGGATAAATCTTTTTTAATCTTCTTTGAACTTTTAAAAGTCCATCATTGTTAAATCCCATAGCATTTTGGATACTCTCTTCCTCTATATGACGGAACATTCTAGGTTTAGGATTTCCCTCTTGAGGAATTGGTGTTACTGTACCAATTTCTGTATATCCAAATCCTAAAATTCTTATAGCACGAATCATAGTTGCATTTTTGTCAAATCCAGCACCAAGTCCAACAGGGTTTAAAAATTTACATCCAAATAAATTTTGAGATAAAATTTCATCTCTAACAAAGTGAGATCTTCTAAAAGAATCAAATGGGTTTTCGCAAAAATTTGGGATTCTTAAAACACACTCAGCAAGATGATGAGCAGTTTCAGGTTGAAGTTTAAAAAGTAGTGGTTTTATATTATTATAGTTAATCATTGTATGCAATTTTGCCTTTTGTAAAATTTGGATATTATACTTAATTAATAGTAAATTTTTGATAAAGGATTTTATATGAGTAGAGTTTTAGTGCCATTGGCAAATGGATTTGAAGAGATAGAAGCAGTTACAATTATTGATGTTTTAAGAAGAGCAGAGATAGAGGTTTTAGTTGCATCTTTAGATGAGGAAAGTTTAGTAAAGGGTGCTAATGGTATAAGTATAGATTCTGATATGCAAATAAAAGATATAGATTCTGATACTCTTGATATGATAATTTTACCAGGTGGATGGGATGGAACTCATGCTTTAGCAGATGATGAGAATGTACAAAGAATCTTAAAAGAGATGGATTCCAAAGGTAAAAATATAGGTGCGATTTGTGCTGCCCCATTCGCACTAAATAAAGCAGGTGTATTAAAAGAAAAGTTTACTTGCTACCCCTCAGTAGAGGAGCAGATAAGAGTTGATGGATACCAAGGTGATAAAGCTATGGTTGTAGAAGATTCAAATATTATGACATCTCGTGGACCAGCTACTGCTATCTGTTTCGCATTAGCGATAGTAAAAAAGTTTAAAGGTGAAGAGATGTACAATGCTTTAAAAACAGGCTTGCTAGCTAGTTATTGTCAATAGTTTTATACAATAGAGTTTAAAGCTTTCTTCTTTTAAAGATTAGATTCTTTAAACTTCTACTCTCATCTTCACTTGCAAATTCAGGTACATTTTTTAAACGGTTTACATATTGAAAACTAGGAGCTAACTCTTTGATTAGATTCTTGATAAAATCAACATCTAAATCAGGTGAGTTTAAACAAGCTAAAAGTAGGCAATCTTCAGAAGCAATTTGAGGAAGTTTCATAATAAGTTTTTTATAATCTTTTGTTGCTTCAAAACTCCCTTTTTGAAAGGTTGGTGGGTCGATAATGATTAGGTCATAAGGACCTTTCTTCTTGATTCTAGAGAATGATTTTAGTATGTTATAGGGGTGAAAACTAACTCCTTTCATCTCTAAATCATTAAGATGATGGTTTAATCGTCCAGTGCTTAAAGCCCCTTTACTCATATCGATATTTGATACTTTAGATGCTCCACCCATAACGGCTGAAACACTAAAAGCACAAGTGTATGAGAAAAGATTTAAAACAGATTTATCTTTTGAGTTGTTTTTTATAAACTCTCTACCATTTTTCATATCTGGAAAATAACCACTATTACGATTTGAGAGTAGGTTGAGTTTTATCTTCATCCCATTTTCAACTACAAACAGATTTTCAGGTAACTTACCAACTATAATCTCACTTGGACTTCCTTTTAGGAATCTTCTTTGCAAAACGATAGTATCGTGTCTGCTTAACTCTATAAACTCTTTGAGCATCTCTATAAGTTCAGATTCTTTTTCCTCTTCTCTATAAAGTGCCACACTTAGAATATTATCAATAGAATCGATAGTGAGATGTTTGTACCCCTCATAAAGTCCACCACGACCATGAAATAGCCTCATAAACTCATTTGTTAATTCATCTTGATTTGCTCTTAGATGATGTAGTATATTATCAAGTGTCATTACTATCTCTTTTATTTTTCAATTTTATAACCCTTACTTTTCCAGTTGTAAATTCCACCACGCATATTATATGGATTGAATTCATTTTTATATAAAATACGAGAAGCTGAAATACTACGATTACCACTAGCACAATATACAAGAATTTTATGATTCTTAAATTTTTCTAGTTCATCTAGTCTAGTTTCTAGTTCTTGAACAGGAATCAAGATAGCATCTTTTATATGTCCAGAGGTCTGATACTCAGCATCTGTTCTAACATCCAATATGATGATATTTTTCTTTTCATTTGTCATCATCTCCATAGCTTCTTTAGGTGTAGCAAAATTAAAATCTGCTAATATAATCCCTTTTGCATATAAAAGATAGATAATAACAAGCCCAATAAATGAATAAAGCATTAAATCATTCATCTATATTTTTTCCCAAAAAGTACCAGCAGGTGTATCCATAATGCTCACACCAAATTCAAGAATCTCATCACGAATCTTATCAGAGAGTTCAAAATTTTTCTCTTTTTTTGCTTCATTTCGTGATTCTATCAATTCATCAATTTTTGATTTTGTATCAGCATCGATTCCAAATTGAAAATATTCAAAAGGATTCTTAACACCAAACCCTAGAATCTCGTTTATATAAGCCAAATTAGAGATAGTCTCTTTTTTTAGAACCTTATGTTTTCCAGCTGTGTCCAAAGTCTCATTTGCAGAGCTTATCATCTCTTCTATGAGTGCTAAGGCAGAAGATACATTCATATCATCGCTTAGAGCAGTTAGAAGTTCAGTTTTAAAAAATGTAGAATCTGTGTTCTGTGCTAATCCAAAAAGTCTTTTTTTAAGTCTATAAATCTTATCTAATCTTTTTTTAGCGATACTCAAATCTTCACTGTTAAAATTAAAATTACTTCTATAATGTGTACTTAGAAGATAAAATCTTAAAACTTCACCATCATACTCTTTAAGAGCATCTTTGAGAAAGAAACTGTTACCTAAAGATTTAGACATCTTCTCACCGTTGATATTTACAAAACCGTTGTGCATCCAGTAGTTTGCTAGAGTATGGGAAGTTCCACATCTTGTTTGTGCTGCTTCATTTTCGTGGTGAGGAAAAAGCAGGTCAGCTCCACCACCGTGAATATCAACTGCAAACTCAGCATCTGGAATCGCAAGATGTTTCTCTATCATCGCAGAACACTCTAAGTGCCACCCAGGACGACCAGCTCCAAAAGGGGAATCAAAAGTGATAGAACTATCATTTACAGATTTCCATAGAGCAAAATCAGCAGGATTCTTTTTGAGAGATGAACTCTCAACACGATTCTGCTTATCATCTTCATCTTGAACTCTAGCAGAGAGTTTTAGATATTCAGAATCACTAGCAGTATCAAAATAAACATCTCCATCAACAGTTGCATAAGCATGATTAGAATCTATAAGTTTTTGAATCAGCTCATACATAGCTTCTAAAGATTCAGTAGCCTTTGGTTCAATATCTGGACGAGATACCCCGATAGCACCCATCTCTTTATGAAAAGCATCCGTATAAAAATCAGTAATCTCTTTAATATCTTTTTTTTGCTCAATCGCTTTTTTGATGATTTTATCATCAATATCTGTAATATTTCTAGCATAAGTTACATCGTAACCATTCGCTTTTAAAACACGAGTTAAAAGGTCAAAAACTAAAGCAGATTTTGCATGACCTAAATGAGCATCATCATAAACTGTTGGACCACAAACATAAAGTGTCGCTTTCCCCTCAACTTGTGGTGTGAATTTTCTTTTTGTTTTTTGTACTGAATCGTATATTTGCATTTTTTTCCTTTAAAAGCATATTATATATCTAAACTATAAAAACCTTCATATTTTTTAAATGATAATAAATATAAACTTTTTAATATATTTTCATCTATATCCTCTAATTCTTTAAATACTGTATTTTCAATACCATTTTGTTGTATTTCTTTTAATACATCATCCATAACTTGAGGTAAAACTTCTACCAACTGTTTAAAAGCTTCTTTTTCCCCTGTTACTAATTCATAAAATTTATCAATAGAAACTCTTCTAATTCTATCATTTGACATAGGATTACCTTGTAAAGATACTGCCCATTTTATATTTTGACTATCTTTTGCAATTACTTCAACTAGCATACAAGTTGCTTCACTATCATTTAAAAGTTTATTTTGCATTTTCATATAAGTAGCACTTGATGAAGATGAATTCATAGTATTATGTTTATTTTTCATTTCAACATAAATCTTATCCACATCATTAACAATATCAAAACCTTGTTTTGGTACACTCCAATTTGTATCTTGTGTATCTTTATGATAAATATGTTTAAAAATATTTTGTTGAAAATATCCAATATTATTACTATTTGATTTATCCATTTGTCTTATTGATTCTGATTCAATAATATTTTCTATTGTTTTCCCATAAATTTTAGAATCAAATGTTAATTTAATTGGGTCAATTAAATTCTTATTGAACTCTTTTAAATTAATTTTAAATCTATATTTTTCTATCGTTTCTTTAACATGATTAAATAGATTTACATCACTTATAAAACTTAACTTATATTCATTCATTTTTTTATCCTCTTTTAGTTTATCTAAATATTTTATTATTGATAATCCAACTTCTTTTGCTAAATTTACAGGAACAGCATTACCAATTTGTTTATATTGTTCAGCAATAGAACCCTCAAAAATCCAATTATCTGGAAAAGATTGAATTCTGGCATTTTCTCTAACACTAAATGGTCTTAACTCATCAGGATGGCATCTTTCTGTTTGTTTTTGAGCTGGTGTACAAAGAACGGTCAAACCGGGTTCATCCCAAGATAATCTTCTAGCTATTCCTGTTCTTCCCCCAGCCATAAAATATGTTGTTTTCATATATTCTCTAGCAATATCATCAGGTAAATCTCTCCAACATCCACCCGGACTTACATATTTTAAAACCTCTTTTTTCTTGTCATTATAAGTTGCACAAGGGGAATCTGGTACATTTTGTAAAATATCTTTTAATACTAATTGATTTTTATGTGGTTTAGGAAAAGTATAATCAATACCAATTTTTTCTTTAATATCATTTCTTGTACCAATTATTAAAATTCTTTGTCTTTTTTGTGCAACACTATAATCTAATGAATTTAATACTTTATAAGTTACTGAGTAACCAACTTCTTTAAATACATCAAGCATCACTTGTAATGTTTTACCTTTATCATGAGTTGCTAAACCTTTTACATTTTCAGCTAAAAACATTTTTGGTTTAATCTCTTTTAATATTTTTGCAAAATCTGAAAATAATGTTCCTCTTGTATCTTCAAGTCCTAATTTCCTACCTGCATAGCTAAATGATTGGCAAGGATAACCACCTGATAATAAATCTATTTCTTCATCGTCTAATAGATAAGACTTTATACCTTTCTCGGAAATTTTCGTAATATCATCTTGTAATATATTCCAGTTTGGTCTATTTGTTTTTAGTGTTTTAGTTGCCCATTTATTAATTTCAACAGCAATTTTTGTAGTAAATCCTGCTTGTTCTAAACCTAAAGCTAAACCACCTGCTCCTGCAAATAGTTCTATAACATTATAATTTATTTGATAATTATGTTCTGATTTATAAATTTTTTTTCCTTTGATTTTGCTTATGAAATATAACCCCTAATAAAATCCTTAAATATTAATAATAAAATAATGAATAAAATAGAACCTATGATAAGGTAAGCTAAATTTTTAGAGCGAAGTATATCTAAAAAGTTTTTAACACCAAAAGTTCTTATGGTTAGAGTGAATCCTAAAAATCCACCAACTGTACTAGCAAGGGCTAAACCACTTACTCCCATAGGAGAGATTAAAGATAAAGCCAAGACAATATAAGCACCTAAAGAGATAGTAGCAATTTTTGCAGCTTTCATTTGCATCCCTTGTGCATATATCCATAAAAGAAATAGTTTTTGAAGACCAAAAGGGAGCAGTCCTATCATATACATTTGTAAAACTGCTGTTGTGTTGGCTGTGTCTTCAGCACTAAAAGCACCTCTCTCAAAAAGTAACCAAGTTATCTCTTGAGATAATATGATTCCACCG
>Ga0256837_1001812_pt1 | contig 14149 bp, 14 predicted proteins | sample 4562384metaG_FD_185976 | JGI IMG/M metagenome (GOLD analysis project Ga0256837, IMG submission 185976) | Hydrothermal vent microbial communities from Guaymas Basin, Mexico - 4561-384 | ecosystem: Environmental > Aquatic > Marine > Hydrothermal vents | place: Mexico: Guaymas Basin | collected... | reverse complement strand
GTACTTAAAACAAAAGTAGAGGTTAATGCACAAGATGGTTGTGAATCTGAGTTTCAAGATGAAATAAAAAGAATAGTTTTTGGAGAAAAAAAGCCATCTACTACTGAAATGGTTGAAAGCCATGTTAAAAAAATAAAAGATAATCCTGAATCTGCTGATATGAATGCTCAAGATTGTATAGATAATTTTGAAGCAGAAGTTTTAAAAATTGTTAATTCCAACCCAGATAATAAGAATAAAGATAAAACTCAAAAAATCCTTCATGAAATAATGCATGAGAAAGTTGTAGAAAGTTGTGAATCAGAATTTGAAAAAGATACTAAAGAAATAGTTAATAAAAAATAGCATTAATAAAAGAGCTATACAGGCTACTAAATGGTACTTTATCTCTTTATTTATCTTCTATTAATTTTTATCTAATATAATATTGTCTAACATTAACATAAAAAAGGAGAAATTATGGGATTATATGATAGAAATTACATAAACAATCGTACTCAAGAAACAGCTTATGAAGAGACTAAAACAAAAAGTTCAATGGGGATTTTTATAAAGCAAACTTATCAACTATTTGCAGCATCACTACTTGCAGCAACTGCAGGGGCTTATGTTGGATTAGGTATGGCAGAATCCATAGCAAGTTGGTTTTTTGGGCTAGTTATATTAGAATTTGGACTACTTTTTGGTTTATATGCAGCTAAGAAAAGAGCTGGATTAAACCTTATATTACTATTTGGTTTTACATTTGTAAGTGGATTAACACTTGCACCACTTTTAACAAGTATCCTTGGTATGGCTGGTGGTGCTAGTATAGTTGCTAATGCTTTTATGCTAACAACAGTTGCATTTGGTGGGCTATCTATATTTGCTATGAATACAAAACGTGATTTTAGCGTAATGGGTAAAATGCTTTTTATTACATTAATAGTTGTAGTTGTTGCTAGTTTGATGAATATCTTCTTTCAAAGCTCACTTATGCAGCTTGTTATTGCAAGTATTAGTGCAATTCTATTTAGTGCTTTTATACTTTATGATACTCAAAATATAATAAAAGGGCATTATGAAACACCTATAGAGGGAGCTATAGCTCTTTATCTTGATTTTTTAAATCTATTTGTTGCACTACTTCAAATACTTGGAATCTTTGGTAGAGATGACTAAACCAAATGAGGAGGTACTACCTCCTCAAACACTTCGCATACTTGATGCTAATCTAAATCGACTAAGAGAAGGGATAAGAGTAGTAGAAGATATATGCAGATACTATAAAAACTCTAAAGAACTATCTTTAAAACTAAAAAACTTACGTCATCAATCAAGACTTAAAAACCACTATGAACTTCTAATATATAGAGATATATTAAATGACCCTCTTAAAGAAACAACACAAAGTGAGAGAAATAGAGATTCGTTAGAGTCAGTTATACTTTCAAATATAAAAAGAGCTCAAGAGAGTTCTAGGGTACTAGAAGAAATTCTGAAACTTACAAATACAAAAGATTCTGAAAAATTTAAACAGATACGATATGAATTATATAATTTGGAGAAAGAGATTCTAATATAAATAGAATCTCTTAAAGTTAGAATACTTAAAAACTATTTATGTGAGCAACAAACCTGTTGCCTATAGTATTATCAAGATGCTACATTACCACTATCACTAGCGTAGTTATATAAAAAGTCATATACGTGAGATACGTACTTCTTTTTTAATGGTTTAGCTTTAGGACAAATTTTAGTTAACTCATCATTTAGCTTACCAGCATCTTGCAATGCTTTCCACTCATCTTGAGTATGTTTTTTAGCTAACTCAGCACCGTTGAAGCCACAAGGTTTTTTAAGCTTTTTAATAATAAGCTTTTGTCCCTTAGCAGCTCCTGCAAATGATGCAGTACTTACTAAACTCAAACCAACTACTGCTGCGAACAACAATGTTAATAGTTTTTTCATTTTCTTCTCCTTTCACAAATTTGGATAAAGTTTACCAGAATAAACTTTATTCAAATTTATAAATATATTACATACAACCTTTACATGTAAAATTAATATATCAACCCAATGGCTCATTTACATCTATCTCACATTTTGTTCCCTTGCAATCTAAATTAGCATCAAAATAGTATACTGCTGATATATCTAATTTTGCATCTTTTAATTTCATCCATGCTTCCATAGCTCTACCACCACTTATACAATTGAAAACTATAGTTTTATCTTTTGGTAGTTTTACATACAACTCTTTTGCTTTGAGTTTTTCAGCTTCAATATTTATTGCACCTTTTAAATGGCCAATTTTAAATTCATTTGGACTTCTTACATCAACAATTTGAATATTTGGTAGTTTACCAATATTTACTTTAAACCACTCTCCATCCACTGTTCCTTCATCTTCTCCAAGCTTAATTTTTGAGATAATTAAAACTTTTTTACTAGTATCTACTCTTGTTTTCAAGATAGCATCATTATTTGTTACGCAACCCATGAATAGTAATACAATACTTAACACCAATATATTTAGCAATTTTAGTCTCATATTCATCTCCGCGTATTAAAAGATAAGAGCATCACATCTGATGCTCTTGTATATATATGATTAATGACTTTCTCTTAATCTTCCTACAGATAATAGTGTATCAAATAAACTATAAATTGCTAATATAACTCCTATAGAACCAATAACTATAAAAATTTCTCCAAGATGTGGATTTTCATAATTAAATTTGCTTGCTATTGCATAGAAATCATATTTTTCATAACCTGTTCCAAATCTATCACTCATTGGATTTGCATTACCACCATATACAAAGATATATCTTCCAATATATCCTCCTATTATTACAAAAATAGATGCTATTAATGTTAAAAATGATTTTCCTTCTTTAAAAATGATTAAAAATGGTAAAACTAATGTCAATAATATATATCCTCCAAAATACATTGTTTTAAATTCTCCAAACAATATAATAAGAGTCCAATCTTTATCAACTGCCATGTATGCAAAAACCTCATATAATGCTAAAATTGCTATAAAAAACAACATTGCTTTTCGAATAAGACTCATAAGCTCTTTATACTCTGACTTACCTTTATGAACTAAAAATGTAACAATCCCCATAATACCTAAAGATGATACAAATGCCGAGATAATAAAATAAAACATCAATACTGGAAACTCTGTCCATAAATGACGAGCTGTATTCATAGAAAATAGTTTCGCTTGAATATAATACTCAACAAGATCAACACCTATACTCATAATAAGAATTGGTAATGCTAATCTTCTTGCTAACTCTCTTTTCTTTGTTAATATAAGATATATTTCAAATAAAACAAACGGAATATACACACTATATAAAGGTAACATTAACCACATACCTGCACCAATATTTGGGGAAGTAAACATGCTTAACATATTTAAAATATTTAAATCTGTTGCAATTGTAAAAAGTCCTGCGAACACCATAGATATACCTGCAACCATAAACCCTGCTGCTACTTTTTCAACTACATGAAATTTCATAAGTTCTGCAAGAGCCACTAAAAATATAACTCCACTACCTGTATATATCATATACATATAATTAACAATAAATAGTGTCCATGGTGTTTCTCTGTTTATCTCTCCTACATTACCAAATACAGCAAGTTTCATTGCCTCTCTAAGTTCTGGATTTGTTGGATCTATACCTGAAGCATGAGCATTAGCCGCTTCACTAAAATATCTAATTTCAATAATCTCATATATACCAAAAAAAGCTAATCCTAATAAAACATAAGCAATCAACATCACTTTATTAAATAAAAGATCAAATATACTTACTCTATTTATTTCAAGACCTAAAATTTCTATCTTTTCCATTCTTTACTCCTTGCATCTCTAGCAACATCATACTTTGTTTTAAAGTCATCCCAAGTATGAATTGCTGTACTATGAGAAATACTTTGTCTTGCATAAGCCTCATCATCAGGTACTATATAAAATAGTTTTGGAAGTGTTCCTGATTCCTCTTTTTGAAAGAAAAATTTCTTTGTTTTAAGTAACTGGACTATATCACTAGTTTCATCATCCAAATCACCAAAAAGTCTAACTTTAGTTGGACATGTTGCTTGACAAGCTGTTGTACCATACTCATCTATACGATGATCACAAAATGTACACTTATCAACTGCTACCATTGTATCATCTACAAATCTAGCATCATAAGGACAAGCTTCCATACATCCTTTACAAAGAATACACTTTGAAGGATCTACTTTTACAATTCCCCCCTCTACAAAATGGCTGGCATATGTAGGACAAACACTCACACATGGAGCTTCTATACAGTGATTACACTGTGAAGGATAAAGATTTATATATGGCTTTCCAAATATAGTACCTTCATTGATACCAACCCAAATACGCTGTTTGTCAGCTCCAAGCTGTACTCCATTCTCTTCTTTACAAGCAGTTTCACATGCTTTACAATTTATACAATTTTGATAATTAAGTGCCATTGCATAGTTCATAATTACACCTTTCTTACTGATACGATAGTATCGTGCATTACTGCACTACCAAAAACTGGCTCAATTCTATCTTCTATTATTTCATTATCACTTGCACCATTTCTATGTGCAAATGTCAAGCCTGTAGATTGTGCTCCAAATCCATGTATATAAAAAATTGTACTTGGTATAATTTTAGGAGTTGGAAAAGCTTTTATCTGTACTTGTCCAACTGAACTTGTTATCTCTACAATATCTCCAAACTTAATGCCTCTATACTTAGCATCTTTATCATTTATCCAAACATAGTTTTCACGCATCAACTCTAAAAGCATAATATTATTTTGTGTTCCATTTTGAGTAAATTGAGCATGTCTACCACTAATAAACTTAAACTTACCATCTGGCACTTTCACATAATCTTTATCTTCCCACGTAGGCATAGGAGCTATTCCTTTTTTTGCCATACTTGCTAAAGAACACTCTATTTTAGAACTTGGTGTTGAAAATTTTCTTCTTATCTCTGCAATATCTCTAGGATTTACACAAGTATCCATCTCTTCTTGATCAGACTTATCAGCAAATTTAACAGTAGTAAAACTTTTATCATACTCTTCATAATACTTATATGTATTATTATCAATCTTTTCAAAACTTGTCTCCATAAAAGGATAGTAAACACCATTTTCTCTTAATATTTTCCAAGCTTTTTCATCATATTTTGCTCTAAACATATGCTCATTTATCTCTTCTTGAGACTCTTCAAATGCATCTGCTAAATTAAAACCATTCTCTTCATAATAATCCTCTTCTGTAGTTCCTGTTTCAAGTTCAGAAAGCTCATCTTGAACATCTTCATCATACTTTTTAGTTATTTCCCAAAGCGGTTTTGTCAGTTTCTCAGCTAAACCTTTCATAATCTCTATTACTGGTTTAGTATCATACATAGGTTCTATAGTTTTTTGACGTAAAACAATAGCAGGTTGAGGACCAGCAAATGATTTTACAGGATCTTCTCTCTCTAAATATGTACACTCTGGAAGAATAACATCCGCCATCATTGCTGTATCGCTTGGCATAGTATCAATCACAACTACTAAATCTAGCTTTTCTAACATCTTTTTAGTTTTTGCTGTATTTGGAACTGAAAGCATAGGATTTTGCTTATATACAAAAAGTCCTCTTATAGGGTAAGGTGTTTTATCTTCAGCTACCATATTTCTCCAAGCAATCCAAGAACCACTTGCTCCAATAATTGCAGCTGAATCTTTTTCTATACGCTCTTGTGCATTTGCATACATTGGCATATTAACTTCATGTCCACCAAGTGGCAATTTTTTACCAAAAACAATACCACCTTTTACATCAATACCACCACCTAGTGCAGTAAATATAGCTTGTGCACGACGTAATTGAAAATCATTTTTAGCAAATGTAGAACGACGTCCTTGATAATATACTGATTGTGGTGCATTTGCCATAAACTCTGAAGATATACGACAAATATCTTTTGCAGGAATTCCTGTTATTTTTTCAGCCCATTCTGGTGTATATTCATTTTCTAAAATATGATTTTTATACTCTTCAAAACCATTGAAATTATTTTCTACATAAGTTCTATTATATGTTTGATGTATAATTGCTTGATATGTTAAAGCTAATACAAAAGCTAAATCCGTTCCTGGCTTAATAGCCAAATAGTCATCTGCATGAGCAGCTGTATTTGTAAATCTAGGGTCAACAACTACCAACTTAGTGCCTCTTCCTCTAGTTCTTTTAAACAAATCCATAGTATCAGGGGTTACAATAGCTTCTGCACGATTTGCTCCAGCCATAATAACGTATTTTGCATTATCCAAGTCTGCTTGTCCATATCCACCTATAGTTAATGCATATCCAGAAACAGTAGTTTGAAGACAAATAGAAGCATGATTAATAAAATTTGATGAACCAAATTTATCTGCCATAAAAGTTTTATATGTATGTTCTGCCATACCTTCACCAGCACAATATCCTATACATGAACGATTATCTTTCTCTTCATCTAAGATTTTTACCATTTTTTCTTTTATATACTCGTTTGCCTCGTCCCAAGTTGCGCGTCTATACTTACCATCACCCCTTTTCCCAGTTCTTATAAGTGGGTACTTTAATCTATCTGGATCATAAAGAGCATGGATTCCAGCAGCTCCTCTAGCACATAACATATTTTTTGATTTTGGAAACCTTGGGTTTGGATCTAGTTTTGTAACTATTCCATTTTTTACTTGAGCCATAACTGCACACTTATTTACGCACATTTCACAAAGAGTTGGTACTTTCTTTACAAGGGCACTACTTGGCTTAGTCTCTTTAGTACTATTAGCCAAAATACTTGTTGAACTAAGAGTTGTTCCACCAACAACACTTAAAGCAACACTCCCTTGAAGAAATCTACGTCTTGAGATCTCGACTTTCATTATCTTCTCCTTTTTTCGCCTATAAGTTAAAATAATTTAAAGTATAAGCATCTATAGTGAAATTATATGATAATTTCTTTATGATTTTATTAAAAAAAATTCTTTTATAAAAAATTCTTATAGTTAAATCGTTGAGAACGCTTATTTAAGGAGTTAAAAAAATAAAATAAAATTTTCAATTTCTAATTTTTCTTATCAAAAAGTAAAATTTTTTATTACAAAAGTACAGAAAAGTATATTTTTTTAACAAATAATTATTTTTTTAATCTTTAAAAAGAAGAAAAGGAGAGACAAAACTCTCTCCTTTTTTAAAAGTAATGATAAAACTACTATTTATATGTAAGCAACAACCTGTTGCCTTAGAAGTTATCAAGATGGTACATTACCACTATCGCTGGCATAGTTATACATAAAATCATATACATGAGATACATATTTCTTTTTTAATGGTTTAGCTTTAGGACAAATCTTAGTCAACTCATCATTCATTTTACCAGAGTCATATATAGCTTTCCACTCATCTTGAGTATGTTTTTTAGCCATAACACCCCCACTAAAGCCACAAGGTTTTTTCATCTTCTTGATGAAAAGTTTTTGACCTTTAGCCGCTCCTGCAAATGATGCAGTGCTTACTAAACTTAAACCAACTATCGCTGCAAAAACAAGCGTTAATAGTTTCTTCATTTTCTTCTCCTTTCATATAAATGTCTAATTCAATTTAAAATCTTTATTAATTATACAAAAATACTATCGCAAATACCTTTATAAATAAACTTAATGCTCTGGATCTGGGTCTAAATTAAATACTTTTTCTGCAACATATAATCCAAGTATAGTAATTCCTATACCTCCAAAACCTATTGCCATTTCAGCTGGAGATGGAAAGTAGTGCAATAGAGTTGGAGGAAGTTGATATTCACTTCTCTTTAACATTGTCATTGGATATACTAAAGTATCGTGAACTAAGTCATATCTCATAAAAAAGATACCTATCATACCTGTTAATGATGCATATACCATTGGCTTAATTGCTTGTCCATTACTAATCAAAATAATAAAAAATGGAATTAACATACCTAAAAGTAGTTCTCCTATAAAAAAGTTTGGATTAGTTACTGCATAAAGAATAGTCTCTGCGCGCTCTGGCATTGTTCCATAAAGTGCAGTTAAAATCTTCCATGCTTCAAAAAATATAAGAATTCCAAGTAACATTCCTAAAATTTTATTTAATTTTAAAAGCATTGGCTTTAAAGTCTCTGGATAATTATTTCTATACTTAAATCCATATATAAGATATATAAGATAACAACCTGTAATCATAGCTGAAAGGATAAAATATACTGGATAAAATACACCATTTGCAGTTGGACGGGAAACTAAAAATCCAAAAACTGCGCCAAGGTTAGAATGTGCTGCAAGACCTGCCAAAAGTCCTCCTATACCAAATATTTTTGACCATTTGTGATCTACTTTTACTGCTAAAAAGAAGAATTCTAGAATAATAAAACATAGATAAACCCCATAAAGTGTACCCATCCACCATATAGCTGATGTAAGACCTGGGGTCAATACATTATAAATAAGCATTGTTATAGGATGACCAATTTCAAGAGCAATTACAGCAAAACCTGAACAGATTGTAATAATCGCTCCAGCAATTGCACGTTTTCCTATCTGTTGAAACTCTTTTACTCCAAAAACATGTCCAATTGAAGAGATAATACAAAGACCTGTACTTGATACAACAAAAAATACATACATGGCAATAAGTAAACCCCATGGATGTTGTCTTGTTACATTAAAAGCATGATGCCCATGTAAAAAATATACTACTGCACCAGCTACAAAAGCACCTAGTAAACCTACAGTTATAAATGCCACTAATAGATTTAGTGGAGTTTTGTTAAATGTTATTAAATTTTTAATTGATAAGTTCATAATTTACCTCCTTACAGTAGATAGAACAGTTTTGGTTTAGTACCAAGATGCTCTTTGATTTGCTTATATTCTCGTTTCATTAGAAGTTGTGCAATATCACTATTAGGATCATCTAAATCACCAAAAGTTCTAACTTTTGTAGGACAAGTTGCTTGACAAGCTGTTGTTGTCTCACCATTTGCCAATCTTGTATCTGAACAGAAGTTACACTTGTCTACAGTAACCGTTCTATCATCAACATATCTTGCGTCATAAGGACATGCATTGATACAGTATGTACATAAAATACACTGCTCAGGGTTTACTCTTACTACACCATTTTCATCATAGTAAGTCGCATTTGTTGGACATACTTGCTGACAAGGTGCATTGTCACAATGTTGACATTGACTTGGTTGATAAGTCAATGATGCAATTGAAAGATTTGGAAACTCTCCTTCTATCTCTTTTTGTCCAACCCAAAGTCTATAATTATCACGACCTGGTAAAACTCCATTTTCTGCCTTACATGCTGTTTCACATGCACGGCAATTTATACAACTTTTATAGTCTAATGCCATTCCATAACGTGCCATTATTAAACCTTTCTAATTTCTACGATAGTATCATGAAGACAAGTTGCTCCATGCATCGGTTCTATAGAGTCTTCAATGATATTTGAATCATTTCCTCCATTAGCATATGCCAATGTTAATGCTTCAGAATGATTTCCAAAACCATGAATACAAAATACTGTATTTGGACCAATTTTTTCTGTTGGATAAGCTTTTATAGTAGTTTTTCCAACTTTACTTGCGACTTCAAGCTCATCACCAAACTTAATTCCCATTCTTGTCGCTGTCCTTTTGTTTATCCAAAGGTAATTTGTTGGTACTAAATCTAATAACATTTTATTGTTAGATGATCCTGATTGTGTAAATTGTGCGTGACGACCCGTTACAAATCTAAACTGTCCATCAGGAATAATCATTTCATACTCTTTTTTCCATGTTGGCATTGCATCAATTCCACGTTTAGTAAGAGAAGATAAATTACACTCTACTTTTCCTGATGGTGTTTTTAACTTACCATTTCTAACAGAATAAGCTTTTTCACTCTCAGGATAGTACTCATACTCATTAACATTAAGTTTTTTGAACCATTTGTCCATATTAGGGTAAAAAACACCTTTTTCTTTTAATGATTCTGCAGCACCTACATGTTTTGCAACAGCATGATGGTTTAACTCTTCTTGAGTGCTCTCAAATGCTTTTGTTAAATCAAACTCTTCATAAGCTACCTCTTCGCCCTCTTCTTTTATTGTATCTTGAACTTCTTCATCATATTTTTTTGTTATTTCAAATAGTGACCTAGAAATTTTTTGAGTTAACCCTCTCATAATATCTATAACTGGTTTACTCTCAAACATAGGCTCTACTACTTTGTTTCTTTGAACAATAGATGGCTCAATTCCACCATATACTTTAGCAGGATCTGTTCTCTCTAGATACGTACACTCTGGAAGAACTACATCACTCATCATAACTGTATCACTTGGCATAGTATCAATTGTAACAACTAAATCAAGTTTTTTTAAGAACTCTGCTGTTTTTACATTGTTTGGCATATTTTGCATTGGATTATGTTTATAATTAAAAAGAGCTCTTATAGGATACTCTGCTCTTCCTTCTAAAACCTTGTTTCTAAATCCAACCCAAGTACCACTTCCACCAACAACAGCTGCCTCAGTACTATCAATCCTTGGTTCTGCTTGGTCATATATCGGTGAAGGTACTTCATGTCCTGTCATAGGAATTTTTTTACCAAAACAGATACCTCCTTTTATATCAACACCACCACCTAATGCAGAAAATAGTGCTTGTGCACGTCTTAACTGAAAATCATTTTTACTCCAAGTTGTACGACGTCCTTGATAGTAAACTGATTGAGGGGCATGCTTCATAAAATCTCTTGCAACTTCATAAATATCATCAGCTTTTATTCCTGTAATCTTTTCAGCCCATTCAGGAGTATATTCATTGCTAATAATATGATTTTTATATGTATCAAAATCATTGAAATGCTTTTCAACAAAATCTTTATTATAAATTCCTTCTTTAATTACAACATAAGTCAATGCTAAAACAAATGCTAAATCAGTTCCAACATTTACTCCAAGCCACTTATCACTCTTAGCTGCTGTATTTGTAAATCTAGGATCTACTACAACCAACTTAGCTCCACGACCTTTAGTTCTTTTGAAAAAATCCATAGAATCAGGAGTAATAATAGCTTCTGCTCTATTTGCTCCAGCCATAATAACGTAATTTGCATTTTCTAAATCAGCTTGTCCATATCCACCAATAGTCAGTGAATATCCTGAAACAGTTGTTGCAAGACATAAACTAGCATGATTTAAAAAATGTGCTGAACCAAAACCTATATAGAAGTTTTTAAATGTATGCTCAGCCATTCCTTCTCCTGCACAAAATGCTACAGTTGAACGATTATCTTTCTCTTCATCTAATATTTTTGTTAGTTTTTCACCTATATAAGTATAAGCTTCATCCCAACTTACTCGTTTAAACTTTCCACTACCCTTTTCACCATCTCTTATGAGTGGATACTTTAGACGATCTTCATCATAAATTGCTGCCAACCCTGAGTTGCCTCTTGGACAGAGCATATTTCTTGATTTAGGAAAATATGGATTTGGGTCAAGCTTTTTTATAACGCCATTCTTAACATACGCAAATACCGCACATTTATTCACACACATCTCACATAGAGTAGCTACAATCTTCGTTTTACCAATATCTTCTGGCTTAGCTGATGCTTCTGCACTTGCCATTATTGCAGATGGACTTATACTAACTCCCCCTGCAATACTTAATGCAGCACTGCCTTGAAGAAATCTCCTACGAGAAATCTCTACTTTCATTGCTTCTCCTTCTACTTGTTTTAAGTTTTAAGCTTCAATAGAAATTATTAAACTTTAACATCTATTTATAGATACTATTGTAGGTATCTATTCTTACATCGAACTTAGAAAAAATGACGATAAAAATAATTACTTATTTTAAATACAAGAGAAGCCCTATATTTAGGGATTCTCTTTTTTTAAGAAAAAGAAAAAAATTTAAGATTTACTAAGAAAAAGTTCATTTAATTTTACTTTTAATGATATATTTTTCTGAAATGTTACTAAAATGTTACTAAAAGTACTAATTATTTACTTTAAGATTTATTGGTAATATAAGTATTTATTATCTATTTTGAAAATATATACTTATAATAATTGTAATAAAGACTTATATAAAGGGAAGCTTTTGAATTTTATTATGAAATCAAAATAAAATTAAAAAGAATTTATTTTAAATTATAATTAATATTTATTTTATTTATACAAATAAAGAACTTCAAACTCTAAATAACTATAGGGATAATTTTTTATAAGATTTTTTGTTTGAATTAACGTTAATTTTTTTTCTCCACCACTTACACCACTTTTTTTAATATATCTAAATTTTGAAATATTATCTTCAAACTCTAATCTATAAACTTTTATCTCATAGTCGATATCTAGATACTTTCTTGCTATTTTTATTAACTCATTAGCATTTGGCAAAAAAGTTTTAAGTTCACTTATTTTATATATATCTTCAAATGTTTTAGATGTAAAAATTGAAAATGCTATATTTTTACTTAATTTTGAAGTGAATGCTATAAGAGACTCTATATCTTTAGCCCATTGTAGAGCAGATGACGAAATAACTAAATCAAATGGTGCTTTAGTAAGCATCTTTTTTTGAAAATTTAAATCCTCAAAATTACTGTTTAATATAGATACTATATTATTTTTAGGATGTAAATTGCACATTCCTTTTGCACTATCTACTCCTATAAATTTATCAAGTTTCCAATCTATTTTATTATATATATCGCCTGCTCCACACCCTAAATCTAAAATTTTTTTAGGACTATTTTTTACTTTAGAAATTAAATGTGTAGCAACTTTTTTTTGGATTATATTAGTTTGAATATAACTATCTGCTTGTCTTGAAAATTCTTTTATATGTTTCATAAAAACCTATTGTTTATCTAAATTTTAATATATTTGGGTATAATGCAACGATTATACTAAAATCTTACTAAAAGGACATTAAGAATGACCGGAATTTTATTGGTCTCACAATTTATTTTAGCTGCTATTATAACTATAGCTGTTATGTTACAAAAAAGCTCATCTATAGGACTAGGCGCATATAGTGGAAGTAATGAATCACTATTTGGGGCAAAAGGGCCTGCTGGGTTTTTAGCTAAGTTTACATTTGTAATTGGCATTATTTTTATTGCAAACACTTTAACACTAGGATATTTTTATAACCAAGAAAAAAATGTATCTATTGCTGAAGACATTAAAGTAGAAAAAAGTGTAGTTCCTGCAACACCAGAGTCTCCAAAAGCTCCAAGTGCACCAACTGCTCCAAAAAGCAACTAATTAAAAAATATGAAACCTATTCTACTATCGCTACTTATTGCGGTAACTCTTTGGGCTGATGCTCATATGTTTGTTTACCACAGATTTGGTGATAGTAGATATCCAACTACAAACACTACTATTGAAGAACTAAAATCACAGTTTGAGTATTTCAAATCAAATGGATATAAAATTGTGCCTCTTCAAAAATTAGTAACTGCTCTCAAAGAAGAAAAGAGTATACCTGATAATTGGGTTGTTTTAACAATAGATGACAACTTCAAAAGTTTTTATAAAAATGCTTTGGAAATCTTTAAAGAGTATAACTACCCATTTTCTATTTTTGTCTATGTTGAAGCTACACAAAAGAAATATCCTGATTATCTTAGTTGGGAAGAGTTAAAAGAGATAAAAAAATATGGGAGTATTGAGTTTCACTCCTATGGACATAAACATATGACTTACATAAGTGATAGTGAAATAAAAAAAGATCTCGAAAAAGGGTTAAAACTTTTTCAACAAAAATTAAATCTAAAACCAAAATTTTTTACTTATCCTTATGGTGAATATAGTCCAAGAGTCCAAAAACTAGTACAATCTTATGGTTTTGATGCAATTATAAATCAAAATATGGGAGCAGTTTCCAATTTTAGTAATATTTACGATATTGACAGAACGGCTCTTGTTGGTAAAAGTAATATAAAACTTTATCTTAGATATAAAGTTCTTAAAGCACAATGGAAAGAACCTATAATATTTCCAGACAATGGAACTATCAAAACTTTATATGTAAAAACTAATGAAA
>Ga0256837_1001811_pt1 | contig 14149 bp, 10 predicted proteins | sample 4562384metaG_FD_185976 | JGI IMG/M metagenome (GOLD analysis project Ga0256837, IMG submission 185976) | Hydrothermal vent microbial communities from Guaymas Basin, Mexico - 4561-384 | ecosystem: Environmental > Aquatic > Marine > Hydrothermal vents | place: Mexico: Guaymas Basin | collected... | reverse complement strand
ATGCAAAAAAGTACCCAGAGTATGGCTTTGAAAAGCATAAAGGGTATGGAACAAAACTTCATATAGAAATGATAAAAAAATACGGCTACTGTGAGATACATCGAAAAACTTATAAAATTAAAGCATTGGAACCTACACTCTTTTAATGGAATGATATTTGCTATAAATTCAACTCAGCTACACAAAAGAGGATTATTATGAAATATACTACATTAAAACTATCTTTTATTTTTATTTTTCCTCTCTTTCTATTATATGGATGCGTCAAAAGTAAAGTGGATAAAGAACTTAAAATATCAGATAATAATATCAGTATTCGTCTTGAAGGTGCGGTGTATCCAATAGAACGAGAAGATGTTATCTCCTCTGCTTCTGGAAAGATTAAATATCTCTATATACAATATGGAGATAAAGTTAAAAAAGGTGAGCATCTTTATGCACTTGACAAAGAACTCATTCTTTTGGATATTCAAAATGTAAAAGATGAAATTATTTCTCTGAAGAAAATTAAAAAAAATTTAAATGCAAACATGAATACCACGCATAATGATACAGCTGTAAATTTGGCAGCTATGGAATTAAAAAAAATTGCTTTACTCAAAGCTGAAGGGTATATACAGGATTTTGAGCAAAATACATACAAAAAAAAATATATCAATGCCTTAAACTCACAAAAATCACAAAATATAAATAATTATGAAAAACTAAAAACAATTGAATCTTCACTCAGAGCAAAGAAATTAGAGTTACAAAAATTGCAATACCAATTGAAACATGCTGATGGTTATGCCAATATAAATGGTTTTATCGCAGATATTCAAGTACAAAAAGGAGAAACAATAGGAAATGACAAAAAAATTTGTACTATTGTCAACCTCGACAAAGTCATTGTTCGCGCCGGTTTTGCAACAGGACTACTTCCGTTTTTACATGCAAACAAAGAAGTTGATATCAATTTTGTGACAACACCTCCTTATTCACTGCATTCTAAAATCAAACAAATTACTCCATTGGTTAATCCAAAATTTAAGAGTATGACACTTGATATAGTAGTTCCAAATCAGCATTATATTTTGCAAGAAGGGACACGTGCACTCGTAACTATACAACTTCCTGAAGAAGGTCAAGAGAGTGTCAAAAAATATTTTTTACATAACAAAAAAGATAGAATTATTCAAATACAATCAGAAATATAAATAAACTCGTCCCAATGGCATATATTTATGCGTAAAACTCTCTTTTTGAAATTTTAAATCTACAGTTATAGTCTCCTGAGATACTTTTAACCCTATTTCATTATAAGCATCATACACTTTTGCATTTTTTTTCAAGTATTGTGAGCTTATTTTTAAATAGAGTTCTTTATTGTACGCCTTTGAGACTAATACAAAACCTTTTTCATAAAAGCGAATATATCCATCTATAGCATCAAGTTTTTCATATGTTTTTCCTAATGCTTTTCCCAAATCATAAAAATAAATTTCATCTCTTTCAAGTTTTCTGTTTTGTGTAACTTGTGCATAAACCATACTGTCTACTAACTTTGCCATAGCATAACTAAAATATATACCATTTTTTGGTTTTACCATTTCATACACCAAGCTAGACTCATACAACTTTTTATAATCTGGTGCCAAATAATTAAGATATATAAAATTCTTAAAACCGGACTTTTTATACTTTTTTCTGTATGTGCTTAAAAGATCAATAAATTTCAAAGAGTCCTTCAAATCTTTTGAATTATCATAAATTGGATAATAATTTGTCACCATTACAGAATCTACCCAGCCCTTTTGTTTTAGCTGTATTTTTATTTTTTTTCGCACATCAGTCGTTATATAACTCTCAGTCATATCATATTGGACAAAGGGAAGAATATATTTTGCCTTTCTAAAACCCTGGTTAGTAATGACAAATATATCTGAGTCTTTAAGTTTTTGATAAAACTTACTGACAAAATCAAAATAACTTTTATGTGTCTTAAGCTTTTTGAAATTTTGCAACATTGGGTTATAAGCCTCTTCTTCAATATAGCTTCCAGATGCCCAGTCAAAAAAAAGACCTCTAAAACCGCGAAGCTTCATATTTGCAAGCAGGTCATTCACTCTCTTTTGCATCACCTCTTCATTTGCAAGATTATAATAATAATCCTGGCACCACTCATAATGATTTTCCCTGCAATGCACAAAAGGTCCCTCTGGATTGAGTGTTGTGATATTTCTGTTTTTATAAAGCCAATCAACAAATGCTCTGTTTTTTCCATCAGTATAATAATATAATGCGGGCATCCAATCATAGGCAATTGGATATTTTACATGTAACAAGCCTTTTTTATTGAGCATTTTTTTGCTTACATCCTGATTCTCAACATTGCCAAGCTCTACAATATTGAATCTTTTTGCCCAATTTATTTCACTTTCATCACCAAAGGGTGAGGCAAGCGTATAGTCTCCAACTTTTTTTGTTAGATTCAAATCTTTTTGCGCTGCTAAAATTTTATAAGAATTTTTCTGTACAGATAGAGAGTTTTGCGTACTTTTTGCAAGAACGCCGACACTGATACAAAGTAATATAATATTTACATGTAAATATGTTATTTTCATTGTTGCACCAACTCTTTAAATTTTATATTTTTATAAAGCAAGAAAAAATACAGTAGTAAAAAATCTACTGCAAAAAGTAAAATATGGTAAATTGTTGCAGCCAAAAGCGCATCTTCTTTACTCACTCCATAAGCACTTAAATAAAACACAACAGCAGCTTCATAAGTTCCAACACCTGCAGGGGCCAAAGGCAGAGCTAATGCAATAGTAGAAAAAATAAAAAGCCCCAGAATTGTCATAATGTTCAAATGAAAATGAACGGCATAAGCAAAAAATAAATATGTACCAAAAAAATATGCTAACCACAACAAGACAGTATAAAAAGACAAAGACAAAGGTGCTTTAAACATTTTATGCACAATTTTATAAATCTTTTGCAAATAAATTCTTACAAAACGTAGAGGAATTTTTTTAATATATTGCAGTGTTTTTAAGGAGTTAAAAAAAAACACTATTATAATAATAAAAACACTCAATATCAACAAAGATGATTTTATGGCATCACTGAGAGTATAATCATATGCCCAAATACAAAGTAATAAAAAAAGCATAATTACATCAAGGAACCGTTCTACAAATATTATAGAGAGGGTTCGATGATAATTGTATTTATAAAATTTTTTTAAATATAATGCTTTTGAAAGTTCTCCAAGTTTTGCAGGTAAAATCATATTGAGCACACTTGAAACAATAATTGTTTCAAAGGAAACTTTAAAAGACAAGTTCGACATTTTCATCCACCGCAGACTCAAAATCAATTGAGAAATAAATATCATAACAAAAGTAGTCAACATTCCAAAAAAAGAAAACTTATTAAAATCAATTTTTTTAATATCAAATCCATGGAAAAGATAAATAAACACTACAGACAATAAAATAATTTGTATTATTTTATGTCTCATTTAAAAGTACCCTTATTTTATCTGTTGCAGGAGATGAAGCATAAAATGCCAAAAAATAATCAAGATTATAGGCAGCATATTTTTTAAAATAAATTAATAAATTTGTATCCATCAGTTCATAAGGATGCACATATAAAATCGACTTTTTTGTTCTTTTAAATAAAAGCTTCAAAAACCACAAAGGTAGAACACGCAGATAAAAACCTCCACTAAAAGGAATTATATTTTTTGATATTGGACGTTCTTCTACTCTGCCGTATTGCGTATAAATAGTAAAAGGAGTTTTTTTATTGATACTATTGCCATACATATAATTTTTCATAGGAAAATAGGATGAAGAGTAGGCAAATCCTGCTTGTGCCAAAAACTCATAATAACACTTTTCAAAAGGCATCGACCAACTTGGACTTCTGTAACCTAAAACCGGCTTACATATAAGCTCTTCCAAAATCTTTTTTGCTTGGAGTAACTCTTTACTCCATGTCTTAAAATCTTCACTATAAACAAGATTATGATGCATCCCATGACAGGCTATCTCAATACCGTTTTGTGAGAGTTTTTGCACAATATTTGGATATTTCAGGGCAAAACTACCAAGAACAAAAGCTGTTGCTTTACGGTTTTTGGCAAATTCTATAAAAGTATCTATATATTTTTCATACGCTAACAATGGCTTTTTCTTCCACTTGACATCAAAATTCATATCAGTCACTTCTTCAACATCTATAGTCAGCCAAATCATAAATCAACCAGATATTTACATAATTTCGGACCGATAAAATCAACAACACTTTTGGGAAGTTTTTTCCATATTTGTGATGCAAAAGAATATTTGGAATATATGTCACTCTGCTGTGATGTAAGTATTTCTATCTTTACCGGTGTAGCACCAAATTGCGATTTAAATTTATATGTTGAACCCCCATAAGCAGAACGTCCAAAGTCAAATATTTTTTTATCTGTATAATCACATATATATTGCAAAACTTTCCAATATATAGCATAGCCTGCCAGTTTATTTGCATAAGAATTTTTCACGCCACCCCAAGGATACCAAGCAATTTTTTCATCTAAAAGTATACACATTGTGGCTACCACTTGCCTCTTGTCATAAAGATTAAAAAAAATAATTTCATCTTTGAAATCTTCTGCCAATTTATAAAATAATTTTTTATCAAGCACAGGAGTTCCGTGTTTATACATTGTATCACTGAAAATTTCATAAAAAGCTTCTATATCTTTTGGCGTATGTCCGCACTCGAATTTATAATCATACTTTTTCGCTGCATTTCTCACCTTATTTCTACATCGTGATTTTACATTTTCAAGAAATACTTGCTCACTTGATTTTGTATCAATATCCAAACGCATGGTCACAGTATCATTCTCTTTAAAATCTGTATATGAAAAGTTCAATGTTCTTATTTGAAAAGAATTATCCTTCGCCAGCTCCAACAAATCATCAACCTCATCATATTGCCTGTCCGTATAATTAAGCAAAGGCAGATATGCTAGTGTTTTTTTGCCTAATAAAGAAGGAACAATCAAAAAGTCCATATACTCAGAATAGCCATAATGACTTTTTAAAGTATTTTTAAATTTATTGATAAAATTATGAGAATGTGGAAAATTCATTTTTTACTTTTCGGTTCGTTCATAATATCAATATTTATAGCCTGCAATAAAAACTGAACACCTAAAATTATAGATAATACAGAAAGCATTACTGTTCCGGTTGATGTATCTATTCCCTTGTTAATCGCTTCTATCCATTTTATACCCCCAAAAATTACCCCGAATATCACCAGAGGAACACCAAAAAGCATATAAATCGAACCCATGTTAAAATCATATATGTAATATTTCAAAAATATTCTTTTTAAGAAACCTTTCACAATTTTTGGTGGAAATTGATATAAAACCTGCTTAATGCTTAACGAACTCGTTTCCTCCCCATATTGTGCAGGAATTGATACATCCTCTACAATTTTATTATTTATATTTAAATAAATAAGCATATCACTTTCAAAAAAATATCTTTTCGAAAGATTCTCCAAATCTAATTCTTCCAAGCTCTCTTTACTTATAGCAATAAAACCATTGGTAGGATCCATAATAGACCAATATCCGCTTGCAAATTTAATTAAAAATGATAAAATACTGTTTCCAAACAACCTAATTTTTGGCATTGAGTTTAAAGCATGAAAATCTCGAAATCTATTCCCTTTAGTATAATCCGCATTGCTTTCTAAAATAGGCTTAATCAATTTATGAATTTTATTACTATCCATTTGACCATCACCATCAATTTTTACAACTATATCAGCATCCAATTCTAATGCTTTTTTATATCCACTGATAACAGCTCCCCCGACTCCTTGATTACTATCATGTCGAATTATTATTACATTTTTCAAATCTTCTACAGTTTTATAAGATTCACTCGGACATTTATCATCTATAACTATTATAGAATCAATAAAATCAGGTAAAGACAAAACAACATTTTTTAGAAGTCCGACAACCTTATAAGCCGGAATAACTACCGCTATTTTTTTATTTTTTATCATTATCTTTTCTTTTTTTAATTTTATCTATTTTTGTTTTGATGGACTGCTCAATATCTAAAAATGCATCAACCATCACTGCACTAAACATTTTTTCTCGTAAATTTTGTATCTCAGCAACTGCTTCTTCATGCGTTTTGCCTTTTTTATAAGATCTGTTACTTGTTATACCTGCATAAAACTCACCGACTGAAACTATCTGTGCATCAAGTGGGATCTGAGATTCTTTAAGACCAAAAGGATACCCTCTGCCATCAAATCGTTCATGATGGTATTTTACAATATTTTCAATAGGATACAGATGACAAATTGGCTCAACCACTATACCGCCTATAAGCGGGTGTTCTTTAATCAGATTCATGTCTTTTTCTTCAAATTTCTCTTTATTTATAACTACCAGCAAATCTCCAATCATTCCTATATCATGTAAATATGCACCTAATGATATTGTATCAATCTCATCTTCGGATAAAAAAAGTGATTTTGCCAGTTCCACTGAAATCGTCTGCACAATCAAAGAATGATTTTTATAATATTTATTTTCAAGTTCAATGGCCTCATTTGTAAATTTTAAAAAAGAAAGATAGTTTCGTACCATTTCACTGTTTCGATCAATATTTATTAAAAAAGCACCTGCCATATCTAAAAAAGAACCGACCTGCGCAATACTTTGTTCACTTAAAGCCTTGCTATCATAAAATTCTAATTTATAAGGTGTATTCCTAATATAAAAAACCTTTTGGAGCATGGCATTGGCACCTGTCTCATATTCAAAAACCAAAGCACCCTCTTTTGTATATAATTTTGCACCCTGCGCTTTAGTAATTTTTATAACCAAAGCTATAAAAAATTTAAAAAATTCATTTTGATCCATCTGAAGTTTCATCAACGAAACAGAAGTACTTTTACTAATATTGGACTGTGTTTCACTACCCTCAGTTTCAAATCTGTTGGCAATCTGCTCATAATAACTCAATATAATGTCAAAAAAACCATAATCCGTCTCTATAGTAAGTCTTTGATAACTAAAAAGCAGCATCATATTATTTTGACTGCTGTTAATTATAGCTGTTACTCTATAATTTCCACTTTTTTTAAAAGTTTGTAAAGTTTTTCGTCCCACGCGAAGCGGAGCATGCACATCTGTTTTTTCAGTGATACTGGATTCTATAAGTATATATGTTTCTCCTCTTAGCTCATAAATTGCTACATATTTTGCCTTTACAAGTTCCCCACATTTAACAAGTTTATTTTCAACATCACGTTTTTGAACTTTAAGACTTAGCTCCTGCAAAAATTTATTAAACTCATCATATTTACTCTGCAAATAAAGCTTTTTCCTAAATAAATTTAAGATTATAATAAAAAATAAAATAGCTATAAGAAAAAAAATAAACCAAAACGAAGCTAAAAAATTATTGATTTGAGCAATATTAGATAAAATAATTTCCGGCAAAACCTCATTAAAATAATATCTGCTTTGCTCAAAGGCACTCATTATCTTCCCTTTTTTGTAAGATATTTTATATACTCATTATTATCAATTTCATACACTGTGACTGTTTTTGTTTTAGCATATACTTTTATATTTGAGTGATGCATACTATAAATAGTCACCCAAGTTTTTAGATTTTCCTGAATCTGCCTTCTCCATCTGTAAAACCACTCATCCATCCCTCTGTACGCATTTGGAAAATTTTCGACAAATATAAAAACTTTCTGCGTAGGTATTTGTAAAAATTTCTCCTCAGGCTTATATTTTAAAAGAAAATTTTGCGTATTTATATGATATGCCTTATTTTTTATTTTAGCATAACTTTGTACATATGCTACTACTGTCCAAGTGTAAGGTCTGTTTTCTTTGTTGATTTTCAAAATTATTTCAGGAATAGAAGTATATTGTGTTTGATTAATATTTTTCCAAAAATCTTGTGTATCCGTCCATCTAGGCATACCTAAACTTAAAAAGAAAAAGAAAATATAAAAAAACAGAAGTAATAATCTTTTAGAATATTTTTTAAACACTAATAACATCGGCTTGTAAATAAAATAAAAAAAGTAAAAAGAACTCAATAACGTAATGGCAAAAAACATATAATCCGCAACTCTATACTGCTTTGTCAATAATGGGAACCCTGCATTTGGTCCAAAATAAACTATAAATATACCCAGAATTATCATCAAAAATGATGTATTTATAAATCTTTTTTTTCTAAATAATGAAAAAATAAATGCAACAAATAAACTCATAAAAAAAGCTATTTGTATATATGAAATTGAAATAATAGATATCTCAAAAATATCTACTTTTACAGTGCCCAAGCCTCGTGTTTTCAATATCTTATCCAAAAAAGGGGCTGCTGCTCCAAACTCCGGAGGAATTCCATATTTTATCATGGATAAAATCCATAAGTTACCAAATATAGCAGCAAAAACAATAGCCAAAGAACCTTTTTTTAAAATTGTTCTATCTATTTTTTTAAACAATAATGCATTAAAAGCTATCAAAATACTTATAACAATTAAAACAATAGCTCCTCCTCCATGAAATATAAAAACAAGCATCAGTGTCAATGTATAAACTATTAAATATTTTATATAATGTGTTTGCAGTGTTTTAATCAAAAAGTAGGCATTAAGCAGAACAAAAACAGAAGCATGTTCATATGCCATGCCTGATATATAACGCAAATAAGGTGAAAACCCTATATAACGAATATGTGCAAATAAATCTGTAGGATTCGGCATATAAAATTTCAATCCAAATATATTTACCAGCAGAGGATGAGCAGTCCCTACACTGGCTCCCAATAATTGATTTGAAAAAGGTGTCATCAATATAAGCCCATGAACCATTACAGCAAACAAAGCAACATACTGTGATGATGTAAAGTCTTTAATGACATAATAAATACTGACATATAATGCAATAAGTAATAAAACAGGGTAAATACTAAAAAGGATGATTTGGTCAATATTCGTAAAGATATTTACAAAAAAGATTAATACTGATATACCATAAAAATCAGCACCAAAAGTTTTGTTGTCTGCATACAATATGTTTTGTTGTAAAAAGGCGACCCACTCCATAAACTGGGCAGTATCAGGAACAGGATCACTGTAACTAAGAAGACCCCGCGTCATTAATGTAGCAAATATATATATAAAAACCAAATAAAAAAGACTTTGCTTGAAAAAAGAATAAAATGTCATAGAATTTTGTAAGCTTACAAACTTTTTACGTATATATTGTTGCCCTTGCTTTTTAAATCCATTTGGATTATCAAGTATATCCAAAGTTCTAAGCATAACTTTAATTCTTATAGCGTTCATAATTTTAAAAATATCTTGTTTATAATAAAATTTCAAAAAAGCCAATTTTGTCAAAAACAATACAAAAAGAAAAAAAAGTAAACTAAAGGCTTTTATAAAAACCAAAAAGGCAACTACAAGCTCTACATAAGCTGTCATATAGATAAAATTAAATACTATTTTTTGTATACCACTTTTTATATGCTCTTGTGGGAAAATTTTCGACGGCAGATAATAAAAGATAAAGTATGCTACCAACAGCAGTTTTGCCAAGTACCAAAGATTTTTGTAAAGAAGCGTATAAACTACACCTAAATCTACAAAGTAAACATCTTGAGGCAGCATTTCAGACTATCTTTGTATAATCAAAAATTCTACTCTTCTATTTTTAGCTCGCCCTTGCGCTGTGTCATTCGAAGCAATCGGATTTTCATCTGCATAGCCCATATAAGAGAGCCTTTTTGGCGCAATCCCCATTTGACATAATGCGTTTCTCACAGAGAGAGCCCTATTGATAGATAAATTTTTATTATATTTTTTTGAACCTATGTTATCTGTATAGCCTGATATCAAAAGGTGTACATCCGTATGTACTTTCAAATAGGCTGCAACAGACTTTAAAAGTTCTAAACTCTCTTTTTTTAATTGAGATGATTTATACTCAAATTCTAAATTATTTAAAACAAAACGCTTCTCTTTTTCAAATTTTTTAGAAATATCATCATGCTTATTCATTGGAATTTCTTCAACTGTTATATTTTCAACCTCAACAATCTGATGATTATTCAAATACATTTTATTGAGCAAGAAATACAATAGCTTCCATCGGAGCAACTCTCCATCAAACCTTTTATCTTTAAATTCAAAAGGTCTTACAAATACAACGCCTCCCTTCCCATAAGGAACAAAAGAGACAAGCACTTTGTTATCTTTACTTTTAACAAGAGACTCAGTCTGCACTAAAAAATCAGCACTCAGGTAGTTTTGTGTTTGTATTTTTAATTTTTTTATATCTTGAAAATAATTAAGTGTAGTATCTGTCTTAAAGGTGATTTTCAAAGGAAGATAGTTTATCAAGTCAATTCTTTTACTTTGATAAATATATGTTTTTACTTTTTTATCAAAAAAATGTAAATTTTTACTGTTTTGAATAATTTTTTGGTTGATTTGCTTAGAGGCAATTTCTCCATTTCTTTTAAAAGTATCATATCTCGTTGAATAAATACCACCCTCTATCCAAAAAATACCACCCTCGCCTATCCACCATTTAAGTATTTCTTGTTCTTTATGAGAAAGGTTATAGCTATATCCTATATTTTCAAACAAATCATTTGAAACTCTCTGAAACTTATTTACCCATATAGGCAATACATAAATAAAATCTTCTATAAAAGGATTTGTTCGTAATTTCCAAAAGTCCACATCTTTTAAAGGTGCTGCTTTATATCTATAATCAAGCTTATCATAAAACTCATCGGAAAATTTTCCATGAAAGTCTAAAACAGGCTGATTTGAAATAAAAGGAAACTTTTGCAGTAAACGTATTCGATTATTTGATTGGGCATAAATATTTTCAACATAAATATCATACACTTCTACCGATTCAGGACTCAATATCTTTTTTCCTAGACTCTTCTCATATTGTGTACTGCAACCTGTAATAAATAAAAATACGATCAAAATAGTATACGTTCTCATGAATAACCCCTAAAATGATGAATAATAATAAAATTCTAATTTTTTAAACATTCTTATCGAATAGGCAAAACTATATGCCCAAAACACTATACTTCCTACGAGTAATCCATATACAGAATATTCCAGTCCAAACATTCTACTAAATATAACACCAACTATCAAATTTACTACTGTGGCTATACTTATTGCCTTGAGAGAAAAATTTTGTCTTGAAAATGAAAAAATAAATAACACATTCATTAACCCATTAACCATAAAAGCATACGAAATTGCTGCAATCCAAAAAACAAAAGGCGTATAACTATCAAAAAAATTCTTTGTAAACTCATAATCCATATAGTAATAAGTAAAATATATAACATAATATGTCAACAATATAATTATAACAGATAAAAATACATATATTATGTTGAATTTTTTAAAAAAATAGTATATTTCATTATTAAATTCTTTATACTTATTATATTTATATTTTACGACCAAATCATTAATTCTATACATAAATTCATGAATACTTATTTCAGTAAATCCCATTAAAAGAACTAATGCAATAAGTGCCCAATCCAGCCCCAACTCATAAGGAACATTAAACCATATAAAATAAGGTTTTGCTTCCAAGTTAGCACTCCATGCAACCATTCTATCTGTCACTAAAAATACAAAATATAAAAATCCATACATATAAAAAGGAATAAGAGAATAAAAAAGAATTGAAGCTCTCGGTAATCCTTCCCCCTCTGATTTTACATCTTTTTTCTTTAAATCTCTAATTTTTTTGTATGCTAATACAGAAATAAGCATATCTAAAAATACTAGTGCAATAAACTGTGCCTCGGGTAATTGTATTTTTAACACACCATGCGCCACATACACTAGAAGAATTCCTACAAGAAAAAAATAAAGTATATTATTATATTCCTCAAACATATAGTAAATTGAAATATTTAAAAAAAGCAAAGAAAGAAGAAAATAAAAAGTAATCATAACGAAAAAATAATATGTTGGAAATACTTCAAAAAAAAGATTAAATGCAATAAGAACAATTCCAACAATTATCACAAATATATATCCGACGTTGAGTAATACTTTTGTAATATTTGATGCTAAAATCACTTCCCCCTGTTTCAAGTAAAAGAGTCCTTTTCTTCCGATTGCCTGAGCGGAAGCTCCTGTTACAATGAGTGCCAAAAATGTACCTACGGCAATAACAGTTGCTTTCATCTGATCCATTTCGATTCCCGACCAAATTGCATACCCAATTGAAAGTGTAAAAAATATTTGAACAAACATGGGCATAGCAAATGCCAGACCTCTTAAATAATTTTTAAACACTCTTGTCCAAAACGGCGGCAATTCTTCAAAGTTAACAAGCGACTTAACAGGATAGGTTTTAGAGTTTTCATAGCACATCATATATTTTGCCATTGCAAATACATTCTCGAAACCATAATCATTTTGAGCATCAATATCACGAATACCGTACACTTCTAAGAGTGCCGCCACTTCCCAAAAATCAAGCGGCTTCCCTCTCTTGTATGTAATAGCATTATACAAAGAGCTTAAATCTTCATTATATTCTTTGTTCACAACTGCCCTTTACTTGCTTTAAATTCATTATACAGATTTTTATATAATCGCCCATAATTCTCAACCATATCTTCAATAGTAAAACCATTTAAAACAGCCTCTCTTGCATCATGTCCCATCTCCAAAGCGATATCAGGGTTTTTTAATATATAAATCACTTTCTCTGCAAACTCCGTATAATCCTTAGGTCTTATGACGAAACCATAATCTTCAAGTACTTCTTTTGTTCCCCCTACATCAGAAGATATAACAACTTTTTCACATGCCATTGCTTCAATAACAACAAAAGGAAAAGCTTCAGAGATACTTGTGAGCATTACAACATCACCTTCATTATAAGCAGTTTGCGGGCTACTTGTGAGCCCTGCAAATAAAAAATTATGCTCAATACCAAGTTCTTTAACTAAATCATGACAATAATGATAATATTTTTCATCGACTATAGGTCCATAAAGTTTAAATAAAACAGCGGGTATCTCTTTTGCAACTAATTGCGCAGTTTTTATGAATGTCTCTATATCTTTGAGAGGATCAATTCTAGCAACCATGACAACAGTCAGTCTTTCTTCCTCTTTTTGTACTTTAAATTGTTTGAAAATATTTGTATCTATGCCGTTATAAATAGTATGAATCTTTTTTTCATCAACGCCCCATTTTTTTTCCCATCTTGAATTATAATCACATACAGGAGAGACAATATCAGCAAAATGAAAGTTCAATTTTGACACCAGTGTAATAAGCCCCATAAGAAACTCTTTTGTACGAAAAGGCATTTGATTTCTTGATGCCGCCAAATACTGTTCTCGGATGTATACTCCATGCTCCGTCAGCAAAAACTTACTGCCATATTTTTTCTTGGCGATTATACAAGAAAGCCCACAAAAAGCTGCAGCAGAAGAGTGGTATATATGTGCTTCAGGCAATGTCGGAAGTAAAGATATAAAAAATCTGTATAAGTATCGCAACCCTTCTATCATATCAAAAACCGTCGGTATATCTTCTTGAACTTTTTCATAATGTTTTAGAATATAATATTTATACACATTCCATAATGCTTCACTCCGAAATGTTTCGTAATAATCATATATATGAAAATACTCATAAAATTCATACAACGCATCACCTAAAGCATCCAAATCACTTTTATGACGAAATATATGCTCAAGTACAATGATTATTATAGGTTCTAAAACCTCAATGTTTTTATCAACCTGTGTCTTAATCTTTGCTTCATATATTTTTGAAAATTCAATCTTGCGTATATATTCAATTGGTTCTTCTGTTCCCCAAAGCGGTACATCTATAATATCCACAACATTAGGCGGAATATCAAATTTTAATTTTACATATGGATGCATTTGTATAGGTATCAACACAAAGTCGATATTTTTTAATTCATGCATTAAAATATCAGCCCATGTACTTACACCACCTGTAACATAGGGGTATGTACCCTCCCCAGTCCAAACAATTTTAATTC
>Ga0256837_1001810_pt1 | contig 14152 bp, 10 predicted proteins | sample 4562384metaG_FD_185976 | JGI IMG/M metagenome (GOLD analysis project Ga0256837, IMG submission 185976) | Hydrothermal vent microbial communities from Guaymas Basin, Mexico - 4561-384 | ecosystem: Environmental > Aquatic > Marine > Hydrothermal vents | place: Mexico: Guaymas Basin | collected... | reverse complement strand
ATCTGCTGGAACTAAACTCATATTTCCTGCGATTGGCTCAATTATTACACATCCTACATTTCCAGCTTCAAAACAAGCTTTTACACTTTCAATATTATTGTAATCAGCTAAAAGAGTATGTTTTGTAAAATCAGCAGGAACTCCCGGAGATGAAGGGCTTCCAAATGTAATAGCACCACTTCCAGCACTTACAAGTAGGCTATCACTATGTCCGTGATAACATCCCTTGAATTTGATAATATCATCTTTACCACTTACACCTCTTGCTACTCTAATAGCACTCATTGTTGCTTCTGTTCCACTACTTACAAATCTTATTTTATCAAGGTATGGAAATAATTCTAATACCTCTTTTGCTAATTCTGTCTCGATAGCCGTAGGTGCTCCAAAACTTGTCCCATTACTTACTGCTTCACAGATAGAATTTTGAATATCTTTGTCGCAGTGTCCAAAAATCAAAGGCCCCCAACTTTGAATAAAATCTAAATATTGATTTCCATCTTCATCAGTTATATAAGCACCATTTCCACTTTTGATAAATAAAGGAGTTCCTCCTACACTTTTAAAAGCTCTAACCGGAGAATTTACTCCACCAACAATATATTGCTGTGCATCATTAAATAAATTTTGAGAATTTTTCGTATCCATTCTTTATATCCTTTTTTTATTTGGATTATATCAAAAAAATAGCTTTATTTAGGTTATAATTTCGTGAATAATTATTCATAAGGATTTTAATGAAACAAGAAGAAATTATAAATATGTTTGATGATATTGCTTCTAATTATGATTTAGTAAATAAAGTAGTTAGTTTTGGTATTGATAAAAGATGGAGGCAAAAAACTATTAAAGAAACTTTGAAATATACACAACCAAAAAAAGTATTAGATATCGCTTGTGGGACAGGTGATATGATAGAAATTTGGCAAACATATGATGTTGAAATTTGTGGGATAGACCCAAGTAAAGAGATGTTGAAAATAGCACAAAAAAAGTTTCCAAATGTGAAATTTTATAATTTATTTGCTACTAATTTAGATGAAATAGAAAATAGTTGTGCCGATGTTATCTCTATTTCATTTGGAATTAGAAATGTCGTTGATATAAAAAAAGCTATAAATGAATTTTATAGAGTGTTAGATGAGGATGGGATTTTAGTAATATTAGAATTTACAAAATCAAAACAATTCTTAAGAAAATTTGTGGATGTCTATACAAATAAAGTATTACCAAAAATTGGTGGAATACTCTCAAATAATGAAAAAGCATATAAATATTTATCAAAGTCTATCGAAAATTTTTATACTACACAAGAATTAATAAAACTTTTTGAAAATGAAAACTTTATTTTAGTAAAAGAGAAAAGTTTTAATTTTGGACAAGTTAGTTTGATTATTTTAAGGAAAAAAAGTTGAATAGTTATATGGTATCCCCAAGAGGATTTGAACCTCCGACCCTCACCTCCGCAGGGTGATGCTCTATCCAGCTGAGCTATGAGGATAAGAAATGAAATTATATCAAAAAATCATATATTTTTTTATCTCTTCTTTTGAATTTAATCTATTTACTTCAAAATTTTCTCCATTTATACCAATAACACCATTATTTGCTTTTGTATAAGTTAGTAAAATTTGACTTGCTAATTTTTTTGTATTTGTATCGCTATTTTTTTCAATTAAACCAATAGGACCTGCTATTCCAATAGGATACATTTTTACAAATTTATCGCCATTATAATTTTTTAGTATAGGATTTTCATCTTTATTTCTTGAAATAATTACCATTTTTTTATTAACTTCTAAATGTCTTCCAACTTTTAAAATATCAATATCATTAACTTCTAAATTTCTATTTTTGATAAATTTTTTTAATTTCGTTGAAAAATTTCTATCAGTTAATAAACATCCTCCAGCAGGGGATTCATAGTTTTTTAGTCCAAATTGTTGGGCTAATTGAATTTGAATTTTTCTTTCTCTTCCTGAAATATCATACATTTTTTCTCTATCAATCCACCCATTAAGTTCTGGCAAACTAGGAGGTAGGAGTTTTGCACTAAGAGGACGAACTACTATTTCAGAAGAGATAGATAATTTTTCAATTTTTTTTAATCCATCAAGTTTTTGGCTCATTGGTCTTTGACCTAAAACTTCTCCACTAATAATAAATTGAGCATCAACTTCCTTCATATAATTATATGCTACATTTATCATATTAGCATGACAATCTATACAAGGGTTCATATTTTTACCATATCCATATTTTGGAGAAAAAAGTATTTCATCTAAAAAATGTTCTCTCTCATCAATAAGAGTAAATTTTACACCCATCTCATCAGCAGTTTTTTGTAAATAATCAAATTTACTAAAATTACTATCAAAACCTGTATTTAAATGTAGGGCTTCTACTTCTATCCCCATATTTTGGATTATTTTTATAGCTAAACAGCTATCAAGTCCTCCACTAAAAAGTGCTATCGCTTTCATAAATTAGTTCTCCTTTTTTAAGTTTTAAAATAATTTGTCTAAATTTTTTGATTTTATGGGATTTATTCATTAAATTTTCATTGCTAAATTTTAAATTATTTATTTTTTTTTCATAATAGATAATTAAAATATTTCTAATAGATTTGATTAAATCATCATATTCTAAGACTTTAATATCTTCATTTAATACAATATCTAAAAGAGGAGAATAATCAAAATTTTCTTCATAAATAGCTTTTAATTCATTAAAATGAGTATTAAAAATTTTAGGAGGTAAATATTCTACTACCTCATCAATAAAATTTTTATTTTCATATAGAGTTTTTATAATATTTGCTTCGGCATGGTCTATTTTTTTATTATTTGATAGTTCTAAATTTTTATTTTTTATTCTAAAAAGTTTGTAATCTAATTGCATTAACTGACTTGCAAGTCTTGCTATATCGTCTTGAATAATAGATGGTAAAGAGAAAATAAAAGATTTAATTTCATTAAAAGCTAATTGTTTTTGATTAGGATTTTTTATATTATATTTTTGTATTGTTTGTTTGATTACAAATTCTATAAAAGGGGTGTGATTTTGAAAAATAGGTTCTAAATTTATCCCTTCTTTTATCATATCGGCAGGGTCTTTTCCTTCTTCGAAAATTACCGCACCCCCTTCAAAACCATTTTGAGCAAGTAAAGTAGAAGCTTTAATCCCAGCATTTATCCCAGCACTATCTCCATCATAAGATACTATCACTTTTACACCCATTTTTTTTAAAAGAGGTAAGTGCTCATTTGTAAGAGCAGTTCCCAAAGTTGCTACTGCATTAGAATAACCTGCTTGATGAAGCATAATCACATCCATATATCCCTCAGTTATAATAATCTCTTTTTTTCTTAAAATTTTTTCTCTTGCAAAATTTAAGCCATAAAAAGTTTTTGATTTATTGAAAATTTTTGTGTTTGTGTAGTTTATATATTTAGCAGGGTGGTTAGAGATAGTCCTACCACCAAAAGCAATAATTTTACCATTATTAGAAAATATTGGAAATGTTATCCTTTCTATTAGTCTAGCATAAATCCCATTTTCTCCATTGGCAAAAACACCAAGTTCGATAGCTTCTTTGATAGGTAAATTTGTATTATTTAAAAAATCCATTTGAAGTTTTGAAGATGGGGCAAATCCAAGTCCAAATTTTTCAATAGTACTATCAAAAAGACCTCTATCTTTTAGGTATTTTAATGCTTGTTGATTATGAATTAGATTTTGTTTATAAAAACTATTTATTTTGTCTAAAATATTATAGTTTGTAAAATCTTTATTTTTTGTATATTCAAGTTGAAAATTATACATATTGGCAAGTTTTTCGATAGCTTCTGGATATGATAGTTTTTCATACTCCATAATAAATTTTAAACTATCACCACTTGCTCCACAACCAAAGCAATGATAAATTTGTTTCGATGGACTTACTACAAAAGAGGGAGTTTTTTCAGAATGAAATGGACAATTTGCTGTAAAATTACTCCCTTTTTTCTTTAATTGGATATAATTACCAATCACATCAACAACATCAGCGATAGATTTCAAATTTTCTATTGATTCAGGTTTTATCATTTTGAAATTATATCATAAAGGAGTATAATGTTGGATTATAGAGACCCATTATTTAGTATAATTGTTTTTTTGAGTTTGATAGTTATAACGATTTTGATTACAAATTTTTTAGGTCAAATGAAAGAGAAAAATAAATTAAAACATTTAAAAGAGTTTATAGATAAATTTGATTTTTTAAATGATAAAGAGATAAAGACAATATTTTCTGATAATGTATCTACAAAAGCTTTGTTACTTTTAGCTATTGCTTTTGAGAAAGAGGGTAATTATGAAAAAAGTTTAAATATTTATCTACTTTTATTAGAAAATGTGAATTCAAATGAAAAATTTACTATCTTACAAAAAATGGCAGAAGTGTATTTAAAAGCAGGATTTTTACATAAATCAAGAGAATCTTTGGTTGAAATATTAAGGTCTTATCCAAGAAATATAGAGAGTTTAAAATTATTATTTATTGTAGATGATAAACTTAAAAATTATGATGAAATGGATAATATTATTGAAATATTTGAAGAATTAGAGAAAAATTGTTATAAAGAAAAAGCTTATTTAGAATTTAAAAAAGCATTGTTTAAAAATGATAAAAATAAAATGAAACTTTTATATAAAGAGTATCCTATTTTAAAAAGGAGTTATGTAAGTTATTTTATCTATATAAATCAAAAAATGATTTTTGATGAATTAGATGAAAATGATGTATATGAAATGATTGATATTTTTTGGAATAATGAAAATTTACCATTAAAAAACGAAGCATTTATCCATATAAAAGGAGCGAAAAAGGAGATTACAACTACTCTAAAATCTCCTATATTTGAATTAGAAGTATTGAAATACACTCCCAAAAATTTAGCAGATTTAGAATTTGAATATATTTGTAATAATTGTAAGCATATTTTTCCACTATATGATGATAGATGTCCTCATTGTGGGGAGTTATTTAGTATGAAAGTAGAGATAAATATATCAAAAGTTTAGATGACCTTTATATGCCAAGGTTCAAACCTAACTCCATAATGGTTATCTCTTCTATATCTAATCCCTACATAATTTAGATGTCTAATTTCAAAAAACTCTTTTGTTTTGGCAAATTTTGAAGTAAAATTTTTGTATCCCCATCCTCTTTTACCTACATCAAAATCACTAATAGTATGGTATGAATATCCTGGTGGGGCTATTGAAAAAGCAGCTTTTGATATATTTAAATTTGTTCTGTAAATTTTACCTACAAAAAGTTTTAGTTGTTTAACAACTCCTCTAATGCCACTTGTAAGATAAATATTATCAACATCTTTTATCATTTTATTATAGATAATTAAAGATTCACCTTTAAATACATAATGTCCAGTTCTTGGAATTTTTACGGTATCTTTTTTATTTATTTTGTGAGATAATTTATTTACAGTCCTTTCTCCTAAAAATCCAAAATGCTCACCAGGAGAATAAAATAAATATTCTATAAAATCTATCTCTTTTTGAGTAAATGCTCCAATTTTTGAATATCTTTTTGCTAAACTTAAAGCTTCATCAAAACTTAATAAATTAAAATTCGCATATCCTACAATATGTTGTAACATATACAATTTTTTATGTAATGAATAAAAAGTTTTTTTGTAAAAATCAGGTACAAAAATATCATTTGAAGTTTTTATACTTGCAAATGCAGGAGTTGTTATTAGACTTGAACTTAATAAAATAAACTTTCTTCTATCCACCTTTTCCCTTTATAATTTAACTATTGTAGCACCATATCCACCCATATTTGGAGGTGCTGGATAAAATTCTTTAACTAATGGATGAGTTTTTAGTAATTTTTGGATACCACTTGCTAAAATACCACTACCCATTCCGTGATAAATTACAATTTCTCCAAAATTCGCTAAAAGAGCATCATTTATAAATTTATCAGCTAATTCCATAGCCTCTTCATATCTCATTCCATGTAAATCAAGTTTTATATCGGCTTTTGCTGGTTTTGGTTTAGTAATTTTTACTTTTTTTAGTTTTTTTGTTTGTATATATTTTTTTAAACTATTCAAAGGGGCGGTAACTTTTTTACCATCTATGTCTATTATTGCTTTTTTCCCATTGATAGAAACAACAACTCCTTTTGAGTTAAAATATTTAATATTATCTCCAACTTCTATTTTTTCATTTGTTTCTTGTTTTTCTATTTTTATTCTTTTTTTTGTTTCGTTTGCTTCATTTAATTTTTGGTGAAACTCTTTTTGATTTTTTGCTTTAGCTGCCTCTTTTGCTTTTTTGATAGCCTCATTATATTCTTTTAGGAGTTTTAATTTTTCTTTTTCTATATTTTTATTAAATTCCTCTTTTTGATATTTTAAACTTTCTTCTATTTTTTTAATATTTTCAAGTTTTTCATCAATTTCTCTATTTTTTAATTTAAGTTCTATTTCAAGTTTAGAAGATTTTTCGATTAAAAGATTTAAATTTTCTAAATCATCTCCATAATCTTTTTTTGCCATTTCAACTATTCGATGAGGTATTCCGTATTTTAGGGCAGTTTCAAAAGCATAACTTTTTCCAATAGTCCCTTTTATAAAGTCATAAGTAGGTTTTTGATTTTTTTCATCATAAATAGCTGCTAAAAGTTCCACTCTTTCATCATTTGCTAAAAGTGAAGCAAGTCTTTTGTGATGTGTTGTGATTACTATTTTTTGTTTGATTAGTTCATTTATTATTACTTTAAATAAACTCGCAGCTTCGTTTGAATCAGTCCCAAGTTCAATTTCATCAACTCCTATCAAAGCATCTTTTGAATGAAAAAGTTTTGAAAACTCTTTCATTCTACCAGCAAAAGTTGAAATATCATTTTTTACACTTTGAGGGTCATCAATGATAGCGATTATCTCTTTAAAGTGTCCTATTTTAGTTTGTTCGTGTGCTTTCATAGGGAGTAAATATTTCGCCATAAAAGCAGATGTTAAGATAGATTTAAGTAGCATAGTTTTACCACCAGCATTTACCCCTGTAATTAAAAGAATATTTTTTTCATATTCAAGATTTATAGATTTACAATTTTTTAGGGCAGGGTGGCAAAAGTTTTTTAGGATTATTTTTTTGTCTTTGTTTGGTTTTATAAAAGTTAAATTTTTAGATTTTGCTAACTCTATACGGGCATTGTAACTATCAAATTTATCGAACTCTTTATTTATAAAAGTTAAAAATTTTATCCATTTTGAAAAGATAGATGAAAACTCTTTTGCATATTGATATTCAATCTCCTCTTTTTTACTTAAAAGTTCGCTCTCTTTCTCTTTGTGTTTTGCTATCTCTTTTGGAAATACATAAAAATATCCATTAGCACTTCTTCCCACAATCTCCCCATTCAAAACACGATTAAAACCACCCCTTAACATCACACATTCTTCATCATTTACAAGGTGGATTTGTCTATCTACAAGATAACTATCAAGTTTAGAGTAATTTACAACTTTATAAAGTGCTTGGCGAATATTTTGTTTGTTTGCTTTTATAAGTTCGTTGATATTGTCAAGTTCTTCAATACCTTGTAAGTTACCTTTTTTGTCATATTTTTTAGAAATATTTGAAATATTTTCAGGAATTTCTATTTTACTAAACCACTCATTTAAATCAGCCCAATTTCTATCTTTTAAATATTCAAAATATCTAATGATTTTAATAAATTCAAAAATCTCTTTGTGAGATAAAGTTCCTTGTTTTTTTAACCTCATCAAAACATCATCAAGATTTTTGAGAGTAGGGGGGTTGGTGTAATCATATTTTTCAAGTTTTTGGATATATCTTAAATGGACATTTATATCCCCCTCTAAAATAAAATCTTTTTCTCTACTAAATAAGTTTTTTAAGTTTTCTATATAATCTGTTAAATCTAATTTATTTATCATAAACTTGTAATCCTTTTTTAATTTCTTCTATTGGAATATGAAGCTTTTTTGATACTTCATCTATTGATAGATGAAAATCTTTAATGAAAGTTATGGCACTTTCTATTTTCCCTTTTTGAAGTCCTTCTTCTATCCCTTGATTGAAATATGGGTCATTTTTTACATCTATAACTATTGGCATAACTTTCTCCTTTATTTTGTTTATAAGTTTTTCATTTATTTTTGGTCTATATCTTGATAAAGATAAAAGTTTTTTAACATAATCTTTTTTTTCTTTTTCATTTAAATTGATGAGTTCTTTTATGATTGTATTTAAATATTTATCTTGATTTTGAATATTGCATAAAACTGCTAATATTTTATCATCTAAATCGTCAGAATTTAATAACTTTTCACAATCAAAATTTTTTATATCTTTTTGTAAATATTCAAAATTTAAAAGATTTTCTTTTATTTTATTTGGCATTGTTAAGTTGTTTTTACCTACATATAAAACCATTTGAGTGATTTTATTTGTTTTAAATTTTGAACGAATTAGTAGATAATATTCAAGCATTCTAAAAGGCATCTCTTTTTCATTACTACTTTGAAGTTCTAAATGAAAAATAGAATTATCTTCCATCTCTACTAATAGATCGGCTCTTTTATCTTTTACTTCTGGTAAAGCCGTATCAAGTAGTTTTTTCCCTTTTTTATTTGTAAGTAATTCAATAAACTGATAAGGTAATTTTGATATTACACTTCTTAAAGTTATATCTATTTTTACACTCATCTTACAAAATCCAGATAATCATTTTTATAATTTACATAATTTTTTGCATTAGCATAAATTCCTGCTACTTCTTCGTCACTAAGTTCTCTTATCACTTTTGCCGGACTTCCCATAATTAAACTTCTTGGAGGGAATTTTTTGTTTTTGGTTACTAAACTACCAGCTCCGACTATACTCTCATCTCCAATTTCTGCACCATCTAAAATTGTAGCACTCATACCTATTAAACACCCATTTCCTATTTTACATCCGTGAAGCATTACTTTATGAGCTATTGTTACATCATCACCTATGATTGTAGGATTTCCATCACCTATTTTTTTCTCTTTTTTGAAGTGAGTTACATGAACCATAGACATATCTTGAATAGAAGTTCTTTTTCCTATTTTTATGAAATGAACATCACCTCTAACAACACAACCAAACCAGATTGAACTATCTTCTCCTATCTCTACATCACCTACAATATCAGCACTTGGTGCTATCCAAGCACTATTATCAATTTGTGGAAAATCATTTTTGTATCTTAAAATCATTTTTATATCCTTTATAAAATTTGGTGTAATGTATTCCCTTTATTCATCCAAGAATAAAGTTCATTATATTTTTTCTTTTTGATAAGTTTTTTTGCTATTTTAAGTTCTTTTTTAAAAGCATCAATAGCATCAAGTAAATTTTCTTCATTACTTTCAAAAATATCTTTCCACATAGCAGGGTTACTTTTTGCAAGTCTTGCCATACTTCTAAATCCACCAGCAGCAAGAGCTACAATATGTTCATTATCTTCTTGTTTTAGTACAGCATTTGCAAGAGAATAACTAACAATATGGGGCATATGAGAGATAAAAGCAGCATGTCTATCGTGTTCGTCAGAGTTCATAAGTCTTATATTTGTATTTAGTGATTCATAAATTTCCATAGCAATATTTAATTGATATTTATTTGTATCTTTAATATCACAGATAACCATAACTTTATTTTCAAATAGATTAGGAATAGCAGCTTCTGGACCTGAGTATTCAGTCCCAGCCATTGGATGGGAAGGGACAAATTTTGGACGAATATTTGAAGGACATTTATCGATAATCTCTTTTTTTGTTGAACCAAAATCTATTATTGTTACATTTTCTTTAAGAGGTAATTTTGATAAATCTTCTAATACACAAATAATAGCACAAATAGGGATAGATAATACTATTACATCACATTGAATTATTTCATTAAATTCTATTATTTCATCTACAATACCTAATTTTAAGGCTTTTTCTTTATGAGATTTATTGTGGTCAATTCCCACAATTTTTGAAAAATTATAATTATTTTTGCAAGATAGAGCAAAACTTCCCCCCATTAAACCTAAACCAATAACTCCTAATATCATAACTTGCCTTTTTTTTTATTTGGATTATAGCAAATTTTGATATAATTCGTGATATTTTTATAAAAAGGTTATGAATGAAAAAATTACTATTTTTAGCACCATTTTTATTATTTGCAAATGATAATATTATAAATATAGAATTTCTTGGATTAAAACATATTTCAAAAACAAGTGCAAAAGAGATTTCACTTTTACATAAAGGTGATACAGCTAATATAGAAAAGATAAATAAAACGATTAAAAACTTTTATAAATTTGGATATTTTAAAAATATTGAAGTAGAATTTGATAATGGTATTTTAAAATATAAATTTATAGAAAAACCAACAATTTTAAAAATTCATTACAAAAATGTGAGTGAAGATTTAAAAAAAATATTAAAAGATAAATTAAAAAAAGGGATGATTTTTTCTGAACAAAAATTAGAAGAGATTAGAAATTTTATTATTGGGTATTATGATGCAAAAGGGGAATTTAATACAGTTGTTTCTTTTAATAAAGAAATCAAGAATAATGGAATTATTGTAGATATTATTGTTAGTAAGGGAGAAAATATTGTTATTAACAATTTTAAAATTTATGGGTTGAAAAAAGAAAAACAAGATGATATTAAAGATGATATTATAAATAAAAATCGTGATGATGATATTTTAGGTTGGATGCCTTTTGGTAATAGTGGAGAATTAAAATTACAAGGGTTGGTTAGTGATTCACAAGCGATAAAAGAGTATTATTTATCAAAAGGTTATTTAGATGTAAAAATTAGTAATCCATTATTAACAGCAAATTTTGATAGTAACAGGGCAGATTTAGAATATAAAATATCTGAAGGTAATAGGTATAAAGTAGGAAAAGTAAATTTCGAAATAGATAAAGATGGTCTTTTAGATAAAAATATAAAAGATGATTTTTTATTGATTAGTGGATTATATTTTAATATTAAAAGATTAAAAAAAGATTTAGCACTTTTAAAAAATAAAATAGCAGATAAAGGGTATGCTTTTGTAAATGTTTATCCAGATATCAAAAAACATGGAAATATAGCAGATGTTACATATAAAATAGTGACAGGGCAAAAGGTTTATATTTCAGATGTTATTATTGAAGGAAACTCAAAAACCTTAGATAGAGTAATTAGAAGGAATGTATATCTTACACCAAATAGTTTATATTCTTATACAGATAAACAAGATACAATAAGTGCTTTAAAAAGAAGTGGTTATTTTGATGATGTAAAACTTGAAGAAATTAGAGTAGATAATACTCATATGAAAATTTTAATTAAAGTAAAAGAGGGGCTTACAGGTAGTTTAAGAGCAGGAATTAGTTATAATAGTTATTCTAAATTTGGATTTAATGTAAGTGTAAGTGAAAGAAATATTTTTGGGAGTGGGCAAACTTTAAGTTTTAATTTTGAGAAGTCTGATAAAACAGAAAAATATTCTATGAATTTAAAAAATCCAAGAGTATTAGATAGTGAATATTCTTTATCAACATCAGTTTTTAATAGTGATTATGAAGGTTATTCTTATGATTCTCAGACAAAAGGTTTTTCTCTAACTCTTGGAAAATCTCTTACAAGACATACTAATGCTTTTATTACTTATGGGTATGAAACATTGAATTTAAGTGATATTCAAGATACAACACTATTATATGATAAAGAAAATAGTATAAAAAGTTATATAATGCCTGCTATTAGTTTCAATAATACAGATGATTATTTTTTCCCTCAGCATGGACAGATTTTGAGTGCAAGTGTGGAATGTGCTGGAATCGGTGGAGATCAAGAATTTCTAAAAAATATCGCAACAGCGAAATTTTTCTATTCATTAGAAGATAAGTTTGATATTATAACTATTTTAAAATATAAATTTAAAGTAGGTAATATTGTAGATAATGGATATTTACCTATTAATGAAAAATTTTATTTAGGTGGTAATGGAAGTGTAAGAGGATATGATTATGGCTCAATTTCTCCAAAAGATAGTGAAAATAATAGTATAGGTGGGAAAGTAATGATGGTAAATTCTGCTGAAATTTCCGTGCCAGTTAGTGTAAAAAAGAAAATGTGGCTTAGTGCTTTTATTGATAATGGTAGAATAGGGGAAAATAGTATGAATATTGTAAGAAGTTCTTATGGGGTTAGTTTTGATTGGATTACACCTGTTGGACCATTGAATTTTACATGGGGTTGGGCTATAAATCCTAAAAGTGGAGATGATTTAAGAAAATTTGAATTTTCGATTGGAAGTAGTTTTTAAAGAGGTTTTGCCGTTAAAAAAGGGAAACTCGTATTGAATAAGAACAATATTTTACCTTTTTTAAATAGCAATTTGGATTATATTCAATATGTTTATGAATTAAAGGTAACAAAATGAAAAGAATAGCAATTGGTCAATCAGATTTTAAATGTTTAATAGAAGAGAATAGTTATTATATTGATAAATCTTTATTTATAAAAGAGGTAATAGAATCAGCTCAAATCTCTCTTATCACTCGTCCAAGGAGGTTTGGTAAAACTCTTAATTTATCTATGCTTAATTACTTTTTTAATATAAATGAGGATAGCAAAAAACTTTTTGAGGGATTAAATATCCAAAAAGAGGAGGAATTTAAACTCATAAATCAATATCCGGTAATATATTTAACTTTTAAGGATATAAAAGCCTATACAAAAGAGGAGGCTTTTAGAAGAATTTATGATGAAATAGGGGATATGGTATCGAAGTTTTATAGAGAGATTATAGAATTAGCAGATGATAGAGCTAAAATGATTTTAGAAAGTGTGTATTTGGGAAAAAATGAAAAAGATAATTATTCAAAAATTTTGATTTTGTTATCTGAACTTTTATACAAAAAATACAATAAAAATGTTGTAATTTTGATAGATGAATATGATACCCCTATCCATTATGCTTATACAAAAGGGTATTATCAAGAGTTGATAGAGTTTTTGAGAGATTTTTTATCTGCTGGATTTAAAGACAACAAATATCTATTTCGTGGAGTTATGAGTGGGATTTTGAGAGTAGCAAAAGAATCAATTTTTAGTGGGCTTAATAATATAGGAGTTTATACAATATTAGATGATAAATTTAGTGATAAGTTTGGATTTAGTATTGATGAAACGAAAAAGTTTTTAAAAGATTATAATTTAGAAGATAAATTTGAGATAGTTATGAATAATTATAATGGTTATGTGATAGGAGAAGATACTATTTTGAACCCTTGGTCTATAATCAATTATATAGCAGAAAAAGGGAAATACCCAAAACCTTATTGGGCAAACACTTCAAGCAATGAACTTATAAAAGAGCTTATCTCAAAATCATCTCTTACTTTTAGAAAAAACCTTGAAAAGTTAATTCAAAATAGAGTTGTAGAACATATCGAGATTGATAGCAATATAGTTTTTTCTTTGCTTGATAAAAATGATACTTATATCTATTCTTTACTATTTTTTGCTGGTTATTTAAAATGTGTAAAAAAAGAGATTGATTATTTTTCTGCTCAAAATATATTTTGTGATTTATTACCTACAAATAGGGAAGTTTTGATAACTTACAAAAAAATTATAAAAGATTGGATTGGTGAAAGTTACAGAAATGAGGAGTTAGAAGTTTTGTTAAAATCTCTTGTAAATTTAGATATTGAAACATTTGAAGAGATGTTGGGTGATTTTATTATAAAAACTTTATCTTATTTTGATGTATCAAAAAACATAGAAGCAGTTTATCATTCATTTTTGCTTGGAATGTTTGTCAATTTAAATGATTATGAAATAATCTCAAATCAAGAAAGTGGATATGGTAGGTTTGATATTATGATTTTACATAAAAATGATAAATCAAAACCAGCAATAATTTTAGAACTTAAAAAAATAAAAGATACAGAAACAAAAGATAAAGCCCTTGAATTAGCCTTAAAACAGATAGAAGAGAAAAAATATGAAACAATTCCACTAAAAAAAGGGTATCAAAATATAGTTAAAATGGGGGTTGTTTTTGATGGTAAAAA
>Ga0256837_1001809_pt1 | contig 14153 bp, 12 predicted proteins | sample 4562384metaG_FD_185976 | JGI IMG/M metagenome (GOLD analysis project Ga0256837, IMG submission 185976) | Hydrothermal vent microbial communities from Guaymas Basin, Mexico - 4561-384 | ecosystem: Environmental > Aquatic > Marine > Hydrothermal vents | place: Mexico: Guaymas Basin | collected... | reverse complement strand
AGAGTATTTAATGAAACTTATTAACCTTCATGTGCAACATTTTATACTAAAGCCAGTTAATGCTAAGAATTTAGAAGAGGGTATAGCAAATGCTCTTCAAGGAAAATATACGGGAGATTTGCTACTGGCAGAGGGTATATTTTTAAATATAGATAGTTCTTCTCTATTAGTTGATGAAAAAGAGATAAGTTTGAGTTTAAGAGAAGTAAGATTTTTGACACTTTTAGCTCAAAATAGGCTTATTCGTTATGATGAGATTGAAAATGAACTGTGGAGTGAAAAAGCCATGAGTTTTGATGCTCTAAAGAGTTTTATTAGAGATTTGAGGAAAAAACTGCCTTTTGAAATTATAGAAAATATACCGCAAGTTGGTTACAAATTGTTACATAGATAGAATTTTTTTTTTACAAATAGAACTTTTTATATTTCCCCCACTATTTCCCCACTTAGCTTTATTAGAATAAGATAAATTCTAAAGGAGAAAATATGTTAAAAAAAGTAGCTTTACTTGTTGGTGCAACGGCACTATTAGTTGCAGGAAATGTTAAGTTGGATTTAAATGCAAAGTATGGAGCAAATAACTTTCATACAAAAGGTGCAGAGAAATTTGCAAGTTTGGTTAGTAAGTATACGAATGGTAGTGTAAAAATCACAGTTCATGCTGGTAGCTCTTTGGTTAAAGGTAACCCTTTAAAGGCTGTTAAAGATGGTACAGCTCCAATGACAGATATGTTTATACCATTTACAAGTGGTGGAGGTAAGGTTTTTGGAATATCTGCTCTTCCTTTTGTAGCTTCAAGTTATGATGATGCTTATAGACTTTATCAAATTTCAAAACCAGCATACGATAAGGTAGCAAAAAAGTGGAATCAAAAGATGCTTTATGCTGTAACTTGGCCACCAAGTGGAATCTATACAATGAAACCTATAAATTCTACTAAAGATTTTGCAGATATAAAAGCAAGAACTTATGATAAAAACTCAGCAAACTTTGTAAAGATGGCTGGAGGTAATGCCGTTGCTCTTCCATGGGGAGAGGTTTACTCAGCACTTCAAACAGGTATGGTAAATGGCGTTGTAACATCATCAGCAAGTGGAAAAGATGGTAAGTTATGGGAAGTTTTAAAGAACTTTACTAAAATTGGTTATGCATATCCTCTTCAAGCAGTAACTATCAATCTTGATTACTGGAACTCTTTAAGTAAAGACCAACAATCTGCAATGCTAAAAGCAGCTAAAGAGATTGAAGCAATGCAATGGGAAGAGAGTAAAAAAGAAGATGCAATTGCTCTTAAAATGTTAGCTGATAATGGTATGAAAGTAAGTGAGCCAAGTGCAACTTTAAAAGCTGAACTAGATGCTATTGGAAAAAAATTACTTGCTAAGTATTTAGAAGATGCAAATTCTGGAATAAAAAAGATTTTCGCTGAGTATAAGTAATGTTTTGGCTTGAATCACTAAATAGTAAGCTCTCCAAAGGGGGAGCTTACATTTCATCGATACTTTTTGTTTCTCTTGTTGTGTTGGTTATGACAGAGATTATTGGGCGGTCATTTTTTGATTACTCAACTATGCTTGCTGATGAATACAGCGGATACTTTTACCTTGGAGCAGTTTTTTTTGGCTTGGCTTATACCTTCAATGATAGTGGTCATATCAGAATAAATATAATAACTTCAAGACTTAGAAAAAAAACTCAACGATATATTGATATCTTTGCAGGTGTTTTGGCAACTTCTATACTAAGCTATGCTCTTTATTATACTTATTTATTCATGGTAGATTCTAAAGAGATGGATATGCTTAGTGAAGCAGTATCAGAAACACCTCTTTGGCTTACTCAAATTCCTATGACTATAGGTATGAGTCTATTTGTTTTTGCTTCGTTTGTTTTTACACTTAAAAGGATTTTTAATGATAAGTGATCCTTTAGTTTTATCTGTTGTATTGATTGGCATAATGTTTTTTTTCCTACTTAGTTCTATCTGGATTGGTGCATCTTTAATGCTTACTGGAATTGCTGGTATGTTTTTGTTTGAACATAATTTACCACCTGCTATTAGCCTTTTCCAAAAAGCAGGTGATTTACTAGCTGGGTCTATGTATGACTCTATGAATTCTTGGTCACTTGCAGCATTACCTATGTTTATATTGATGGGCGAGATTTTATACCACTCTTCTATATCTACAAGATTGTTAAATGGTCTTATGCCTTGGCTCACAAAAGTACCAGGACGTCTTTTACATGTAAATGTTGCAGCTTGTTCTTTGTTCGCGGCAGTTTCTGGCTCCTCAGCAGCTACAACAGCAACTGTTGGAAAGATAACACTTAAAGAGCTAAAAGAGAGAGGCTATAGTAAAAAACTTGCTATTGGTTCACTTGCAGGAAGTGGAACACTTGGCTTTTTGATACCTCCAAGTTTGATTATGATTATTTATGGTGTACTTTCTGATGTATCTATAGGTAAACTTTTTATCGCTGGAGTCTTTCCTGGACTTCTTCTTGCTACTTCTTATTCTTTTTATATTATGTTTATATCAAGTATTGATAAAACAACAGTTCCTGTAACGCAAGAGAAATTTACTAATTTAGATAGACTTAACTCTTTAAAGGACTTAGCACCTATATTTTCTTTAATAATTCTAGTTATGGGGAGTATTTATGGAGGTTTTGCAACTCCTACGGAAGCAGCAGCTCTTGGTGTTGTAGGAGCAATTATATTGGCTCTATTTTTTAAAAGTTTTAATTGGACTATTTTTAAAGAATCACTTTTTAATGCAGTAAAAACTACAGTAATGATTAGTTTTATTATCATTGGGGCTGGTTTTTTATCTCAAGTGGTTGGTTTTTTAGGAATTGCAAGAGCTATAAGTGAGTTTATTGGCGGGCTTGGTCTTTCACCTTATATGCTTATATTGGTTATTGGGCTTATGTATATTGTTCTTGGTATGATACTTGATGGTATATCGATTGTTGTTATGACTTTGCCTATTGTGCTTCCTATAATTGTAATGGCTGGGTTTGATCCTCTTTGGTTTGGTATATTTTTAGTTTTTATGGTGGAACTTTCTCAGATAACTCCTCCAGTTGGATTTTCTTTGTTTGTTATTCAAAGTATATCAGGCGAAAAAATTAGTTATATTTTAAAAGCTACTTTTCCATTTTTTATCATTATGATTCTAATAGTAATGGTAGTAACAATCTTTCCTGAGATAGTTACATACTTACCTGCTAAAATGGTGGGATAATGATATAATATATTTTAGACTTCTTGGAGATTTTAAGAAGTCTATTCTAATTTGGAGATACTGGTATGACAACAAAAGAGTTTAGGAAAACAGTAGCAAATGGTGAATTTTGTAGCCCTACAGCGGGTTACTGTTCAGGTCATGTACAGACAAATATGGTAGTTTTACCAAGCAAATATGCAAAAGATTTTGAAGAGTTTGCAAAGCTTAATAATAAAGCGATTCCCGTTTTGGAGATTGTAAAAGGCTCACACTATTCAACTTTTTTAGCTTCCAAAGCAAATCTACTTAATGAACTTCCCTCCTATGACATTATAGAAAATGGTAAAATAATCAAATCAGTGACAAATATAGAAGATTATTATAATGAAGATTTAGTTTTTTTTCTTATAGGGTGTAGTTTTACTTTTGAAAAAGCTCTTAGTGAGGCAGGGATAACTCTTCGATATGTAGAAGAGAAAAAGAATGTATCAATGTATAATACAAATATAGAATTAACTCCTTATGGAATCTTTAAAGGTACTATGGTTGTTTCAATGCGACCAGTAAAAAAAGATATGGTTGCTAAAGCTTGTGTAGTAACAAGTCACTACCCTGCAACTCACGGCTCACCTATTCAAGTAGGTTACCCTGAAATGATAGGTATAGAAGATTTACAAAAGCCAGATTATGGAGATGCAGTTTTTATAAAAGATGATGAGATACCTCTTTTTTGGCCATGTGGAGTAACTCCTCAAAATGTATTAAGAGATATAAAAATTCCATTTGCTATAACTCATAGTCCAGGATATATGTTTGTGAGTGATAAAAAAGATAGTGATTATTATGTCAGTTGATGAGATAATTTTACAAGACTCAACACGAGGTATGGATGTTTTACAAAAACTTTATCCCAAGAAACATTGTAAAGAGGCTGTTGAGGCATTTAAAAAGTTAGAGAAGGGTGTAGTTTTTCTCTATACTGGTTTTTATGTTGGGGGATTTGCAGAGACTGATGGACCTATTGGAACGTACTTTTTAGCTCGTGCTTTGAACTCATTGGGGTATAAATCTGTAATTATTACTGATAGATTTTGTAAAGATTACTTTAAAGAGATAGAGACACTATATATTCCACTTGAAGGTTATAGTGAAGAGTACTATAAAACTATAATAGATGAATATAATCCAATTTGTCATTTTAGTATAGAGAGATGTGGGAAAAATGGTGATGGTGAGTATGCAAATCTTAGAGGAGTAAGTGTAAGTAAGTTTACTGCTCCAGTTGATGATTTATATGTACTTGGGGCAAAAAGTAGACCAACTTTTGCTATAGGAGATGGAGGAAATGAACTTGGTATGGGAAACTTTGCTAAGTCTGTAATCAAATATCTTTCTTTAAACCCTTGTATTATCTCTTCAGACTTTCCAATTATAGCTACGGTTTCAAACTGGGGAGCTTATGGTTTTATGGCTTATCTTGATGAAACTTTAGTTCCTAGTTTTGATGAAGTTGATGAGTATTTGGGTTATATAGTTTCTCTTGGGTCAGTAGATGGTGTAAAAGTAAAAAATCAAAAAACAGTAGATGGTAAAGATTGGTCTATTGAAAAGAAGATATTAGAAGATTTAAAAAAGGCTGTAATATGAAGTTAAACAGTGATTTAGGAGAGAGTTTTGGCTCATGGGAGATGGGAGAAGATGAAGCAATAATACCTTTGATAGATATGGCAAATATTGCTTGTGGATTTCATGCTTCAGATCCACTTGTTATGCAAAAAACTGTCAAATTTGCTAAGGCCAATGGTGTTCAAATTGGTGCACACCCTGGGTATCCCGATTTGGTTGGCTTTGGTAGACGAAGTTTAAAATGTAGTTTTGAAGAGATAGAAGCATTTATAGTTTATCAAGTTGGAGCTTTAAGTGGAGTTTGTACGGTAAATGGCACAAAAGTAGAGTATGTAAAACCTCATGGAGCTTTATATAATGATATGATGAAAGATGAAAATATCATAAAAGCAATTATGAGTGCTATTAGTAAACTAGATAAAAGTTTAAAACTTATGATACTCTCAACCACAAAAAATAGTTATTATGAAAAACTCTCAAAAGAGTTTGGTGTAGGGTTGATTTATGAAGTGTTTGCAGATAGGGCATATACTGCTGAAGGATTATTGGTAGCTAGAAGTCAAAAAGGTGCAGTTATACATGATTTGCAGACTGTACTAGATAGGATAGATTTACTAAAAAGTGAGGGTAAACTTATCACAATAGATGGACAGAAGATAGATTTAAAAGCAGATAGTATTTGTGTTCATGGTGATAATAAAGAGGCAGTAGAGTTTGTAAAAGCGTTGAGAAATTATATAGGATAAAAAATGAGATGTTTTAGTGTAGCTTCAGTTGATTCAGTAATTATATATTTTGGTCAAGATATAGGTGAAAGTGTAGCTAAAGAGGTTAGGGAGAGTTTCTATGCATTAAAAGATGCAAAACTTAAGTACGTAATAGAAATAGTTCCATCTTATACCTCTATCATGATAAGTTATGATTATTTGAAAACTAGTTATAAACAGATATGCAAAGATATAGATGAAGTACTTAACCATGCTGAAGAGTTTTCACATGACATGACAACTCGTTCTATAAGTATACCGGTTTATTATGGAAGTGAGGTTGGTTTAGATTTAGAAGATTTAGCAAAAATGAAAAATTTAACTGTAGAAGAGATCATATCTTTACATGTAAAAAAAGAGTATTTTGTTTACGCAATAGGTTTTAGTCCAGGATTTCCTTATATGGGAGAGGTTGATGAGGTTCTTGCAACTCCAAGACTGGCAAATCCACGAGCAAAAGTACCAAAAGGTAGTGTAGGTATTGCTGATAATCAAACTGCGATTTATCCTCAGCTTAGTCCTGGTGGTTGGCAGATTTTAGGACGAACTCCTATAGATATGTTTGATACCTCTTATGATGGATTTTCTTATCTTAAAGTGGGGGATAGAGTAAAATTTAGACCTATTTCAAAAGATGAGTTTATAGAGCTAGGAGGTGAGCTATGATGGGTGGTTTTGAAGTACTATCAGCTGGAATACAAGCTACTATTCAAGACTTGGGACGTATTGGATTAGCTGAAATTGGTGTTAGTAGTGCAGGAGCTTTAGATGAGTTTGCATTTCATCATGCAAATAGACTTTTAGATAATCAATATGGTACAAATATGCTTGAGATTGTTTTTGGTGGAGTAAAGCTAAAAGCAAAAGGCTCAACAACATTTGTTTTAACTGGTGCAAAAGTAGACGTAACGATAAATGGAAAAGCTATAGAAATTTGGAAGACATATAAAATCAATGATGGAGATATTATAAATCTTGGATTTGCAACAAGTGGTACAAGAGTATATTTGGCAGTTAAAGATGGATTTAAAATTGAAGAAGAGTATGGAAGTTGTTCAGTTAGTATAAAAGAAAAAATAGGCGGTAAACCTCTATATGTAAAGCAGTTTTTACCATTTACATGTAAAAAGTTAAGAGATAATAGAAAGTTGGTCAATAAGTATCAGCCAAATTATGATAAACTTTTAAAGCTAAGAGTTGTAGCTGGGTATCAATGGGATATGTTTGAAGTCAAAGAGAGAGAAAAGTTTTTTAACTCATCCTATAAGGTAACAGGACAGAACGATAGAATGGGATACCGCTTGAGTGGAGAGAAGATAGCTTCAACGTGTAAGGGGATTGTATCTGAACCTATCGCATATGGTTCAGTTCAAATTCCAGCTCATGGTGAGCCAATTGTGCTTTTAAAAGAGAGACAGACTATAGGAGGGTATCCAAAAATTGGAGCGGTTATTCCTGTAGATTGTTTTAAATTAGCTCAAACTAAACAAGATTCAGAAGTTGAGTTTGAATTGATAAGTCTTGATGAGGCTAGAGTGATTAATAAGAAGTTTTATAAAATTTTCAAGGAGTTTTAATGTTACCAAAGAAGATGTTGTTCCCTGTTGGGGGAGGAAATGAGTTAGAAGCGAGAATGCGTGGAGCATTACTAGTTACTAAGAGTTTAAATACTCACTTAGAGATATTAGTATCTGAAGCGACTGTACGTAGTGGTGTACCATCTGGTATGGTTCTACCAAATGAGATAGTAAATAGACTAGAGAGTATTCAGATTGATAATCTAAAAACTACCATGGATACTCATAGAAAAATATTTGATGATTGTTGTGCTAAGCTAGATATAGTAGAGAGTGAAACTCCAATAGAGGGTAAAGCTACTGCTCATGTTACTATGGCTGTCGGTGTAAGAAGCACTATGGTTGCACAGCAATCAAAGTTTTGTGATATGGTAATTGCTGCTGCTCCTCAAAAAGGTGTAGCAACTGCAACTTTTGAAGCAGCAGTTTTAGAGAGTGGAAAACCAGTTATGATAATTCCAAGAGCTATGACAGAGTTTAAAACTGATGAGGTTATCATAGGTTGGAATAATTCTCCAGAGGTTGCTCGCGCAGTTTCAGCAGCAATTCCATTGATGCAAAAAGCTAAAAGAGTTCACATAGTATCTTCAAAAGCATATACTACAGAGAATCTTACTCGTATTAAAGATTTAAGAAATTATCTTGCTATACATGGTATTGAGACAACATTTGAGTTGATAAAAACGACTTTTGTTCCAGGTGAAGCAATCTTAAAAGCTGCTCATGATGGTGGTTTTAATTTGATTGTAGCTGGTGCATATTGTAAAAAAGGTCTTAAAGAGATGATGCTTGGTGGATCTTCAAGATATATGCTTGAGCATACAACTATTCCTGCTTTAGTATCTCACTAAAATATAAAATTAACACGCCAATTTTGGCGTGTTAAAAATCCTTGATATATATTAGACTAACACCACGATTTTTCTGATTTACATCTACGTCTATTCTTAAGGCTCTATTTATATTATATTGGACAATTATGCTTGATATTATATTGTTTTTATAGATAACTCTTAAATTTTTGTTGATTTTTGATCCAATTTCATATCCTAAACTACCCTTGTCATTTGTTAAGATATTGATTGTATCAATATTTATACTATCTGATTTATTTAAAAGACTTTTAATACTACTACCAATTAGTAGAGAGCTTATATATATTTTATTATTTGTACCATTAGAAATATTTAATGAAGATGCAGTTGGTTCTCCAAAGAGGATATATGACATGATGTCATTTTGACTTAGTATTGGTTTTGAAGAGAGTATGATGACCGGTTCTTCGACATCTCCTGTGATATATATACTAACATCAATATAATCTACAGTTTTATGAGTAATATTTAAATTTAGTTGGGGATTTGTATTTATATCATAAAAATATAATTCACTTTTTTGAAAGTTAAAAGTCTTGTCAATAGCCTTTATCTCCCCTTTGTTTATGGTTACCAACCCAAGAATAGTTGTTTTTTCACTACCTTTGTCTTTATATATAGAAAAATCTGGTATAAAATCAATATTTACATTATCTATTTTGTATTTTATAGGTTTTTTAGAGTTTACATGTACATTGATAAACCTGTTGTTTATAACACTCTCTTTTATATCTTGGATAATGATTATGTCATTATCTAATTTGCTATAATCTTTTTTAGGAAGATAAGTAATAATACCATCTAAAAGTGTTATAAACCCTTCTATGCTCTCTTCATTTTCATTTTTTTCTATATTTATATTTGCTTTTAGACTTATCTTGCCATATTGTGAAGTATATGTAAAGTTATTACTTTTTACTTTTAGTTTTATACTGTTTGGAGAGGTAGATATAAAACCATTTATAAGTAAACTATCATAAATCCAAAATTCTTCTACATTAATTGTACTGTTTTCATCTATAGATATTGTAGATGCTTTTTGTGAGCTTATATTATGTTCCATAAAGTTTAGTTGATATTTATTTATAATAAAACTGTTGTCTTTTTTTTCTATATTAAATAAGGCATTATATCCTGAATATGTTGTTTCATCATCTGGTTGGACATAAAACCATGGTATTTCTATAGTACTACTCAGTTTTAGACTTTTACTAAAATCTATGTAGGTATTTATATCTACTTGTGCATCATAAAGGATTTTTGTTTTAGGAATTTTTATTTTTAGTTCTTTTAAAAATGTTTTTATAGAAGGAAAAGTGGCAAATAGTTTTATATTGTTTTGATTTTGTTTTGCAATATTTCCAGAGACTTTAAAGTTGTTTTTATTTAGATTTCCCCACCCTTTTAATGAGCTATTTGTTTCAAAAATAGTTACATTTATCTGATTTGCATCTATATTTAGAAGATTTTGTTTTTTGTTTTTAAAATAAACAAAATTTAAATTTGAGACTAAATCTAAGTCAAATGTATCATATATTTTAGCATCTTTATTTGGCTCAATATCTCCTTTTACTAAAATGCTGTGGTCTTTTATCTCGATGTGATTTATCGTGCTTATATGGTTGTCTCTGGCTTTTACTTCACCTCTTAAGAAGAGCGGGTTAATATCTAAAACTAAATTGCTTTTTGAAGTCAATAAGTCATCTTTTAAACTTTCTGGAATTTTATCAATAAAATTTAAAGGAAGTTTTTCTGTTCTACTATTTAAAATAAACTGCTTATAATCATAAGTTTTTGCTATGATTTGAATATTTGATGAGTTTAAATCTGCAATCATAAATTTATTATCTCCACTAAGAGAAAAATCAATTGTTTTTGTTGGGAGGTTTATAGGAGTTTTAAGTATGTGCATTTTTGCAAATGATTGAAATTGTAAGTTTGTGGTAAATAAAGCTTTTTGTTTAATAACCGTACTAAAGTTATCATATAAAAGTCTATAATTAGCATTAGCTTGAAAATAATTGCTATTTATAAAATATTTTACATGTAAAGCTATTTGTTCTAATGAGAGATTTTGTTCTTTTTTGAGTCTTATTTGATTAAGATTTGTTTTTATGTCAATCTCTTGTAAAGAAGCATTTAAATCTATATTAAATATTTTGGGCATACCTTCAATATGTTGTGTATATATATCAGATATATTTTTGTTTAATTTAATTTTAACAGAAGCTAAAATAGTATTTTTATTTAGCTTAGCATTTTTACTATTTAAATCACCATAAGGAGTTTTAAGAAAGACATTAAAATCTTGTATATTGATTTGCTTCATTTTATAATATATGTTTGAGCTATTTATATCGAATGAATACTTTCCATAATCAGAATTTTTTATGCTACTTTGTGCTTTTAGTTTTTCTATAGTAAGACTTTTTTTATAAGCTACTTTTTTTGCTGTTAGGGTTAGATTGATACTATTTTTTGTATCTTTTAAAGTGGCATGTTTTAATGCTATATTTACTATTTCTATCTGCTCATTAAATTTTAATGAGTCTATATTTGTACTAAAATTTATCTTTTTATCTTTGTATAAAACTTCTGTATTATTTAAAATTAGAGTAGATATTTGAAAGTTAAAAATTTTATTTGATGAGTTTGAATCCTTGTTTTCTAAGAGTTTATTTGTATCTATATATAGGGCTTCTGTTCTTATTAGTTGTATCTTTGGAGTTGGCTGTATAAGAGAGAATGGATTATATCTTACCTCTAAAAGTTTAGCTTTTATGCTGTCTTTATATGAAACATCTTTTATGATAAAGCCATTTATAAGACTACCCTCTATTTTTGAGTAAGATATCCCATAATTTTTTAGATAAGTTTGTGCAAGGTAGGGAATAGTATCTTTACCTGAGGTAAAATATATAGCTAAAAGAAGTATTGCTATGACAATAATAATTAGATTTCTAATAGCCATATATATCTCTTTTATCAAAACACTTCACCGATTCTAAATTGAAAAGCATAATTTTTTTCTGGATTATCTATATCAAATCCAATATCAAAGGCTAGTGGACCAATAGGTGTTTTATATCTTATTCCAAATCCAAGGCTATAGTAGTTTTCATTAGTATTGTTCCTAGAATTATCTGTAATAAAGGTGTTATCATTAAAAATAACTCCATTGAAGTTATTGTAAATTGGATATCTATACTCTATTGTAGTTTCAAATACAGAATTAAAACCAATAGGGTCACCGTCACTATTTTTAGGACCCAAAGAGTTATATGTATATGCGCGATTTGAGTCTACTCCTCCTGCATAAAAACGATAAGAAGCAGGTAAAGTACCTTCGTATATATCTAAGTAACCAAATGTTGCTCTAAATGCTAATATAGACCTTTTTATAGGAAGTATATAACCAGCTTGTATTTTAGTTTTATAGAATGAGGCATCAGAGATAGTACTTTTAACTGAACCCATGATTTCAGCATTTATAAAGTGACCTTTTTTGGGATTTAGTATATCATCTCTTGTATCATAGCTCCATTTTATTTTAGGAGAGAGTATAAAAGTTTTTCCTTCTGGAAAGAGAATTTTATCTTTACTATCATATGTTTTTGAGTCATCAAATACAATACTTTCTGTTAATCTATAGGGCTTTTTTCTATGAGATAGGAAAATATTTGCAAAGTCTCTTTTCTCTTTATATCCTTCGAATATTTCATTAGAGTAACCGACATCTGCACCAGTTAAGTTTCTATGAGAGAGAGGCATATTGAAATTTAGTTGGATAGTTTGTTTTTTTTGAGTTATTTTTGTTTTTAATCCTAATGTCTTTAGATTACCAAATGTATTTTTATTTTCTATTCCTATAGATACCATGGCTCCATCATCAGTACTATATCCAAGCCCCATTTCAAGCCTTGTTGGTTTTTTATTTTCTTGAACTTCTACAGTTATAGATACCTTGTTACTATTTTTATCAATATGTGTATTTATTATAGCTTTTGATATGCCACCTGTGGCATATAGGCTATCATAGCTATCTTTTATTTGTTTGGATGAAAAAGCGTCTCCTTCTTTTATGTATAGAAGTGATTTTATTATTTTAGTATTGATATTTTTTGTTGAAGTTATACTAATGCTATCAATAATGCATTTTTGATACTCATTTGTATTGTAAGTTATATAAGCTTTGTTTGTTTTTATATCTATCCATGTTTTTGCATATAGCTCAACTTTACAGTAGCTATTGTTTCCATATAGTATTTTTATATTTTTTTTACTTTGAGTAAATTTTTCACTATCAAATATATCACCTACTTCAAAAGGTATTTGAGAGTCTATATTTAACTTTGAGTTGATAGTCATATTGGCTATGATAATTGGATTGTTTTCTGAAATTTTTATTATGATTTTATTATTTAGTATATGTACGTTAGTAGTTGTATGAAAAAATCCTCTATATTTGTAGAAATTTTTTATAGTATCAGCCATTTTTTCTAATTCTTTTGTAGATACTTTTGGATTATTATTAAAGATTCTATCGAAAAATGACCACTTTATCGATAAGGCACTATAGAGTCCAGTATCGTTAAGGTTTTTATTTCCTTGAAAAATTAGGGGTAGTTTTTGAGCAAATAGTAGTGATGATAAAAGTACGATTGTTAGTATAACTTTTATCATCACTAACCAGTCTATTTTTTATTAATAGCTTCTTTTGCCCCTTTTAGTGCGCCTTTTGCTACTTCCCAAGCATGTGTTCCTAATCGTTTTGCTTCTTGAGTTATATTTTTTGTTCTCTCATCTTGTTTTATAGCTTCTATCTTTTTAGATGCCATTTGCTCTAGCTCTTCTATTTTTTTCTCTGCTTTTTTTACAAATTCATTTTCACCAAGATTGAGTTCTTCTATCTTCTCTCCTAGTGTTTCTATGGCGTCTGTAGTTACTCTTTTAATTTTTGCGAGTGAATTGTTAAACTCGTTTTCTAGTATATTTGATATGATTTCTTTTGATATTCCTTGAGATAATTTTGTTGAATTTTCTAGCGTGTGTATAAAATCATCTTCTATAGTAACTAACTCTTTTTTAATTGTAGGTAAATCTTTTTCCAAAATATCTTCTACATCATCAGGGGCAAATTTTAGGTCATTTTTAAACTTATCTATCGCTTTTGCCATTCCCTCTTTTGTTCCATGTATTGTTCCACTTAGAAGTTCTTTTGCATTACCTTGGTCTTCATCAGCAATTTCAATAGCAACTTCAAGAATACTATTTGTTATATTTAAAAATCTACTTTTTGAGAAGTCACCTTCATTTATACTTTGATAAGTGATATTTTTTGTGATTTCAAATATAGTATCTTCTATATCTTTACCTTTTTCAAGAGTTGTTAGGATAGCTTCACCAACAGTTTCTCTTAAGATACCAAGCATTTCAATACCTCTTAGTTTAGTATCATGAAGAGCTTTTAGTGATTCTGTAGAGATATCTTCATCCATTTTTGCGATATGAGCTTCAAGTATGTTAAAAGTTCCCATAATAGTTCTTTTAATACTGTCTTTTTGTTTGGCTATGGACTTTTCTAATTGCTCTTTTTCATAAATACTCTTATATAAAAACTCTTCTTTATCGTAACTAGCAGCTTTTATGAGACCAGATATAATGGCATCTATATTTTTAGAAGTTTTTAGATCTTCACTATGTAAAGCTCTAGTATAAAATTCAAAAAGTTCTCCTAATCTCTCTTGTATATGAGTATCATCTTTTAATCTCTGAATTTTCTTTTTTGATAATTCAAATGTTAGTTCATGTATAGTTGACGGAAGATTTTTGCTATCTCTGTTCTCTTTAATGGTTGCATTAAATATATTTTGTAATGATTTCATTTTGTCTCCTACAGTACAAATTTGATTGATTTATGATTTTTTAACTCTTCGAAAACTGCTTTTCTGTCTTCATCACTATGGACAAGTGTTGAGACAGTATGACTTTGATATTTACCAGTTTTACTGTTATTTGATTTTTTTATAGAGTGTTCTCTATTGTCGAGTACACTAGCAACAATATCACTTATATTA
>Ga0256837_1001808_pt1 | contig 14153 bp, 14 predicted proteins | sample 4562384metaG_FD_185976 | JGI IMG/M metagenome (GOLD analysis project Ga0256837, IMG submission 185976) | Hydrothermal vent microbial communities from Guaymas Basin, Mexico - 4561-384 | ecosystem: Environmental > Aquatic > Marine > Hydrothermal vents | place: Mexico: Guaymas Basin | collected... | reverse complement strand
GCAGAAGCGATGTTAGCAACACCACGACCAATAGCACCAAGCCCTATAACTCCCCACTTTTTACACTTAACCTCAAAAAATGGTTTAGATACATCTGTAAATATAGGGCTTTTAGAGTAAGTTTCACTCTTTACATACTCATCATAATACTTTGAGTGTCCCATAAGGTAAAATAGCATTGAAAAAGTGTGTTGTATCACCGAATCTGTTGAGTAACCAGCTACATTTTTTACAGCTATATCTAATTCTTTTGCCGATTCTAAATCAACATTATTCATCCCTGTAGCAGCCACACAGATAAGTTTTAGAGTTGGTGTATTTGCCATAATCTCTTTTGTTATAACAACTTTGTTAGTTACAATAACATCACAGTTTGTTACTCTCTCTTTTGTTTGTTCAGGTGAAGTAGTTTGATAAACTGTAACTTCCCCTAAAGAATCGAAACCACTTAAATCTGTTTCTCCAAAAGTAAGAGCATCTAGTAAAACTATTTTATATTTTTTCATTATTAAGCATCTTTAATTTTAGTAATTAATTCTCTTGATTTTTCTAATGCTTTTTCAACTTTATCGAAAACTAAAGCGACTGCTAGTCTTCTTCCTTTGTGTGCTTCAGGTTTAGAGAATACTCTTACAAAACTATTGTCACTAAATAAAGAATCATCAACCTCTACAACTGGAGCATAATTATGAGCCTCTGATTTGAAAGCTGCTGAAGCACCATCACCGTAAAAAGTGAAACCTAAAGGAAGACCTAAAACAGCACGAAGATGGATAGCAAATTCACTTTGTGATTGAGTTATAAGTGTTACCATACCTGTATCGTGTGGGCGAGGTGAAACTTCTGAAAAATAAACTTCATCACCTTTTATAAAAAGCTCGACACCAAAAAGACCTCTACCACCTAAACCATCTGTTATAGTTTTAGCCATCTCTTGAGATTTTTGTTTTGCTATTTCACTCATTTGAGCAGGTTGCCATGAAAATACATAGTCACCATCTCTTTGTTCGTGACCGATAGGCTCACAATAAACTGTTTCTTTGCCATTTCTAGCAGTAAGCATAGTTATTTCATAATCAAAATCAACAAATGCTTCTACGATTAGCTCACTAGCATCACCACGAGCCTCTTTCGCTATTTCCCAAGATTTAGGGATGTCAGCTTCACATTTAGCAACTGATTGACCATGACCAGATGAACTCATAACAGGTTTTATAACACAAGGGAATCCTAACTCTTTTGCAGCCTCTAACATTCCAGCTTCAGTTGTTACAAACTTGTAAGGACCTGTTTTTAAACCTAACTTCTCCGCAGCAAAAGTACGAATATTTTTACGGTTCATTGTTTTGTTCACAGCATCAGCATTTGGGATTACATTAAAACCCTCTTTCTCAGCATCAAAAAGAGCCTCTATTGAGATAGCTTCAATTTCAGGTAAAATATAGTCTGGTTTTTCACGACGGATAATCTCTAAAAGAGCCTCTCTATCTTGCATATTTACAACATAACTTCTATGAGCAACATGGTGAGCAGGAGCATTTTCGTATCTATCAACAGCGATAGTCTCAAGACCTAATCTTTGAGCTTCGATAATAACTTCTTTTCCTAGTTCGCCAGAACCTAGTAACATAATTTTTTTAGAGTTTGATTTTAATGGGGCAGAAAATAGCATTAAAATTCCTATGATTAAATTTTAAGAAATTATATCGTAAATCTTTTACATAAATGGGATATAATACTAACTACTTGAATATAAATATATGGAAAAATCAGTGAAAAAGAATAAAGATTTACACATACTTATAGTGGATGATGAGAAGTTAAATATTGAATTAGCAGCTGCATATTTAAAAGAGGAGTGTTATAAACTCTCTTTTGCTCTTAATGCAAAGTCAGCAGTTGAGAGTGCTTCTGATAAAGATATTAATCTAATTTTACTTGATATAAATATGCCTGAAACTGATGGTTTTCAAGTTTGTAAAGTTTTAAAAGAGGATGCTAAAACAAAAAATATACCTATAGTATTTTTAACTGCTCAAACAGATATAGAGTATATCTCTAAGGCTTTTGAGGTTGGTTGGGTTGATTATATTAATAAACCATTTAATGGTATAGAGTTAAAAGCTAGGGTAAAAACACATCTTCAAAATATGTTGTACCTTGAAGATATTAAAACTAAACAATCTAAATTAGCACAGTTAAGTATAACTGATCCATTAACAAAATTAAATAACTCTTTTTTCTTTGATTCACAACTACAAAGTAGATTAAATCATGGTAAAACTTTTTGGGTTGTTTATGTAAAAGTAAATAATTTTGAAAAAATAAATGGTTTTTATGGGTTTGATAAAGCAAATATACTTTTAAAACTTTTTGGACAACTTCTTAAAGATGTAGCATTTAAAAACTCCCTTGTAGCTAGACTTCATGGTACAAGTTTTGGGATTCTTATAAAAGATTATGAGAAAAAAAATATAAAAGAGTTAGCAAGTTCTTTAGCTGTAAAATTTTTACAACATAAAGAATTGAAAAAAAATGTTAATTTTTCTATAGTAGCTTATAGAGTTCATGAACATACATCTATAGCAGATATTTATAGAAGATTACAAAAAAAGATACAAGTTGCATCTGATGATAGAACTTACAACATTTTATTTGTTGAGTAGCTCTATATTTTTCACTGCTTCTTTTAGGTGAGATTTTATAACCTCACTATTATTTCTATTTGTTGAATCATCCCAGTTATTAAAATCTGCTTCAAACTCTTTTATCAATTTATAAAGCTTATTAAATCTTAAATTTCCAGATAAACCTTTTATTGAATGTATATTTTCTTTATTAAGATTGTTTTTATCAATATTTTTAATAAGTTCTTGAGCTGATTCACTAAAACTGATTAGTAGTTTTAAAATAATTTCTTCATTAGGAAGTGATAAATTTACTGTTAATTGTTTTAGGTTTACATCATCAAAGTCTAAGATTACACTATTTAAAGATTTACTTGTTAGGTATTTACCAAGCATATTATCTAGTTCAGCTGATATGATTGGTTTTGCTAAAGAATCATCTACACCAGCTTCTTTATATGTTTTTACATCAGATTCTATAACATTAGCAGATAATGAAACTATAGCTTTAGTGTAAGCTCTCTCTCTTAGTATTTTTGTAGCAGTTACACCATCCATAACTGGCATATTTATATCCATAAATATTAAATCATAACTATTTGCAAAAGCTTCATCAACTACTTTTTGACCATTATCAACAATTGTATAGTTAATTTCTCTTTCATCTAACATTACAGATATAAGCATCTGATTTGTTAGGTTGTCTTCAGCGATTAAAATATTTCCATTAAACTTTCTTGTTTCTTCTATTTTATCAACTGTAGTATTTGAGTTATTATGAGTTAGTGTTATGATTTTATCGAATAGTGCTGAACCTGTCATTGGTTGCTCTATGATATGAAACTGAGGATGAACACAACAAGATTTTTCTTGACCACCCTCAATATAAATTATATGAAGATTTTTGAATTTTTCTAACATATTATAAGATAAATCATAGTTAAAGTTTTTAGCACAAACTATTAAGAGTGTCATCTCATCATTTATTTTTTCTAATGATTCTATAGTTGTATAGCTACATTGCCATCTATCTAAATATGTTTCAATTATCTCATTGATTCCACAAGCTATAGAATCTGTTGGTTGAAGAATATATATATTTTTATCTTTAGAATTAAAATCTTTTTCCATACTATATGAAGCATCTATAATTGGAAGTTTAAGTTTAAAGTAAAATTCACTACCTTCACCATTTTTACTCTTAACTTTTAGTTTATCACCCATAATCTGAATATATTGACTACTTATAGAAAGACCTAAACCTGTCCCACCATATTTTCTACTTATAGAGTTATCAGCTTGTGAGAATGCTTGAAAAACAGTGGCAATTTTATCTTTAGGTATTCCGATTCCATTATCTCTTACACTAAATTCTATAACAGCTTTTTGGTTTTTAATCTCTTTTAATGAGATATTAATTCCAACTTTACCACCATCAGGTGTAAATTTAATAGCATTACTTATAAGATTATTTACAACTTGTTTAATTCTTTGTGAATCACAATAAAGCACTTTAGGGATATTTGTGTCGATATAAGTATAATAATCTATATGTTTAGCTTTTGAAGTTGATGCAAATGTTGAAACTGTTGCTTCCATCTCTGAAAATAGGTTTGATTCTGTTCTATAAATAGATAGCTCACCACTCTCTAATTTAGAAAAATCAAGTATATCATTTACAACATTTAGTAAAGTTTCACCACTATTACTTATAATATCTACATATCTTTTAGAATCTTTATCTAAATCTCTTTTACTAAGTACATCTGTAAACCCTAAGATTCCATTTAGTGGAGTTCTTATCTCATGTGACATATTTGCTAAAAATGTTGTTTTTGCCTGTTCTGATGAATAAGCTTTTACAAGTGCTATTTCTAAGTTTGTGATGTCTGAAAGATTTATGATATAACCATCATTTATTTTTTTGATAGTTATATTAAAAGTATGTATTTTATTTGTTTTGGTTAACATTTTTACTTTATGGTCTGTATGTTTATCTTTTAAAATATCTTTTATCCAATTATCACTTGCTTGTACATAGCCATCTTCTTCAATAAATAATTCACATATACATTTATGTTCAAGTTTAAATTCTGAGAAATTTGTATAATTAAAATATTTAAATAGAGTTTGATTAGCATTTAACATATCGCCTTTATCTGATGTAAAGATAACGATACTATCTTGATTATCAAAAATGGCTTTGATAAGTTTCTCTTTTTCTCTCATCTTCTTTTTAGCTAAAACTTGTTTTGTGGTATTTAGTCTAATAGCTATATAACCATCTATCTCATTTGTATCATCATTATATGTCGGCATAACAGTTGCATTTACATAATAGATAGAACCATCTTTAGCTCTATTTGGAAAACTACCTTTCCAAGTTTTACCAACCACTATAGCTGACCACATTTTTTTAAATATAAAATCTGAAACATCTCTATCTCTAATGATAGAATGTTTTTTACCTATAAGTTCCTCTCTTGAGTATTGACTTGTTTCACAAAAATTATTATTTACAAAAGTTATAACACCATTCAAATCAGTTTTAGATACTAAAAGTGAAGCATCAACAGCATCTTTATATTGATTCAATAATTTAATATTTGAGCTTAACTCATCAGCTGTTTGTTTTACTAGATGTGTGAGAGCAGAAAAAGTTATATCACTCATATTTGAATGTACTTCTTTGATTTTTTGTTTTTTTTGTTTAGCTCTCTTTTTTGATTCTGATAATATTAAGAGAGTAGTTGTACAGTTTAAAACGGCATTATTTTTAGATGTAGAGTAGTATTCTCCATAGGTGAAAAAACCTGCTGTTGGTGCTATTTGCTCAAAAGATTGAAACTCATTTTCAAGTGTTTCACCAAGTAGAGTTTTTCTAGCTATACATGAGTAAATATAAACACTCTCAGCTGGATTTTTTTTCATAATATTTGATATTTTTGATGAGCCTGATAAAACTGCATCTGCATTTGAGAAACCAAATTGTACTTTTTGTCCCTCTTTTATGGGTGCTGCAAAGATTAATGATTTTTTATCTATGGCTAAAGGTGTTCGTGAAACAACAGTAGAACCCTCTTTATAAAGGAGTTGAAATTCAGATAATGCTTTGGCATCATTTGCAAATATATCAGCACCTAAATATTTTTTGAAGAAATCTACACTATTTTGATTATCTATTTTATGTATAGTGTTTCCATCGGCTGATGTGATTGTGAACTCTTTACCTATTGGTGTCCAATTTAGGTTATACATATTGTCTGCAAAAAGGTTTTTACTTGTAAATGATACTGCTACAGAACCTTCATCATAAATAGTTCCATTTAAAAATACAAAAGTCTTTTTAAGTTTGAAGTTATCACCAGCTAAACCACCTGCTAGTATAATATCTGGATTTTTCTTTTTAAATCCCTTTATAAAACCATCATAATCTTGTCCTCTTAAACTTTCGCTTAAAATAATAGTTGCTTTTGTGTATTTTTCACAAATTTCAGAAGATAATTTTTTACCAGATTTTTTATTTATATTTTTTGTATAATTTGTTTTTAATTTTGTATCTTCAAATAAAGAGAGACTTATAATTGTTGAGTTATCAAACATTTTAGCATGAGAAATTTCCCCTGCTGTAGTTGTACCTATGATTATAGAATTTGGAAATTTTTTTGAATATTTATCGAGTAATTTTTGTAGTTTAATTTTATCGGTTAAAGATGTAAATATCTGAATTAATTTAGAGTTATATTTTTTATTATTTACCTCTTTAATCGCATTTTTTATATCTTTTTTATTATTATCATTAAATACTATATGTTTCATTATAAATTCCATTTTCTTAGTATGAAGTAATTTTAACCGAAATAAAGTATAAAAGCAAAAAAAGTTATAATGTCATCTAAAATATATCAATAAAAGTGGGAAAATGGAAATTTCATTAATTATAAAAAGTATTATTGGGTTAGTTGTTATACTCTCAATTTTAATCTTTATGTTAGTTTATTCATCTAATAGAAAAAAAGAGATTGAGACTATTGCTAAAGAGAAAAAAAAGAAAAGAAAACTTAGTTTGGTTGATTTAAAAGCAATTATTAGAGATACTCAAAGTACAGAAGAAAGATTCAACGAAGCATTGAGTTTAGTTTTAAAAGATTACCCCTCTATTGAAATTAATGATGAACAAACTTTAGATATATATCTATTTATATTGATGGCATTGTGTCGTCATCCAAAAACAAATACAAAAATAATTATAAATTTTGAGAAAGAGTTAATTAAATTAAATCCAAGTTATGAAAATGAGATAAATAAAGCTGTAATAGCTGGGCTTGATTCAAGAAGTTTATAGATGATTGATTATGTTCAACTTGGAGGAACACTTTTTATACCAGCTACTCATAAAGATTTAAAAAAGGTAGTTGAGGGTGATAAATACACGAATTTAAAAAGTGTTGTTGTTGATTGTGAAGATTCTATAACAGTTAATCAACTTGAAGATGCTTTATTTATTATAAAAAGATTACTTATAGATTTAGATAAAAAAAAATGTTTAGTTTTTATACGACCTAGAGATACTATAGTTTTAAAAAAGATTTTAGAGTTTGAATTTATAGATAAAATAGATGGTTTTGTTTTACCAAAGTTTTCACTTACAAATGGTAAAGAATATCTAAAACTTATGGGTGATAGATATAGCTTTATGCCAAGCATAGAGGGTGAAGAGCTTTTTAATCAACAAAAACTTTTAGATTTAAAAAAGATGTTAGTTCCATATAAAGAGCAGATTATAATTATCCGTTTTGGTTTAGAAGATATGCTTAGACAACTTGAAATGATGAGAGGTTGTGATGAGAGTGTTTTTGATGTTAGTTCAACCTCTTTTGTTTTAGGTAACTTTATAGCAACATTTAAAAGTGCTGGGTTTGGTGTGAGTGGTGGAGTTTACCCTTACTTTAAAGATAATGATGGTTATAAAAAAGATATTTTAAGAGATATGAAAGAGGGGCTTTTTACAAAAACTATCATACATCCAAATCAGATATCGATGATAGATGAACTTTATAAAGTTAGTGAAGATGAACTAAAAAAAGCAAACGAGATTCTAAAAAGTGATGAAGCTGTTTTTAATCAAGATGGAAAGATGGCTGAGGTGGTAACGATGTCACCTTACGCGAAAAATATTTTAAAAAGAGCAGAGGTTTATGGAGTTAATTAGAGTTGAAAATATAGATATAAAAGAGTTAGAGGTTTACCATAAGATAAGAGATAATGCTTTTGATTCTGATAACAGTTTCATAGCAGATTCACCTAAAGTTGTGAACCTACTTTTAGAGAGTGATGTTGAGGTTAGAAGTTTACTAGCTACTCCTGAGTATTATGAGGAGTTTTTAAAGCTTGTAGAATCTAAAGATATAGCTAAACTTTATGTGACTACTAAAGATGAGATGAAAAATATAGTTGGTCATAAGATTCATCATAACTGTATGATGCATGGAATCCGTCCAGAACAAACTCCCTTAGATAAACTAGATGACAATATAATTATGTTAGATAATATAACATCAACTGAAAATATAGGCTCGATAGCTAGAAGTGCTGCTGGTTTGGGTGTAGGCTCATATCTGTTACCAAGTTCTGGTGGACACCCTTATGGTAGAAGAGCTTTAAGAGTTTCTATGGGTTATATAAGTAGGTTAAAAACTTATATATATGATGATATATTTTTAACGATTCAAACTTTAAAAGATAATGGTTATAGAATCTATGCTGCTGAGGTTACTAAAGATTCTACTCCTCTTATGGAACTTAGAGTTGCTAAAAAATGGGTTTTGATTATGGGGCATGAGGGTAAAGGTATAGCTAAAGAGATTCTTGATGTTTGTGATGAAGTTGTGACGATAGAGATGAGTAGTGATGTAAAAAGTTTTAATGTTGGTGTTGCTGCTTCTATTATGATGTACCAATTTAAAAATAATAAAAATTTACTAGGATAAAGATGATAATACTTTTCGATTTAGATGGAACACTTATAGATTCAACAGATGCGATAATAGAGAGTTTTCATAACTCTTTTGATGTTTATGGTGAAAAACACCCAAGTGATGAAGCTATAAAAGCTCTGATAGGTTACCCACTTGATATTATGTATGCTCAATTGGGTGTAAAAGATGAACTTGTTTGGGATTATGTAAATACTTACAAAGAGTATTATCGTGTAATATCTACACAAAAAACATACCTTTTAGAATCTGCTAAAGAGGCAGTTGTGATGGCAAGTGAGATAGCTGAGGTTGGAATCGTAACAACTAAAACAGGAAGATACTCTAAAGTTTTGATGGAACATTTTGGTTTGATGGAGTATTTTAAAGTTTTAATTGGACGGGAAAATGTTCAAAACCCTAAGCCACATCAAGAGCCAATACTAAAAGCTTTAGAATCTTTTGATGCTAATGATAAAGAGATTTGGATGATAGGTGATACTAAACTTGATCTTTTATCTGCTAAAAATGCTGGTGTAAATTCAATTGGTGTACTTAGTGGATATGATGATAAAGAGGAGTTACAAAAATACACAAATATTATTTTTGATAATGCTTTAGATGGAATTAAATATCTAAAGAGTAGGAAAATATCACACACTAACAAAAGTATATAATAGACTTCAACTATCAAGCTAAGTTTAAGTGGGGGTTGCCTAGAATAATAGTAAATTAGAATTTATAGAAAACTTTTAAATTTCTTAAGGAGAATTTATGCTAGAAATTAGATGGCATAGTCGTGCAGGTCAAGGTGCCGTAACTGGTGCTAAAGGTCTTGCAGATGTTATTTCAACAACAGGTAAGCATGTACAAGCATTCGCATTTTATGGGTCTGCTAAGCGTGGAGCTGCAATGACTGCATATAATCGTGTTGATGATAATGTAATAATGAACCATGAAAAATATATGAAGCCAGATTTTGTTTTCGTAATTGATCCTGCTTTAGTTTATACATCTGATGTAACTATTAATCATAAAGATACAACTAAATATATAATCACAACACATTTAAGTAAAGATGAGTTAGTAAAAGCTCAACCAAAACTTGAAGGTAAAGAGGTTTACACTGTTGATTGTATCACAATCGCAAATGAGACTATTGGTCGTCCTATTCCAAATACACCGATGCTTGGTGCGTTTATGAAAATTTCTGGAATGTATGATATAGAGTTTTTTAAAGATAGTATGAAAAGAATTCTTAAAAAATTACCACAAAAGATTGTTGATGCGAATATGATCGCTATTCAACGAGCTTATGATGAAGTGAAATAAGGGGTTAATGATGGCAAATAAAGGATGGGATGAGTTTGAAATTGGAGCTATGCTTCGCTCATTTGATGGTTCAATAGATGATATCGCAGGTACTGCACAAGTAGATCGTTCATACTCACCAAGTAACTCTTACACTGCTAGTGTTGCTGATTGGAGACTTGAAAAACCTGTATTTAATAAAGACTACTGTATCGATTGTCAATTTTGTTGGATCTATTGTCCAGATGTTTCTATTATCTCAAGAGATAAGAAACTTATTGGTGTTGATATGGATCACTGTAAAGGTTGTGGTATTTGTGTTGAGGTTTGTCCTACAAACCCTAAATCACTTTTAATGTTCCCAGAACAAGCTGATGAAGAGACAGAGCTAGCTAACTGGCCTGCGAAAGATGAGGAGAAATAGATGGCATTTGATAAAATGGAATTAAGAGATATCGAAGTATGGGATGGTAACTTTGCTGCTGCTCAAGCTTTAAGACAAGCTCAAGTAGATGTTGTTTCTGCTTACCCAATTACTCCATCAACTCCAATTGTTGAGGGTTATGCGAAGTTTAAATCTGATAACTTTGTAGAGGGTGAATTTGTTATGGTTGAGTCTGAACATGCTGCTATGTCAGGATGTATCGGTGCTGCTGCTGCTGGTGGTCGTGTTGCTACTGCGACATCTTCACAAGGTCTTGCTCTTATGGCTGAGACACTTTATCAAGCGTCTGGTATGCGTTTACCAATCGTACTTAACTTAGTAAATCGTGCTTTAGCTGCGCCACTTAATGTTAATGGTGATCACTCAGATATGTATATGGTTCGTGATTCTGGTTGGATTCAGTTTGATGCTTTTTCTCCACAAGAAGCTTATGATTTAAACTTTATCGCTTTTAAAGTTTCTGAAGATCATGATGTTAGAACTCCAGCTATCGTAAATCAAGATGGTTTTATCACTTCACATACAGCTCAAGGTGTAAAAACTTTAAGTGATGATGATGCTTTTGGATTTGTTGGTGAGTATAAACCGATGAATGATATGCTTGATTTTGAGCATCCAGTAACTCATGGTGTTCAAGCTGAAGAGGATTGGCACTTTGAGCATAAAGCTCGTCAACACAACGATATGATGACTATCGTTCCAGGTAAAATTGATGAAGTTTTCGCAGACTTTGAAAAATTAACTGGTCGTAAATATAATAAAGTTGAATGTTATGATATGGATGATGCTGATGTAGCAGTTGTTTGTATGGGTACTTCAGTTGAGACTGCTCGTGAAGTAGCAACTGAGATGAGAGCTAAAGGTGTTAAAGCTGGTGTTGTTGGACTTAGAGTTGTTCGTCCATTCCCATTCTTTGAAATCGCTGAAGCTCTTAAAGATGTTAAAGCTGTTGCTGCTCTTGATCGTTCAGCTCCAGGTGGTGCTGCTGGTATGTTATTTAACGAAATTGCTGGTTCACTTTATAACACAGATTCTAAAATGTTACTTAGTGGTTACATCTATGGTCTTGGTGGTCGTGACTTAACAAAAGCACACTTAGTTGATCTTTTCAATGAGCTTCAAGCAAATGCTGATGCTGGTAAAATATTGACTCAACAACAACAATTTATCGGTGTTCGTGGACCGAAACTAGCTTATTTATAGGAAATTAGTATGAGTGAAATGAAAAAAATTAAAAACTTAAAAGAGTTTTCAACATCGGCAGATCGTTTTGAGGGAGCTAACCTTTTATGTCCAGGTTGTGCTCACTCAATTATCGTTCGTGAAGTTTTAAATGCTACAAATGATGATTTAGTTCTTGGGGCTTCTACTGGTTGTCTTGAAGTTTGTACAGCTGTTTATCCATATACATCTTGGGATGCTTCTTGGATTCATATCGGTTTTGAAAATAGTTCAACTGCTGTTGCTGGTGCTGAAGCTATGTATAACGCACTTAAAACTAAAGGTCGTCTAAAGCAACCTGATCGTAACCCTAAGTTTGTTGCTTTTGGTGGTGATGGTGCTTCTTACGATATCGGTTTCCAATGGATCTCTGGTTGTATGGAAAGAAATCACAATATGATGTATATCGTACTTGATAATGAAGTATATGCTAATACTGGTGGACAAAGATCTTCTTCTACTCCAATCGGTTCATCTGCTACAACTTCACCTGCTGGTTCTGTATCTTATGGTGAGAAACAAAACAAAAAAGATATGTTAGGTATCATGGCTTCTCATAATATCCCTTATGCTGCTCAAGTAGCACCAAATAAGTGGAAAGATATGGTTAAGAAGATTCAAAAAGGTTTCGCTACTGAGGGTGCTGTATTTATCAATGCTGTTTCACCTTGTACAACTGAGTGGAAATTTGACCCTAAAGATACTATGTCATTAGCTGATTTATCAACAGATTCTTTAGTGTTCCCACTATATGAAATTATTGATGGTCGTGAGTTAAACATCACATATAGACCTAAAAATATTGTTCCAGTTGAAGAGTATTTAGCTGCGCAAGGTCGTTTTAAGCACCTTTTCAAAGATGAGTATAAACACCTTATCAAAGAGTGGCAAACTCGTGTTGATGAGAATTGGGCATACTTAAACAGAAGAGAAGAAGCTCGCGTTTAGCGAACTTCTAGCTTCGGCAAATCTTGTATCAGATGAGCAAACGGCAGACAGTAGTCTAGCCTCTTTGCTCCGCAGACACAATCTTCACCAAATCTAAAATTTCTTAGATTTATTTTCCACTTCAATAAAAATCAATCAAAAAATGATAAAATACATTATATACTAAATGAAGTTTTTTCTTCATTTTATGAAATAAAATTAAGGAATTATTATATGCCATTATTAGACTCTTTTACAGTTGATCACACAATTATGCCAGCACCAGCAGTTCGTCGTGCTAAGGGGATGAAAACTCCTAGTGGAGATGATATTACAGTTTTTGATTTAAGATTTGTTAAACCAAACAAAGATATTTTATCATCTGAGGGGATTCATACTTTAGAGCATCTTTTTGCTGGGTTTATGAGAGATCATCTAAACTCTAAAAAAGTTGAGATTATAGATATTTCACCTATGGGTTGTAGAACAGGTTTTTATATGTCAGTTTTAGGAACTCCTAGTGAGAAAAAAGTGGCTAAAGCTTGGAAAAATTCTATGAAAGATATTTTAAAAGTTAAAAGAAAAAAAGATATTCCTGAGTTAAATATTTACCAATGTGGAACTTATACAATGCACTCACTAAAAGATGCTAAAGCGATAGCTACAAATGTACTAGATAAAAAGATAGGTATTATGGATAATGAGGCTTTAAAGCTAGATTTATCTAAAGTTGGTCAGTAGATTATGTTTGTATTATTACCTGTTGATTCTGATAACACAGAGGAAGCTAAGTTAACAAAACTAGATGATGTAAAAGTTTGGGTACAGTTACAGATAGAAGATGGTAGAGTTGTTAACACATTAACTTCAGATTCTAAAGATGGGTTTGAAAATTTTAGTGAATGTGTTGTAGTGGTTGATGATAGTGAATATGTATGGCCATTTATGGAGTTATCTATGATGGTTCTTGTTGCTCACACTCAAAGATATATAGAGGATATTGTTGAAGCATATATCTTTAAAGAGCTTCACGATTTAGCATACTAATGTCAGATTTAACACAATTTTTACAACTTTTTAATCCACTTCCTGGAAATCAGTACCTACAAGTGACAACAAAGCCAGATGAGATAACTTTAGCTTTAGATCAAATTTTATCTAAAGTTGATGGTGAGCTAAATTTGGTTGTATATGATGAAGATGATGTAGATTTTAGGGCTGAATTTCCAGATAGAAAGATTCAACATATAAAAAGTTTCAAACAACCATTTCGTGCGATTCCAAGACATCATGATATAGTTTTACTTAAAGATATTTTTAACCTACATGAGAATCCAAAAATGGTACTAAAGATAGCCTATACAACTTTAGCTAATACAGCAGATATTATCATTATGGAAAAAAAAGGTACTATCGACATAGAATCTGTAAAAAATATGTTAGAAGAGTTTGAGTTTAGAGCATCTAATGATATAGATGTTGTAGATGGTTACGATCTACTTATGGCGAAAAAGATGCATATGTGGGGTAATGGTCTCTAATGTTTGATGATAAATTACATAGTATGGTTTTAAGTGATGATGGCTCTTATACCGCTTACTCAAAAGAGTATGATGAACATTATCACTCTACAAAAGATGGTGCTTT
>Ga0256837_1001807_pt1 | contig 14156 bp, 21 predicted proteins | sample 4562384metaG_FD_185976 | JGI IMG/M metagenome (GOLD analysis project Ga0256837, IMG submission 185976) | Hydrothermal vent microbial communities from Guaymas Basin, Mexico - 4561-384 | ecosystem: Environmental > Aquatic > Marine > Hydrothermal vents | place: Mexico: Guaymas Basin | collected... | reverse complement strand
CTATAAGCAAAAGCTTCAAGTATAAGTTTAAACTCATCACTTTCTAAAGGTATCCAGTCCGGCACTAAAGTTTTAAAGTTTTCTATGTTTTGATTTAAAATTGTTTCATAGTCTAAGACTTGCAACACATCCGGTCTAGTTAAACTATCTATATTAATCATTTGACAAAACCTTTCATGCTTATCAATATAGAACTATCCTCAAATGTGACCATACATGTAACTTCACCGCTAGTTGCTTCAATATTTGTTACTTTTACACTTAAAGGGATTAATCTATCATCCCATGGTTCATCTTTCTCATCAAAAAATGCATCTAGTAGATATCTATTAAATAACATCATAAATTCATCATCCATAGTTCTATCTACTAACTCATATAAATCACATCCAAAATGAGGTCTCATTACACGACTACCTTTAGCAGTTGTTATGATTCTCTTAAAACTTTCCTCTTCACTTTCAGTGTATGTAGAATTTTCAATTGATGTACTTAATAACATTTCATCTACCTTGGAAGTGATGTTGCACCATCACTATCACTATGTGAATGATTAGTAAGATTTCCAAGAACATCACTAATTTCACTATCACAATTTATATCTCCAGTTATGCTCAAGTCACCATCTATTGATACATCAGCACTTATATCCACTGTAGTAGCTGTAATAGTTGCAGTTTGACAAAATATATTTATACTTTTAGAAGCATCTATTTTTAGTTCACTGGATTTTGAATCATATTGAATCACTGTGCCATCATCAAATTCTATAACTGTAGTATTCTCATTTGCTCCAGTTGGTTCTTTACAACTTCTATTGAAGATACTTCTTATAATAAACCCACTGTTTGAATTTCCAAATGGACTTATTACAAGAACTTGCTCACCTACTTTTATTGGCACCCATACTTTCATAAATGTATTTGCAATATTAAGCACTGGTAAAAACTTGCTAACTCTTTTATCCTCACCACTATCATCTAATACAACACGAGCTAAAGATTTTCCATCAGCACTTTTAGTTTGACTAATTGTGCCAACCTGTACAATATTTTCAAGTCTTCGTTTGAGTTCAGCTGGAGTAATCATTTTCTTACATACTCCAGGATCTCTTTACTTTGACTTTTTAACTCATCAAGAGTTTTATTTAAATGATCAACTTCATTTCTATATAGTTCTAGTGTTACAAAAGTTTTTCTAGCAGTTCTTTCTTGCATCATCTCATTACATTTTTCATGTAAAGCTTTTATATCATTGATTTTTAGTGCACCAAGCTCTTTAGAATTTTGTTTAGTCATATATGTATTACCAGCAAATGCAGAGGTGATAACAATTATCCCAATAAGTAACTGCCAAAATGTAACCACAAAACTAACTTCCATAACCAACCTTTAATAAATCATTGCCGGTATTCTAAATTAATACTTACGAAGCTATCTATTAAGTAACCGCAAAGCTCATTTTCTTAGAAAAACTTCGCTTGTTAAAAAGCTACCAAATCCTTTAAACTTTCGCCATGATTAGTGATTTTGAGAAGAGTGTTATTGATGTTTTAAACAAAGATGGTCTTAGTGCTAAAAAGTATTTTGGAGAATTAAGTGATCCTAAAAGCTTTAAATTTGCAACTTATGAGATGCCATTAATCTTTTTGGATTTCATAGGAGATTCACCAGATAGTCCGATAAGAGATACATACAAGTTTAATTTATATATTGCTCACATTTCATATTCAAAAAATGAAAAAACACGCTCTTCAAAACATTATGAAATATATGATTTATTACAAGAGATAAATACAAGACTATCTTTACAATCATTTGTAAATTCAGAGCCTATAAAAATGGGTAAATCGGAAAAGATATTTGACTCTGTTGTAAGTGCTGGATATTTAACAGTGTTTAAAAGAGAGTTCACAACAATCTTACAAAAGGGAAATATATGAAAAAATCACTTATAGCCTGCAACTTGCTATTTGCACTTGCACAAACTACAGATGCCAACACTTTAGATGAAGTTAAAATCGCAGTTGTTGGTAGTTGGAAAGGACACTCTGCTGGTCCATTTGAACTTACACTTCAAGACTTAGAAGAAATCAAAACTAATTTTGACAACTCAACTATAGACATCGTTGCTGATTTTGAGCATGCCTCATTATGGAATGAAAAAGCTCCAGCTACTGGCTGGGTAAAAGAACTCTATATAAAGGATGATGAATTATGGGCTAAAGTTAAATGGTTAGATGATGCCAAAGAACTTATCAAGAGTGAACAGTATAAATATATCTCACCAGTATTTGATCAACATACAATAGATCAAGTATCTGGAGAAGATATTGGTTGGAGCTTACATAGTTTGGCTCTTACAAACAGACCTTTTTTAGAAGAACTAGGAGAGGTTATAGCAAATCACAAGAACAATCCACACCATGAAAAGGAGACAGAGATGGGTATGACACCTGAAGAAAAAGCTGAACAAGATGCACTTAAAGCTGAAAACGAAGAGTTAAAAGCTGCTGCAGCTCAAGCTGAAGAAAAAAGAGTTGAGGATGAAGTTGATGCTGCAATTGCAGCCAAAAAAGTTTCACCTGAGCAAAAAGAGGCATTACTTGCTTTTGGCAAACAAGATGCAGAGGGTTTAACAAAACTTATTGCAGCTGCTAAACCAATTATGCAAAAGCCTGAGGATAACTTATATCCAAATTCAAAAAATGGTAGTTCTGAAAATGAACCTTACAATGTATTAAAACTAGGAGGGATTGAATAATGCCAGGTTTTACAGGTCAAAATATAACAGATATCACAAAAGTAAAAAGAAGTGATGCGTTTACAGATGTACAACAAACGGTCGTCGGAACCGTAAATGTTCCACAATCAATTATTGATGCTGGAGATGCTTTACCTCTTGCAACATTATTAACATCTACAGATGGTGGTCTTAATTGGAATCCTCTAACTGCTCCAGCTTATGTAGCTGGAACTTATCAAATTGGGGATGTTGTTTATTATGAAGGTAGTATTTTCACAAATGATACTGCTGACAATACAGCTCTACCTACTGATCCAAGTTGGACGAACGATGGAGCATGGGATGCAAACGGTGTTTTATACAATGATTTAACTGAGACTAAAAAAACGACAGTTGTAGTAACAGGTATTGTAAAAGAGAAATACCTTGGTGGTAGTGATGAGTTCTTAAAAGCAACACTATTTAAAAATAAAATCATAGCTAAGTAAGGAGCACATATATGAAATTTTCTGACATTATGAAATTATGGACACTCGTTGTTAGTATCAAAGCAATCAATCAGATCAAAACAGCTGGTACATTTGTGTTTGATAAATACTTCAAAGGTAAAGGCAAACCAGTTCTTGGAAATACTGCTAAACTCAAAATCAAAAAAGGTGCTTCAATTGTTCTTCGTGCAATTGCTCCAGGTGCAGATAGATTAGTTAAAGATACTAAAGATATTTATGAACTTACTATCTCTTTACCTCGCTTTGGTTTAAGTGGTCAAATTTTAGCACATGAAATCAATGAGTTTGAATCACTTGAGGGTGAAGCAAAAGTTGAGGCTGTATCGCAAAAAATTACAGAGATTCTCACAGAGCATAAAGAAGACTATATGACAACTATTGAGTATATGGCTACTGGTGCTCTTTTTGGAAAAGTTATTGATGGCGAAGGTACAGTTTTATTTGAGTTCAATACAACAGCTGCTCCAATCGAGTTTAAAGGTAAAGATAACATTGCAGCTCTTGATGAGATTGATGCTGCATTAGTAGATGAACTTGGAACTGAAGTGCCATATGAAATTTTAGCTGATGCAACATTTATTTCAAGAGTAGCAGCTGATGCAGAAACAAATAACTTTTTTCAGACTGGTCAAGCAAAATGGTTAGATGAAGATGGTAAGCGTGTTCTCGTTGTTCACTCTAAGCGTTATGTTCCTTTCCGTGCTTCTTATGTAGATGAAAATGGAGATAAACAACCATTTATCGCTCAAGCTCAAGCAGTAGTGATTCCATTAACTCAAGATGTGTTTAAACATATCTACGGAAGAGCTGACCATATTGAAGCTATGAAAGCAGCTCCAAAACTATTCTTTGCAGCTAAACCTGAAGAGTTACCAAAAGGTAAAGGCTGGGGTATTGAGACTGAGACTAAGATGATTCCATATTGTGTTAGACCAGGTGCTCTTATCAAGCTAAAATTCTCAGCATAATTTTAAGGGGCTTATTAGCCCTTTAATCTCAAAGACGATAAATGTATCGCATAAAAATAGTTTTTAGTTTTTAAACACTAGTTAAACGCATTTAATAAAGGATTTTGTTTTGATTAACAATGAAGATTTACTAAAAGAGATAAGTTCGCAGCAATTACTAGAACTATCAGACATCAATGCAACTGGAACAATAAACCAAAATGTAATTGATGATGCACTGAATGATGCTATCTCATTTATTGAATCTTTTATAGTTATGCCTGCACAACCAACACCACTTTTAAAAAAGATAAGTGTTGATCTAACAATCTATGAATTAAAAAGAAAAAATGAACTTTTAAGTGATGAAGATAAAGAGTTAAAAAAAGAGTGTGAGGCTTATTTGTTAAAAATGAGCAACGGAAAATTAAAAACAGAAATCACTTCAACTTCAACTGCATCATTTGATGAGACACATACAAACTTTGCTTTTAGACATAACACTAGAAGAAGAGTAAACACTAAAGGCTTTAGATGAGTAAGTTAAGTAATGCAGATAGAAACAAAATCCTAGCAAGAAGCCTTTTTGTTGATGCAGACAAAAGTATGAAGCAAATAGCAGATACACTAGGTGTAAGTGAAAAGACTATCTCAAATTATCAAACTAAGGATAAAAAAGAGGGATATGATTGGCTTACACTAAAAGCTTCTAAGCACATAGTATCATCACAAGAAAAAAAAGAAAATATGTACTCTATGTTTGTTGGCTACATGTATGACTCCCTAAAAGAGATACGAGAAAATGAAGATTTACAAGCTGAGGATAAAGCTTCTCTCATTGTATCACTAGGGGACAGTTTTTCTAAGATGCGTAAAGTTGCAAGTAGTGAAGATCCTGAAGCATATAAATTGGGAATTATAAAACATACTATCAAAACTACTTTAGAGGCATTGAGAGTTACATTGCCAAAAGAATGTATGGAAGAAGTAATTTCAACAATTGCTGATATACAAGAAGAGCTTAGCAATGTCTCTATTTGATAAAGATGAGTTATTTGCTTTCCTTGAAGATTCTAAAAGTGAAGCCCTAGAGAGTGGTGCAACTGCATCTCAAGCAAAAAAAATAACAAGAAGTGCATTTAAGAACTGGCTAGATGGATATACATCTGCTTTAAAAGAGCAGATAAAAGCAAATGATGCATTAGATCCAAATAAAAAAGGAGAGCGTGTAAAAAAGCAACTCACGGACTTTCATTATTTTAGGACTACATATTTCCCACATTACTATACACTGGAAGGTAAATCACAACTACAGGATGATTTAGAAAAAACATATTATAGAATTACTGATCCAAAAAAGTTGCAAGGGTTAAAATTTGCAAAAGCTGCACCTCGTGGAAATGGTAAATCTACAGATGCTTCAAGAGTATTTCCTATATGGTGTATCGTAAATGATTTTAAAAAGTTTATTACTCTTTTCTCTGATGCCATCGAACTAACAGAAACTCTTATTGAAGCGATTAAAGCTGAATTAGAAGAAAACGATAGATTAAAAGCAGACTTCCCACATGCGACAGGAGTGGGTAAAGTTTGGAAGATAGGCGACATCGTTACTAAAAATAATATCAAATTAAAAGGTTATGGTTCTGGCAAAAGAGTGCGTGGTGTTTTTCACGGAGCATATAGACCAGACTTAACTATTATAGATGATTTAGAAAATGATACCAATGTAAGAAGTCGAAAACAAAGAGATAAGCTTGAAGAGTGGCTTGATGAAGCTATTGACAATCTTGGATCAGTTGATGGCTCTATGGATATACTCTATATAGGTACTATCCTCCATCGTGATAGTGTTTTAAGTCGTAAACTAAAATTAAAGTTTTGGAACCCAATCATATTTAGAAGTCTTATCTCATATCCTACAAATATTGATATGTGGGATGAGTACTCTAAAATATATAGATACCAAGGTATAGAAGATGCACATAACTACTACCTTGAAAATAAAAAGCTTATGGATGAAGGAGCAGTTCTACTATGGGATGCAGTAAAGCTGGAACTACTTATGCAAAAAAGAGCAGCCAATCCAAAAGCATTTCAAAAAGAGCAGCAAAATAATCCAAACTCTGAGAACCAAAAGTTTGATTCAAGTAAATTTGTAAAAATTTCACATACTCAAATGCCAAAACTAGACAAAATATTTTTATATGTAGATGCAAAAGGCGACTCTCAAGAGGGAGATTTTTGTGGATTTGTAGCAGCTGGCATAAACAACCAGACTCAAAAGCTCTATATTTTTTACACTAAACAATCAAGAATAAAGGGTAAGCCAGTTGTAACTGAAACAATAAGAATTTTAAAAACAATGAAAGTTTACCTACTAAGTGGTGATAAGAATGGTGGGTTTTATATGTTAAGAGACTGGATTAAAGATGAAGCATTTCGCCAAGGTGTGCCGATGCCATCAACTAAGTTTCTTCATCATACAGATAACAAAGAAGATCGTATGGGTGAATTAGAGTTTCCAATTGATGAGGGGGATATAGTATTTGTTGGTGATCATCCTGAACTGTTTGCACAGATGGATGATTTCCCAGAAGCGGACCACGATGATTTACATGATCCACTCAGTGCAATTTATAGACTCTCAAAACTTAGACGAATTAAAAAAGATTCTAAGAACAGTGGCAGACGAACAAATACAAGACACTCAAGAGCTAGAAGAAATGGGAGAAGATAATGTTTAAAAAACTATTTGCTAAGAAAAAAGAAAAAAAACAAGAGACCAAAAGAGAGGTGCTACGCCTCAAATCAAATCAAAAAGATATATTAAAATCTTTATTTGAACTTCCTGTATCATCTGCATGGCTTACAAATGACGAGATAGATAAGATTGAAAGAGATTCAACTGTAACAGCTGCTAAAGGAAGTCGAAAAGCTCACATACTAAAAAAAGAGATATTGATAACAGCTAAGGATGAAGTCATCAAACAAAACCTAGAGGATGTATTTGATTATGATACACTAGATTCTATACTTGATATTCCATACCAGGGCATCGGTGTATTTGAACTCAACTGGGATGAGAAAGATTGGATCTACTATCCTAAACTTATTGAGAGACCATATAAAGAGTTTGAGCTACACAATGGAGTACTTAAATATAGCCCAAGCGGTATAGCAGAGGATATACCAGAGCATAAAGCTATCCATGCAGTTTATAAATCTAAACCTTTAAAACCTTATGGACAACCTTTATATAACCCTTTATTTTGGTTGGTTGAGTTTAAAAATGCTTCTTTAGAGTTTTGGGTAGAACTACTTGAGAGATTTGGTACACCTTGGGTTATCGCAAAAACTGAGGGTGAAAAAGATGTTTTAGCAGATGAAATATACAATATGCTAGGTGGTGATGGAGCAGTTCTTGATGTAGAGGACTCTCTTGATATCGTAACTGTTAAAGATAAAGCAAATTTCAAAGAGATTATTGAGTATATTGATAATCAAATAAGAGAAATTATCCTTGGAGGGAACCTTACAGGACAAGTTAATAGTGGCTCATTGGCAGCAGCTACAGTTCATAATGATATAAGAATGGATTTAGCACAGGCAGATGCAAATATATTAAATAAAATTTTAAGAAGTGTGATTAAATCATTTAAAGAGTTGAACTCCATAGATGATGATATAACAGCAGTTTTAAAAGATAAAGACAACTTAAATATAGAACTAGCCTCAAGAGATAAAGTTATATCAGAGATGGGTTACACTCCTAAAAAAGAGTATATTGAGAAAACTTACAGTATTCAGGTTGAGGATAAAAAAGAGAGTTCTGTTATTCCAAACAATAGGTTTCATTTAGCAAAAGACACTATGCATCAAGATGAATTAGATGTTCAAAGTGCCGCTATTGATACAAAAAAAGAACTCACATTTCAAAAGCAAATTATAAAAATTGTAGAAAATTCTTCCTCTTATGAAGAGGTTTACGAAAGTTTGCTTGAGATATATCCGGACATGAATACAAAAGATTTGGAGGATATGCTTTTTAAGAATCTTGCTAACTCTGCCATTTTAGCTCAAGCTGAGATAGAGGAAGAGAATCCAGATGGTTAAGTTCAACTTTAATCAAGCTCCAAAAAAAGCCATAGAATACCTTAACAATAAAGGCTATAAAACAAGTTTTAATTATAATGAAATAGCTTCAGAGGCTCATCATAAAAGCTTTACCGTAGCCAAGGTTATGAGACATGATCTACTGCATGATATTTTTACTTCACTTGATAGTGCAATCAAAGAGGGCAAGCACTTTGATGATTTTAAAAAAGATATTAAACCAACACTTCAAAAAAAAGGTTGGTGGGGTGAGCAAGATATTGTAAATCCAAATACTGGAGAAGTTAAAACTATAAACATAGGTTCTAATAGATTACGCACAATTTTTAAAACAAATATGAGAGTAGCCTATGCAACAGCAAGATATAAAGAGCAGATGAAACTTCCTAACTCTATATATCTGGAATATGTTTCTGCACTACTTGAAAATACAAGAACTTCTCATAGAGACCTACATGGTACAGTTCTTCCACGAGATGATAGCTTCTGGAGTACAAACTATCCACCAAATGATTGGGGTTGTAAATGCAAAACTAGAGCTATAAGTAAAAAGGAAGTTCAAAAAAGAGGACTAAAGATTTCATCAAAGGCTCCAAGTTCTGTAGCTTCTAAAGATTGGAACTACAATGTAGGAGACACTTCAAAAGTAGCAGCACTATCACAAATGAGTTTAGATAAAAGTTTAAACTTCCTACATAGTGCTACAAAAAATAAAACTTACGAATCACTTACTCAAGCTGAACTACTCAATACATTTTATAAGAAGATGGATGTAAAAAAAGGAGACTTATTTATAGATAAAGCTGGTGATCCTCTTTTAATAGATGATAATTTATTTACAAGCCATACAGGACATTTAAAAATAACTAAAAAAGATAGACATCTACTTTTAGATGAGATGATACCAACTATAAAAGACCCTGATGAAATATATATAGAATGGGATTCAAAAGCTTCAAGACTTGTAAAAAAGATGTTTAGATATATAACAATAGATAGCAAGAAAAGAGCTATGATGGCTATATTTGAATATAAGAAAGATAAAACTCAAGGGGTAAGTTTACAATTATTAGATACTGGTGCAACTGTTGAAAAAAAAAGAATTGAAAAGTTAATATACAAGAGAGAGTCGGATTAAAGGTCACGGTTCTCTCAGGGCAGGGTCCGACTTGCCGCCTCCGTGAATCCCATTATCTCTCTTGATATACTGAAATTATACATCAAAGGGACGAGAAATGCAAATATCTATAAAAGCTCAAGGGATAGACAAGCTTCAAAATAACCTTAAAAATATATCAAATAAAGCAAAAAATACTGCACCGCTTATGGCAGAACTTGCAAATCATCTTTACAATGTAACAGATAGATCATTTGAGACACAAAGCTCTCCAAATGGGATAAGTTGGAATCCACTTAAAGCTTCAACTCTCAAAAGCAAGAAGAAAAATCAAAGTAAGATACTATATCGTGAAGGAGATATGCAAGAATCATTAAATGTTGAATCTTCAAACGATAGTGCTTCTGTTGGATTAAATGCAACTAAAGATGGTTATCCTTATCCTGTAGTTCATCAGTTTGGTAGATTAGATGGCACGATGGATGCTCGTCCTTTTTTACCGATACATGATGATGACACTTTATATGATAATGTTCTCGAAGAATTAGAAGAGATTGTTGAGGATTATATGAAAGAAGGCAATCTACTCAAATAAACTAGGTGTACGACACTCCTTAGTAATATCATATATCTGTCTCTCAGTTAGATCATACTCACGAGCCAATTCTTTTACTAGACCAACTTTACCGGCATTTTGTTTGTATTTTTCTATAATCTCATTATTTCGGAATGTTGTTTTATGGGAGGGGATGTAAAAAGAGGAACCACCATACTCTTTTATGGTGGCATTTATATCGTTAGCAGGATTACGCACAAAATCAAAAAACTCTTTAAAAAGGTCAAAGTTAGTGACAGTTGTACCCATGCAGCCCATCCTTTAGGTAAGATAGGCGATTATACACAAAAAAGTAAATATACTTGTAAATTATGTCATTTTGTAAGTTTCTTGTTATGCAGCTGCTTTTTGAATGCAGATATTTTGAGCGGTTTTAAAAGCTATGTATAAACCATTTTTACCAATGGCAAGATGGTCGTCTTCCCCATCTTTTGCTAGCATCTTATACATTTCTGTAGTTGTTTGTCTATCTATTGTGAAACCACATACTTCATTTTTTAAAATCTTTTTATTTAAAATAGCCATAGTCGCTAAGTAAATAACAGCATTTCTGTCATCAGCATGTTGATAAAGAAAGTGACCATACCAACTAAGAAGCTTATAAACATCTGTACATTTAGCTTCTATTCCAAAAGTATCATTGTGTAAAAAAAGATGTTCTGTAGCTTTATCTAAGGCATCTTCTCTGGTTTGTTCTGATACTGCTACAAAAGCTTTAAACTGGGGAGTTTCTAAAAGGTTGTTGAGGAGATCTACTGCATTATACAATTCATCTAATACATCATCTGGCATCTAAGCATCTACCTTATGTACTTCTTGAAATGTTTGATACATGTCAGTTGAAAGCTCATCTACTGCTTTTTTCATCTCTTCTGGATCACTTAAAGCTTTTAATGAATCTAACACACTTTGACTTGTACCATTATTTGAGACAACTTCAGCTTTTAAGTTATTTTCTTGAGCTTTTTTTCTATTGATTTCAAATATTTCTTTAAATTTATTTTTTGTCATTTTATTTTTACCTCGTCAGGTTTTTAGTGCGTGCATTGTAGCACAAAATAGTTTATACTCACATTTCATCAGCAAATTTATAATGAAACTCGTAATAAATAATCATTTTATTGGAATGATATTCTTTTTCATAGTCTCAAGTACTGGTATGATTTTTTGTGCTTCTCTCAATGTAACCATATGAAGTTCTGTATATGTTTTTTGAGTTTGTCGGTTTGCAAACTTTAAAAGTGCTTCATCTGTTTTAGTTGTGGCAAAATCATTCCAAAGACCTCTCATAGTTGCAAGTTGAGCTTTTGTGCATATACGATTTTTATATGTAGGTAGTTCAACTTTTTTAAAATTCATGTAATCAACAAATATCATCAGTTGATCTATACTCAACTCCTTAGAACTATCAGCTTTGAAATGTTCTTGAAGTAACTCTCTATACTCATCTTTATTATCTTTATAATACTCTTGATATCTTCTTGAGATATGCAATGCTTTTATGAGGGATGCATGTAGTCGTTTTTGTTTTGGTGTCATATCTGGTTTCCTTTCAATGTGGTAGAAGTTGTCATTGTGGTAGATTTTTGTAAAGTCATTGGAGTTGTACAACTGTTACAACTGTTACAACTCCGTTAAGTAGGGCTCATATTATAGGTGTTGTAGTAGTTGTAGTAGTTGTAAAGATTTTTACAACAGTGAAAATTTAAATAGTCTGCTGTTAACCTTTTCTCTTATCCAGAACTTATCAATAAACTTCTCTAATGTGTCTCGTGCAGTTTTATCTGTTTTCTCATAACCTATGTATTTCAATAGCTCAGTTTGTCCTAATCCATTTGGGTTCTTCTTCAAAGCTTCTTTACCTTTCCTCACAAATTCCTCTTCATATTCACTCATTGTTGAGTAAACTTCATCAAGTTTTGTAAGCTCAAGAGATTGAGTATTGACAGTAACACCTATGTCTTTTACAAGAGTTCTTGCATGAGTTACATTGAGCATAAAGTGTAGCTTATCTTCCTCTCTAGCTTTTTGAGTCATCTCATAAACATTATCTGGAGAGTTTATAAATACTTGAACACCAGATATGGTTCGACCAGCTTTAGTTGCATGGTGCATAATAATTACAGTGCCACCTGCATCTCTTATTTTCATAACAAGCTGCATAAATTCTACTGATTGAGATTTGCTATCTGTATCCACAAAATCTTTAGTTGTCTCAAGAAAAAATGTATAACCTTTATAATTTCCTACAGTAGCTTCAGAAACTATTCTTCTAAGGTACTCAATAGGTGTGCAGTCTATCTTTGCACGACTTACATACTCTATTTTTGGATTATTTATAAATTTCTCATCAATAGATCTCTCTTTTAAAGAGCTAAGTCCATTATCCATATCAACATATATTACACCCTTTATATCTTCCCGTTTAATAAGAGTAGTTGTGATTCCATAACCTAGCCAAGTCTTACCTTGTTTTGGAGGGGAATATATAAGTGTAACGCTATTTGAATATAAAAAATCATCTATATAAGCCTCTTGTTTATCAAGTATAAAATCTTTTTGATCAAGAGTACTTCCTTTTAAAAAATTAAACCTCATATACTTTCTCCTTGTTTTTTCAAACTAGCACTTAGCCAATTTCGTAACTCTTGTTTTTTAAGATCATCAACACTATCAAGTAACTTGTCAAAATCATGCTTGTCATATTTCATATTTACAAACAAAACTTTTAACAGCCATTTATTTAATACTTCTTTATCATCTGTTTTGACAATGTAGTTGAAGTGCATAAAGAAATCATCAAAGTTTTTGCACTTACTTACATGATCTTGCATTTTCATATAAGCTTCATCCATTTTCTTATCACCAGTGTTTGGTGTTAGTAAATTATTCATATTTTCATATCCTTTAATAATCTCAATAGAACTCACCAGTGTGAGTCCTATGAAACTACTAAGCTCTCAAATACTGCACAGCTTCATCAATAGCTTCGCAATAAGCTGTAGTCATTTCACCTTTTTCAAGCATCATCTGAGCAAAACCAAAGTCTGCATCGTTATCTATAAAAAAAGGCTCACAGATAATACAAGGTGCATTTGTTTCTTTGAGTAAGTAACCACCTCTATCTTCACTCGTCTTTGGTTTGATACCTCTGTCAGTGTTAGCAAGTAGTTTTAATATCTTTTTTTGAAATATAGTTGCTATCTCTTTACCAGACTCTGATTTATGATAGTAAAGCATCTCACATCCATCAGTTGTTGTATTGAATGCATTTGCATGCAAACTCACAACTAGATCAACATTAAGACTATTTATTTCAGATGGAAGTTTTGCATAACCATTTTCACGATATACAAGTACAATCTCATCAACCATATTAAAGTCTGAAAAGTTACTTTTTATCTTTTGTGCCAAGGTTTCAAAAAATTGAAATTCGGAAACATCATATCTCTTGTTTATTGCACCCTGACTCTTTTCACTATGCCCTATAACTACAGCTATTTTCATTTCACAACCTTTAGTGCCGGTGTTTTAGCTTTTACACTCATGCATTCATGAAGACCATCATCTTCCAAAGCCATCTCTTTAAGCTTTTTGTCTGGGGTAAAGGTTGTTTTTGTAGTTACTAGATCATCAAATCTATCAGCTAGAATTTTTCTTAAAGTATCTTCATCTTTCACTTTGATGTCGTATCCAAAACTAATCTGAACACTATCATCATCTACACTAAATGTTATGGTGGATGTTTCATCATCTCCAAGTATAAGAACTGCTTTGTCAATTAAAACCTCTTTTGCTACTTTTAACTTCTCATTCAATGCATCAATCTCTGTCTTTATCTCAACAAAGTCTGCAACTGCACCCTCAGCACTTCTATCTTTTTGCTCTGTTACTTCTCTTCCTATTTTTACTCTTAACATTTTTTCCTCTCTTGTTATTTGATTCAACAATGGCAGCAGCTGCTGCAACACTTAAAGCTAACTTCTTGTTTAGTCCCATGGTTTACCTTTTGTACTTGAGAGGCGTCCCTCTCAGTGGAATTTGGAGAACTCCATAAAGCCCATACATCCACACTGTATGGACTCTAGCAATTCTTCTTTATCGTT
>Ga0256837_1001805_pt1 | contig 14158 bp, 14 predicted proteins | sample 4562384metaG_FD_185976 | JGI IMG/M metagenome (GOLD analysis project Ga0256837, IMG submission 185976) | Hydrothermal vent microbial communities from Guaymas Basin, Mexico - 4561-384 | ecosystem: Environmental > Aquatic > Marine > Hydrothermal vents | place: Mexico: Guaymas Basin | collected... | reverse complement strand
AAATCTATTACTGATGGTAAGATTATTGTGGATAGAGATATAAATGGAGCAAGAGGAATTTTGCTAAAACAACTAAATAAGGTAGCTTGAACCTTATACGGGACCATATTCTTGCGAATGTGGCGTATTTAATCAAGAGATAAGTAGATATTCTTCGGAATTGATTGCTTCAGCCTCACCAATGGCCGAAGCTAAAGCATCGGTTCCGAAAATATTGGGAATGGATTAGCAATTAACTACAATCCACCTCTAACACAACGAACAGAAGTACTATGAGCCTTAGTGCTTGAAAAATCACTACCATTAGTAAAATCTACAACCCATGCATAATCATTATTTACAATATTCTTAGTAGACGACCAATAACCAATAGAAAGTGTATTTAAAAATGAATTATCATATATTGCAGGATTAAACTTACTTCTATCAGCTACAGAATATAGTTCATGAAAATTTGGTAATCTCCAATCATCTCTACTACCTAAAGTAAGTTCTTTACAATAATTTAGTGCATCTCCCCAAGTTCTTTTATTATTTTCACTAGTTACAGCATTATCATCTTGCCATTGTAAATTAGTTTGACTATCTGTTACTATTTGTATAATATTATCTCTAGTAAATCTATCTGATTTTGAAACTACTTGTTCACCTGTAACACATCTAATACTTGCAATATCGTATTCAGATGTCCACCTAGTATTATCATCTCCATTATAAAATGAAACAACCCATGCCCCTTCAGAGAGATAAGCATTATTAGTAGGAGTAGAACTCCAATAGCTATAATAATAATTATAAGCATTATATATATAATTAAATGAACTATCTATAGAAGGTGAAGATTTACTCTTATCTGCAATATAAACTAACTCATCTATTGTTGGCAGTCTCCAATTTGTAGAACCTGCAAAATCAAGATTACTACAATAATCTACCGATGCTTTCCAAGTTTTTAGATTACTATCACCTGTTGCCTCTTCATTATCTTGCCATATAAGTCCTGTAATATTATCTGTAACTGTATCATTACTATTCCTCGTATAACTATGACGCTCTTGAGGAATTCTTTCTGTAGGCTCTATCCCATACTCTTTACAAAGATTACTAAATTCATCTGAATATAAAAAACCATCTAAAATAAAACTTCTATCTTTCCCACTATTTAAATGATTTGTCCAGTCATTAAAACCACCACTATCAGGCTCTCTATTAAAAAATGCTCTATACAATACATATAAGAAAGCTTCATTCGTAGTTGCCCTACTTGTAAATTCTTCACTAAATATGAATCCTCTAGCAATATCTGCTCCTGCCTCAGAACCACTCATAAGATTATCACTCCAATAATCAAGTCCAGCCTTTTCTGAATCTCTATCTAAAACAGTTACATAAAACCGTTCCACAAATCCCTCTACTTGACCTCTATCTGCAAAAACAGAGGTCGTAATAATAGATATAATAAATATCAATTTAACCAATTTCATCATCATCTCCTTTTTTTAATATACTTATATCATACACAAAAAAAGTCAAAAAAAAGTCAAAATTATCTATTTTTTATGCAATATCCTATTTTACTATGACTTATAATTTTTAATGTTGGTGCTAATTTTCTTATAGAATAGATGAGTGTTCTTAGAGCAGAATTAGAGATATTTTTTTCGTACCATATTGTTGATTTAAGATGTTCTATAGATACAGTATTGTTTATATTTTCTACTAATGCCTCTATTAATTTTAATTGATTTAATGTTAACTCTATCTCTCTATTATTATGATAGAGAATGATTTTTTTTAGAGAAAAGGTATATTCATTATTTAATATAATATCTCTATTAGTAACTTTACTATTTTGTATCTGATTTCTATTTACAAAATTTTTATATGACATCTTGATGGTTATCTCTAAATCTTTACTGGTAAAAGGCTTACTAATGAATCCATCTGAAGAAAACTCTAATATCTCATCAATAGTTGCATCATCATTATATGCTGATATAAATATTATGGGAATATTTATATCTTGTAAAATACTTTTAGCTAAAGTTATTCCATCAATTTGACCTTTTATATTAATATCCATAAGTATCATATTGAAAGAGGATTCTTTAAGTAATTGTATAGCTTCTATCGCACTCATAGCAGACTCAAAATTCTCTACACCCATTTTTTTTAGAGTAATTTTTATATATCGTTGGGTAATTAATTCATCTTCTACTATTAATATTTTTTTTGGTGTCATTAGAATTCTTTATCAAATATAATTTTTATCTTTGTACCATTATTACTTATTACTTCTATTATACTATTTGGTAATTTATGTAATAGATCATATATTAATACCATACCTAGAGTATCTCTCTCTTGGGTATTATCAAATCCAATACCATAATCTTGAATTATTATAATATATTGCTTATTTATTATTGATATTCTAACATCTATTTTACCTATTTCATTAATATTATAAGCATGTTGTATAGAATTTGTGATTATTTCATTTAAAATAAGAGCGATAGTTGTTGAATAATTTAAATTTAATATAATTTTCTCACTACTAAAAGATATTATATGAGCTGTAAAAAGTTGTAAATTACCTATAACTCTTTTTAGATAGATTTTCAAATTTATTTTATCATACTCTAATCCATTATAAAGATATTCGTGTAGATAACTCATAGCCTTTAATCTATCTACATTTGATTTTAGTATACTTGAACACTTACTATCATCTAATATATCTGATTGCATATCTAGTAAGCTTATGATAATTTGCATATTATTTTTGGTACGATGATGTACCTCTTTTAATAAAATATCTTTTTCTATCTTAGTTCTTAGCAATATATCCTCATATCTTTGTCTCTCTTTTTCTAGAATATACATCAGATATGAAATTGTGATATATCCTATAGTTACTTGAGCTAATAAATCAACACTATAAAGAGGTTTTATCCAAGCAAAATGCCCATTTAATGTTGTTAGTATAAGAGTAAAAACGATGCCTATAGTCCACTTAGTACCTACTTTTGTACCTAAAAAAAAGAAAATATGAATAGATAGCGTTGGTAACCAAAAGAATACTAATTCAGGGTTTTCAGCAGGAATAGTTAATGAGATAATAAATAGAAAGCCGATTACTATAATAGTGATATAAATAGAATTTTGTAATGATATAGTGTTAAAAAATAGAATATAAGTGATAAATAATATTATGGCAGAAGAACTTTCTATAATAGATATGGCTATATATCCTTCTCTCAAGCTACCAAATACATCAATTATCATAATAAATATAGCCGAAAGCATTAATAGATTTATAACTATTGTCTTTAATCTATCTTTACTATTAATATCAAAGTATCTACCTCTAAGTATACTATCTCTAAATTTTCTCAAAATAAGACTATTCTCATTCAGTTTTAATAAATAATATCGCACTATTTATTCTACTAATAGTCTCGTCAACTCCAATAATTGCCATAATTTCATCTAATCCTGAACCTGTCATACTTCCTAATAGAGCTACTCTTAGTGGTTGTCCTATCTTTCCAAATCCTATTTCTCTCTTTTCTACAATTTTTTCTAAAATTTTATGATAATCTGTTGGAAGATGAAGATTTTTAGCATCTTTTAACATAATTGCAAAATCATTTAGTATATCTTTTGCATCACCTTTAAAGGCTTTTTTTGCATTTTTAGGATTATATTCAGTAGGTGCATTTAAAATTAAAGTTATTTGTTCTGCTAATTCAACTAGCGTTTTAGCTCTCTCTCTAGTTGCATCTAATAAAATTTCTATTTTATCATGTCCATTAATAAATACTCCATAATCTTTTAAAAGCGTTACTAGTTTATTACTTGGCATATTTTTTATATAATGGGAATTTAACCATAAAAGCTTATCTAAGTTATAACTAGATGAACTCTTATTAATATTCTTTGGATTAAATAAGGCTATCATTTCATCTAAAGAAAAAATCTCTTGGTCTCCATGACTCCAGCCTAATCTAACTAAGAAATTTAATAATGCTTCTGGTAAAAAACCTTGTGATTTATAATCCATAACATCTGTTGCACCATCTCTTTTTGATAATTTCTTACCATTCTCATTATTTATCATAGCAACATGATAAAAATTTGGAATATCAAATCCTAAAGCATTATATACAACAATTTGCTTTGGAGTATTATATAAGTGGTCATCTCCTCTAATTACATCCGTTAAACCCATTAAGGAGTCATCAATAGCCACAACAAAGTTATAAGTTGGAACTCCATCACTTCTTGCAATAACAAAATCATCAACTTCACTTGAAGCTATACAAATCTCACCTTTAACGCCATCATCAAAAATAATATTACCATCTAAAGGGGCTTTAATACGAATTACTGGTTCAATTCCTTCTGGTGGTGTTCCATCAAAATCTCTATATCTCCCATCATATCTAGCTCTCTCTTTTTTTGCCATCTGTTCTTCTCTAAGTGCTGTTAGTTCTTCTTTACTCATATAACACTTATACGCTTTACCATTAGCTAGTAATTGCTCAATATATTGTTTATATATATCAAATCTTTTAGATTGATATATTACCTTACCGTTATAATCCAATCCTACCCAATCAAAAGCTTTAATAATAGCTTTAAGAGCTTCATCAGAATTCCGAGATAAATCAGTATCTTCTATTCTCAATAAAAAATCACCATTAGTGTTTTTAGCAGATAACCAAGAGAAAAGAGCTGTACGAAGCCCACCAATATGTAAATACCCTGTTGGAGAGGGTGCAAAACGAGTTACTTTCATAATTAAACCTTAAAAAGAATTATCGTATTGTACCCTTGATGTCCTTATTTTTAAAATTTATATCTTAAATTTGCATAGAAATATCTAGCAGGTTCGTTTAATAGCATTACTTGATTATTTGGAACAGCTAATAAAATTAAATCATTATATGTATTTGATACAGTATAAGTTTCATCTAAAACATTATCTATACCAATAGTCAACTCATAATCTTTGGCAAATATTTTTGTAGCCTTTAAATTTAATATTGCATAAGAGTCTAACTCTTGCTCACCATTCTCATAATCTATATCAGTCCAACTATCAGATGCAATAACTTCTGCTCTTATATTTAGAGTATCATCGTAATAATAATTCAACGCTAAATTTGCTTTTAATGGTGATATTTCAGGCATATTTATTCCAACTTGACCCTTTAAAGGATTATCTTTTTCCCCGACTTGATATGATACTCCATAATCAAAATATATTGACTCTGTAGCAACATAAGTTCCACTTAATTCTATTCCATACATTGTAGCATCTACATTTTCATAGGCATTATAAGAAACTTTGTTATCACCCATCATTTTCTTATTTGATGAGTTGTATGCTATATAATCATCTAATATACTATAGAATATTTTTGTCTTAAATAAAAAATCTTCAAACTGCTTCTCAAATCCTAAATCTATCTCGTAATTTACTGTCTCCTCCAAATCAGGTGTTCCTACACTATTTCCCATACTTCCAACCCAATATAACTCTTTAGCATCTGGAACTCTTGATGATTTTCCAACTCCTGCAAAATATTTTATATCACCATCATTATATTTAGCTGTTATATAACCATTAAGTTGATTATAATCTTTAGGTTGATATTTAATATTACCTGTTGAAATCTCTGTATCGTCATATCTCATACCTATATCTAATACTAATTTATCTAGCTTTATCTCATCTTTTATAAATAGAGCTATATTTTTTGTATCTACATCATATATGCTATGAAATTTAGCCTCTGGGAAAGGTATGCTATTTTTATAATATCCTCCATCCCAATTTCTTTTACTATAATCCAATCCTGTAATGATAGTATGATTCTCTATATCGAAACTATTTTTAACTTTAGCACCTTGCATATCAGTACTTAAAGCATGAGTCATCTCAAATTTCATCATCTTAGATGCCATTCGATATTGTGTAGACATAGGATGAGTAACTTCAGTCTTATAAACTTGAAGATTTAACTCTTTTGAATACTCTCCTAAATTCTTTGCAATATATTCTATATTATAAATATCAGAATCATCACTGATAGCATCCATTTTAGAAGATGGATATAGGATATCATCACTCCTATTTGCAGTATAACTTAATCGTAACTCTTGATTATCTGCTATCTCCCAGAAAATCTTTGCCATAACAGTATCTTTACTAAATGCATCCATATCTTGATATTGTGGCTGATATTGAGTTGATGGTAAAACTTTCTTATTTTTTATATTTTTATTAATCTGTCCAACAAAATTATCTCCATTGCCATCTTCATATTGTCCACCACTTTCAGTAGAAGCACTCAGTAAAAATTTTAATTTATCAACTCCTCCACTTAGAGAGAATGCACCTTTTTGGTAACCAAAGCTTCCTGCATTTAAATTAATATCTCCATGAATATCTTTTGTTGGTTTAATTGTAGTAATTTTCACTCCTGCACTTAACGAACCAAACTCTTCCACATCAAAAGGACCTTTATTAATAGAAATATAATCTATATTATTTGCCAAAATATGAGAAATTGGAGGATCCATACGGTTTGGACAAGCTCCACAAACTTTAGCTCCATCTATTGTAACAGATATATTATCTTTAAGTTGTCCTCTAATAACTATATCATTAGCTATTCCACTTCGGCGTTTAAGAGATATAGCTGGAGATTTTTTAAATAATGCTTCTGCAATATCTGCTGATTTTATATCTTCACCATGAATATCTTTAACAACCTCTTTCTCTAAAGATGCCTCAACTTCAATAGTTCCTAAATTAACCTCATCTGCATGGATTAAAGTTGCACAAACCACAGATATGTATATAATTTTTTTCATTTGTATTCTCACTATATTTTATTTAATAAAAATATTATTATAAAAATATGTTAAATTGGTGTTAATTAATAAATCGCATGAATATTATCTACTTCATCCCAACTCAAACCCTTTTTTGTTGAACGATTTTTTAGAATATGTTCTATATATCTAGCAAATAAATCTGTCTCTATATTTATTTTTGTGCCAACTATATAATCTTTAATAAGTGTCTCTTTGAGAGTATGTGGAATAATTGTCAATCTAAAACTATCATCGTAAACATCATTTACTGTTAAACTAACTCCATCAATAGTTATAGAGCCTTTGGGAATGATATAAGATATATACTTATCCTCAACAGAAATAATATAATCTACTCCATTTGATAAAGACTTAATAGATTCAACTACTCCTATACAATCAATATGACCTTGTACTACATGTCCCTCAAATCTATCACTAAGTTGCATAGCTGGTTCGAGATGTACCCTACCTCTAATTTTACTCTCATCGATAATAGAACGAGTTTCATCGGCCAATTCAAGATTAAATCCATCGCTATTAACTTTTATAACTGTTAAGCATACTCCATTAATAGCTATACTATCTCCAATATTTGCTTTATATGAAGAGTTGATAGTTAGAATATTATTTGAATATCTTTTAACATTAGCAATCTCTCTTATAAGTCCTGTAAACATTTAATACCTTAATTTAAATATAAAAATTATAGCGTAAAAAGCTAATCTCTATATTTTGGATGATGAAAATGTAATCTATGGTCACAAGAATTTGATACAACAGATTTATCAAATGATATAAAACCTATATCCATCCAATCTTTTGTTCCATTAACTTCTTTATCAGCTACTGATATATTAAATATTAATTTTTTATCTTTTATTTTTAACTCATCTCTAAAATCTATCTCTTCTATAGTTTGACCTTTTTCAGCCTTTATTTTTATCCACTTTGGAGTTTTAATGTTCTCTTTCGATTTTTCACCCAATTCTGATATTTCATAAAGTTGTCTTATTCCAGAATTTTTATCTGCTGTTGAAAATGCTTTAGCTACTTTTACTGCATATAATAAATTTTTTACAACTGCTGAAGTTGTTGTAACTGATGGCTCATTTGTCATTGCTACATCTGTATAATGCTTTGCATTAGTTCCACCCAAATCATCAATTACAAAAAAGTTTGCTTTAGTTGTATTCTCATTAGGATTAGTTGATGCAAATATTTTTCCTGCTAAACCAAAAGCTCTTAGGTCTGTTGATTTAGTGTTGGATAAAGCTGTAGATGCTCTCGCAATAATTAAACCTTTTGAACTATTTTTGAAATATCCACTATAAGGATTTTCCTTATTAATTTCCCAAATACCCTTTAAACATATTCCATTAGGATGAGCTAATTTATTAAACGGTTCTAATATATCTCTATTATCATTAAGCGTTCTCTCTGCATCATCTAAAATAATATCTCTATTCCAGTCAAATAAATCACTGAACGATACACTATTATAAGGAAGTTTGGAAAGTGGGTCAGATAATATCTCTTTCCATACATAATTAAAATTACTATTTGTTGGCTCTTTAATTTTCAAGTTCATATCCTGTGTACACCCTGTTATTATAATTAATATAAATATCCATAATTTTTTCATATAAAAAGCTCCTATTAAATTCAATAATACAATATTTTAGATATTATTTAATTTAAAGGTAGAAAATGATAAATATATTAAAACAAATTGTGATAGATGCTGGGGAAATTGTCAAGGAAGGATATAATAGTAAAAAAGATATTCACCATAAGGGTATTGTTGATCTTGTAACTAATTATGATATAAAATGTGAAGAGTTTATTATCTCATCTTTAAAAAATAAATTTATAGATTATGAATTGATAGGAGAAGAGAGCTTTAACTCAAACTTTGATTTCACCAAAGCTAAAGCTATATATATTGATCCAATAGATGGAACAACAAATTTTATTCATGGTATACCTCACTTTGCAATATCAATAGGTGTTTGGGAAAATAATAATCCAATAATGGCTGTAGTCTATAATCCAATATTAAATGAGATGTTTTGGGCAATTGCTGGAGGTGGTGCATATTGTAATAATAAAAAATTACGAGTATCCGAACAGATAAATCTTCAACAATCTCTAATTGGTACAGGTTTTCCTTATGCTAAAGTAAATAGAGGAATAGAGTATAAATGGGTAATAGCCTCTATCACTAACCTTTTGCCAAATATTAGAGATATAAGACGACTAGGTTCAGCATCATTAGATTTATGTTATTTAGCAGAAGGAAAAACAGATGCTTTTTATGAAATTGATTTAAAACCTTGGGATATCGCAGGTGGGATTCTAATTTTATTAGAGGCAGGAGGTAAAGTTACAAATCTTTCAAATAAGAAGTTTAATTTTAATGATAAGGTTATAGTAGCAAGTAACTCTAAAATACATATAGAGCTACTAAGTTTTTTAGATGAGGTCTAATATTTCTTTAACTCTTTTAAGAATACTTCTGGATTCCTAGCTCCAACTATTTTTCCAACTCTTTTACCATTTGAGTTTATAAAATATACAGTTGGTGCTATAATAATATTGTATCCATGATTAGCATCTTTATCAAGTTCAAGATATACAAAATGTTTATTTATATAATTTGATATTTTCTTATCTTCATATATTGAACTTTGCATATAATTACACTGCTTACAATCAGAACTTGTAAACATTATCATTAAGGTTTTATTATGCTTCTTAGCATTAGCTATTCCATTTTTATATGAAGTTGCAAAAGATGTTATTTCAGCAGATAAAGCTATAGTTAAAATAGTCATTAATATTATTAATCTATTTATCATCTATACTCTCCACTATCTCTAATGCTCTCTTCTTTGCCTCTTCAACTTCATCAAGTACCAAGGAAACAGCCATTCTTCTTCCAATATGAGATTCTGGTTTTCCAAATACTCTTACAAAACTATCTTTAGTGAATGAACTATCTGGAACTTCTATAACTGGATTTTTATTCTCATTTTTAGCCTTATAAGCTCCACTTGCACCTGAACCATAAAATATATAATCAAGAGGTAAACCTAAAATAGCTCTAATATGCAATGCAAACTCACTTTGAGATTGTGTTATTAATGTTACCATTCCTGTATCATGTGGTCTTGGACTAAGTTCAGAAAAATATACCTCATCATCTTTTACAAAAAATTCTACTCCAAATATACCTCTACCACCTAATCCGTCAGTAACAGATTTTGCAATATATTGAGCTTGTTTAAGTGCATTTTCACTCATTTGCATAGGTTGCCAAGATAGAATATAATCTCCATCTTTTTGAATATGCCCTATAGGTTCACAAAATGTAGTACCTATTTCATTTCTAACAGTAAGTAGTGTAATTTCATAATCAAATGGCACAAATTCCTCTACAATAAGCTCACTAGCATCTCCTCTTGCCTCTTTTGCAATCTCCCAAGATGAATTAATATCATCAGCACTCTTCGCAATACTCTGTCCATGACCTGAACTACTCATAACTGGTTTAATAACACAAGGAAAACCTATTCTACTAGAAGCTTCTTTTAATCCATCAAGAGATTTAACAAACTCATAACCACTTGTCTTTAATCCTAACTCTTCTGATGCAAAAACACGAATATTTTTTCTATTCATAGTCTTATTTACAGCTTCAGCATTCGGAATAACACAATAGCCCTCATTTTCGGCATCAAATAAAGCTTGAATACTTAATGCTTCAACCTCTGGAAGAATATAAGTAGGATTCTCTTCTCTAATTAAATTTAATAAAGCCTCTCTATCTTGCATATCAATAACACAAGCTTTATTAGCTACAAGGTGAGCAGGAGCATTTTTATATTTATCTACTGCAATAACTTCAATCCCTAATCTTTGAGCCTCAATAGCTACCTCTTTACCCAATTCACCAGAACCTAAAAGCATAATTTTAATAGCGTTTGATTGTAATGGAGCTGTAAATGTCATAAAAAACCTTTTATTATATTATATCCTATATCTCTTTTATCTCTATCTTATCTGCTTCGCTTCTTCTTAGAGCAATTGATGTATGTTCTATATCTATCTCCATAGTCTGCTTTGCTAGAGAACAACCCTTTACGAATAACTGTTCACCTCTCATAATTCCTAAAGAGTTCAAACGATTTCTTAGAGTTGGTTTGGCATTAATAGATACAATTTCTGCACTATCCCCTTTTTGTAATTGACTAAGTAACATCTATACTCCTAAAATTAATTTTGTAACATTGTATGCTATAAAACTTAAAATCCAAGCTGTAGATGTTGTAAAAATAAATAAATATACTAAGTATTTCCAACCTCCAGCCTCCCTTGCAAAAACCATTGAAGCTGCCAAACAAGGTAGATAAATCATTACAAATACAATAAATGCAATAGCTGATGGAAGAGAAATATTTTTTCTAAGTTCATCTCGCAAAGAACTACTTGTTTCATCATTATTTTCACCTAATGAATATAAGACTCCTAAAGTTGAAACAACAACCTCTTTAGCTGCTAATCCAGTCTCCAATGCCACACTCATTTTCCAATCTAATCCTAATGGGGAGAAGAACCAACTTGAAGCATGTCCAATCTGACCTAAATAACTCATCTCTAAAGATTTCTCTGCTAACTCATTAGATAATTTAATACTCATATTTTCATCTACTGATTTTTCTATTTTAATGCTATATTGAGCCTCTAATTCATGCTGTTTTGGATAATTACTTGCAAACCATACTAACATTGAAGCAAGTAGAATAAATGTACCTGCTTTATTTATATAACTCTTACCCTGACCATAAACAGTATGCCAAATTAATTTCATTGATGGCATACGGTACTTTGGCATCTCCATAACAAACGGTTCATCTTCGCCTTTAAATACATATAAATGTAAAATTTTAGCAGAAATAAGACCTAGCATAGCACCTGTCATATATATTAAAAATAACCAATTACCTGCATCTTCATCTCCAAAAAATGCACCGATAAATAAAACATATATAGGTAATCTCGCACCACAACTCATAAATCCAATAATAAAAAGTGTAAGAAGTCTATCTCTCTCATTTTTTAAAGTTCTAGCAGCCATATAAGCAGGTACAGAACAACCAAAACCAGTTACTAATGGTATAAAACTCTTTCCATGAAGTCCAAATTTATGAAAAAATCCATCTAGCATAAAAGAGACTCTTGACATATATCCAGTAGTTTCAAGAAGTGCTATACCAAAAAATAAAATTAATATATTTGGTAAAAACATCATAACAGAACCAACTCCTGCTATCATTCCATCGGCTACAAGTGAGCCTAACCAACCATCACCTAATACCTCTTTAGCATTATCTCCTAACCAACCAAAAGATGCATCTATTAAGTCCATTGGAATTGCTCCAACTTGAAATGTTAACTGAAATAAAATCCACATAAAAAGAAGAAAAATAGGGATACCAAGATATTTATTGATAAGAAGATTATCAATTTTTTGAGTAAAGTTTTTAGCTTTCATGGAAGATAGTTCAATCACTTCCATCTTAGCACCTTTGGCGAATGCAAAATGCTCATCAATAAAAATTTCTTTTAAATCTTTACTTCCAGAATGCAAATATATATGTTCTAAAGATTTCCGTAGCAAATGTTGTAATTCAATCCAAATAGGCTCTTCATGAATTTTTTTATATATATTTTCATCTTCTTTTAAAAGTCTAACAGCCAACTGTCTATATGGGATAGAAGATTTATATCCTCTATCTTCAAGAAATCCAACAATATGTGCTATCTCTTCCTCAATAAAATCACTATATATAACTTTTCCTGAAATCTCTTGCTTGTGAGATGCTTCAACTATAGCTTGTTCAAACTCCTCTATACCAATATTTTTAGATGCACTTGTTTTTATACATGGTACACCGAGAATAACAGATAACTGCTTCTCATCTATTTTGATACCTTCATCATCTGCTTCATCTATCATATTAAGAACAACTATCATTTTTTTACCAAGTTCTAATAACTCAGAAGTTAAAAGAAGATTTCGCTGAAGATGAGTAGAATCAACTACATTTACAATTACATCATAATCACCTTCTAATAATGCATTTTTAGTAACTCTCTCCTCTTGCGTATAATCTACTAAAGAGTAAGTTCCTGGTAAATCAACAATATGCAATAGGTAATCATGACAAGCTTTTGCATCACAATAATTAACATCTAATTCTAATTTATCAACAGTTACACCTGCAAAATTACCGACTTTTAACTTCGCATTTGATATTGCATTTATAAGTGAACTTTTACCAACATTTGGTTGACCTGCCAATACAACAGTTATTTTATCCAAAATAAATCCTTGTAAATATTATTTTTACAAAGTATACTCTTTGTTGACTTAATCAATATTTAAAATGAGACTTGTTATCAATTAACTATTTCTTTTCTGCTTTAGCAACAAGTGCATCAATCTTAAAAGATATTGAATCTTTAGAATCTTCTGATTCTCTACTAATTACTCTTGCAATATTTTCTTCCTTTGCCTCATCTTGTGATATGTCATCTAACTCCAAATCTTTGTAACGCTCTATTAAATCTAAATACATATCTCGTGTAAATTCTTTCTCTGTTTCGTTCTTAAATGCGGGGGCTTCTTCTATTTCTATAAATGGGTTCGATTTACTATCAATTATATTTAACACAAAAATTAATCCTAAAGTAACTAATATTAAAATTATTATAGAAACAATACCTATCTTATCACTCAAAACACCTTTAGATTTTTTCAAAATAATTACCTTCTATTTAGTTTTAATAGTAGTCAAGCCTAAACTTTTCCACATTTGAAATCCACCACGATAATAATGAATTTTTTCAGCGGGGTATCCAACTTTCAATAAAGACTTAATCAAAGTTTGTGATTTCCCACACCAAGCACCATTACAATATATAACTACATCTAAAGCTTTACTCTCATTCCACTTTCCTTCAGATAATCTTTGCATACCTAACACTTCCATAATACTATTCATTATATCTATATCTTCTGCCAATGAAAATGGTATATTAATAGATGAGGGTATGGTTTCTTTATTATAAATCTTTTTGGGACGAGCATCAATTAATAGTATCTTTTTCAATAGAAAATCATAGAAAACAGAATTTTGAGTTCTATTAATGATATTTCTATATTCCAAGTTTCACCTTACTTAGAAACCTTAACAGTTTC
>Ga0256837_1001803_pt1 | contig 14182 bp, 17 predicted proteins | sample 4562384metaG_FD_185976 | JGI IMG/M metagenome (GOLD analysis project Ga0256837, IMG submission 185976) | Hydrothermal vent microbial communities from Guaymas Basin, Mexico - 4561-384 | ecosystem: Environmental > Aquatic > Marine > Hydrothermal vents | place: Mexico: Guaymas Basin | collected... | reverse complement strand
TATAAAAAACAAAAGCCTTTTTAACTTCTCTTGGGTATTTTTAGCGATCTTACTCAGTGGATATTTTATAGGTGATGCCTACAACATCCCGATCTCTGTTTTTGCACTTGGTGGTGGAGTTATCTTTTTACTAATAGCTTCAAGTATGAAAGTAGTAGAGCCTAAACACATTATAAAAAATGCACCCTGGCAAGTTGTTTGGTTCTCTCTTGGACTCTACATTGTGGTATATGGTCTTAAAAATGCAGGTCTAACCTCATATATAAATGAAATTTTAGTATTTTTGAATGCACAAAGTCATACTGTCGCAGTTGTTGGAACTGGTTTTTTAGCTGCAGTTTTATCTGCTGTTATGAATAATATGCCAACTATCATGGTTATGGATATAGCCTTAGAGGGTATAAAAAATGATGCAATGATTTACGCAAACATCATCGGTTGTAACCTTGGACCAAAAATGACACCATTTGGTTCACTTGCAACTCTTTTGTGGCTACATTCATTAGAGAAAAAAGGTGTGAAAATTAACTTTTGGTCTTATTCAAAATTTGGTTTGATTGTAACACCACCGGTTTTATTGATAGTATTATTATCACTTACTTAGGTTTTTCAAGTTTCAACACCGCATAGCTTCATCATACATAGCAATTGCGGTATTTTCTGTTTCAACAATAGTATGATATAAATTTAATTCAGACAGTGCATCTTTTTCTTCAAATCTATCTACCTTTACTATTGTTTTTGTATTATATGTTAAATTATTTAAAACTTCGCAAATATGATTTAATTTCTTATTATTTCCTATTGAAACAATAATAGAAGAAGCATCTTTTATATGTACAGACTCCAAAATACTTTTTTGTGATGCATTTCCAAATATAATAGGTAAATTTTCTTTTTGTGCATCTTTAACTGTTTGAATATCCAATTCTATGGCAATAAAATTAATCCCATCTTTTAAAAGAAGTTTAGCAATCTGTTTACCTAATCGTCCAAAGCCTATAAGAACTACATGATTTTTTAAGTTTTCACTATTAATTTTAAAAACTTGTTCATCTACTTTTTCTATTCTGTTAAATATATCTACTATTTGTGAGATATTTCTTAAAACAAATGGTGTCATAACCATAGATATAATAACTATTACAATCAATACTTGCCCAATTATAGGATCAAGCAAACCCTTTGCAAGAGAAAATTCAAAAATAACCAATGCAAATTCACCTAGTTGAAAAATAGAAAAAGCGACTTTAAGAGACTCTCTTGAATTTAAAGTTAATCTAAATATAGTATAAATAATAACTATTTTTGTAGCTATTAGAATCGGCAATAGCATAGATATAATTAATATATTTTCAAAAATTATCTTAAAATCTAGTTGCATACCAACAGTTATAAAAAAGACCCCTAAAAGTAAATCTCTAAAAGGGATAAGATCAGCTTCAACTTGAGATTTATAGTGTGTTTCTGCTATCATCATACCAGCTACAAAAGCTCCTAAGGAATAAGAAAAACCAAATTTATACGCTATAAAGGAAGAACCAATTACTACTAATAAAATAAAACTTATAAATATCTCATTGGATTTTGTTTTAGTAACAGCTAAAAATAATGGTTCAAGTAAATATTTACCAACTAAATACAAGCCCTCAAGTAACAATATTGCTTTAACTAAAGTTAAAACAATCAAATCTGACACTGAGGTATCTTTAACTGAAAATATAGTTATCATTAATAAAATTGGAATTACTGCTATATCTTGAAATAAAAGTACCCCTAAAACTTTACGGCCAAAAGCTTTATTGATATCTCCATTTTCATTTAATACTTTAAGGACAATAGCAGTTGAAGAGAGTGATAGAGCAAACCCTATTATAATAGCTGATTTTATACCTATCTCAAAAAAATATATTGCTAAAAAAGAAAAAAAAGAAGCCGTAATAACTACTTGAAGAGCACCATATATAAAAACCTCTTTTTTCATCTTTACAAGGTGTTTTACAGAGAATTCCAAACCTATTGTAAACATTAAAAAAACTACACCAAATTCTGCTATCTCCTTTAGTTCATTATTGTGAACTGCATGATGTAAATCAAAACTATAAGCTATAATAGTACCAGTTGCAATATAACCTATTATTGTAGTTATCTCAAACTGTTTTAAAAATAGATTTAAAAATGTTGATATAAGTATTGTAAAAATAATAATTTCTAACATAATACCTCTCTTATTTTATAAAAATCTATTTAATCTTTATATTATTTTATGAAGTTATTTATATATATAAATCTCTATCCTTCTGTTTTTAGCACGTCCTGCTTTTAGCATATTGCTAACTACTGGTTGTGATTCACCATAAGCTCTTGTTGTTATTTTAGATGTATCAAGAGAGCCTACTTTTGCTAATGCTTTTAAAATATTTTCAGCTCTTCTTTCTGAAAGTTTTTGATTTTGCATAACTGAACCTATAGAGTCTGTATGGACATTTATATCGACTTTTAAATCTTTTTCATGATTTATAATTTTTGCTATTTTTGCTATTAACTCATTGTTTTGTGAACCTAGCTCTGCATTTTTGTCTGCAAATTTAAATCCTGTTACAAAAAGAAGTACGCCACTTCCCTCTTGAGTCACCTCAGCTTGAGCACTATCTAGTTTCTCTTTAGCTAACTCATACAAACTAAGTTTTTTTACACTTTTTTTCTTTACTACAACAGGTTTAATATTTTGTTGTTTTAACTTTGCATACTCTTGCGTTAATTTAGCATAATCAGCTTGTGAATCTTGCAAAGCTTTACTAAGTGTAATAATATTATTTCTAATATTATCAACAACTACACTATTTTGTTGAGTTAGATCTAGTTTAGTTTTTGTAGGTGCATTGATATTTTTGAGCTGTTGCCAATACCAAAGTATATAATCCTCATTGGCAAAATCTTTTTTTTCAAACTCTTTAGAAAGTAATGTTATTCGAATAGCTTGTTTATAATGCTCACCTGCTGATTTTGCAAGAGCATTTATCTTTTGAGTTTTTGAGTAATCCGTTTCTATTGTCTCAACTGCTTTTTTCAACTCTTTAGTAGCAAGCGCGAAAGTTACAGGTGCAAAGTAATCAGCCTCCATATCTTTTGCCTTTTTATAAGAAGTTTCTGCCTCTCTTATAGTCTTAATATTTAGTGAATCTACATTTTTGTTTACTAAACTCTCTTGTGAAATCCTTGGTTTTGGTTCAACACAAGCAGTAGTTAAAAATAATATACTTAAAAGTAAAAAGCTAGTAGTAAAAAAAGTTTTATTCATAAAAGTTCCTTTTGTTTTTGTAATATATCATCTTTTAATTTTGATTAGAATTAATTTGTAGATTTTTAAAGAACTCCATCTCTTTTTTACGCAGTAATCTTATGGTATTTGTTGAGCCACTTACACCTATTGGATCACCAGCTGTAAGTATGTATGATTTCTCTAGATTCAAAATATCTTTACTAAGACCTGTCAACATTACATTATTTATAGTCTTACCAAAAGAGCACTCCTCTACACTAAAAGCTGGAATTACTCCCCAAGTCAGTGTAAGTTGCTGTCTAACTTTATCATCATGTGTAACCGCATATATGACATTGGATGGTCTATATTTGGATAATTTTCTTGCAGAATTTCCACTAGCTGTAATAGATAAAATACCATCTACATGCAAATCTCCAGCTAACCTTACAGCAGATTCATCTATAGCATTTGTAGCATCATGGCATTTTATATCACTAAAGCGAAAATAATCATACTCTTTTTCTGTCTCTCTAATTGTCTCAAACATTGTTTTCACCGCTAAAACTGGATAATCTCCAACAGCACTCTCCTCTGAAAGCATTACAGCATCAGTACCATCTTTAACTGCATTTGAAATATCACTTATCTCCGCACGAGTTGCGCGTTGTGAAGTGGTCATTGAGAGAAGCATTTGAGTTGCTGTTATTACGGGTTTTGCTGCATTATTTGCTTTTTTTATCAACATCTTTTGCAAATTTGGAACTTCATAATATGGGACTTCTATACCCAAATCACCACGAGCTACCATCAAACCATCAGAGTGAGCTAAGATTTCATCTATATTTTGAATTGCATCAAACTTTTCTATCTTTGCTATAAGCATCTGTTTTCCACCAAGACCATCTACTACTTCTCTTGCATTTATCATATCTTTAGCTTCTTGAACAAAAGAGATAGCCATAAAATCAACTTTATTTTCAACACCCCAAGCTATATCTTTTCTATCTTTATCTGTTAAAACATCTAAGCCTAAAGAGGTGTTTGGAAAATTCACACCCTTTTTTGAAGATAATAATCCGTTATTTTCAACTAGTACCTCAACTCCCGTATCTGATATACTTATAACCTTTGTACGTATAATTCCATCATATAGATATATATAGTCATCAATATTTAATTGGGCTAATATTTCTGGATAATTTATAGATACTTCGTATTTTGAATCTGCTGTTTTTTTACCAACTAATGTATCTTTATGAAAAACTATTTTATCATTTCGAACAAGTTCAAAGTTATGTTCTAACTCTCCAATACGAATTTTTGGTCCACTTATATCTTGAAGTATCCCTACAATTAGTCCTGTTTTTTTAATAACTTTTCGAATTTTTAAAAGTACATCTTTATGGTACTCGTAAGTCCCATGCGAGAAGTTAAGTCTAAATACATTAACACCCGCATGAACGAGAGCTTCAAGAGACTCTAAAGTGTCAGATGCTGGACCCACAGTTGCTAAAATTTTAGTTCTTTTTTTCATAAAAATTCCTAGTAAATAACTTTAGATAATAATATCATAAATTTTATTAAGGAATTAGATATAATTACAATAATTTAATATGACGGAAGAACCAATGGAAGAATACAAACGACAAAGCGACTTTTTAGAACTAGGCTTAATTAACACACTAATCATAGACAGACTAACAACACCTGGTGCATATATGATGGCACAAGATGGAAACGATGTACTACTTCCGGGACCATATCTAACAGATGATATGAAAGAGGGAGATTTACTTGATGTATTTCTTTATACTGACTCAGAAGACAGACTTGTAGCTACAACACTTACGCCAGTTGCACAACTTGATGAATTTGCATTTTTTGAGTGTATTGATGTTGCACCTTTTGGAGCATTTATGGACTGGGGTTTAACAAAAGACCTATTAGTTCCAAATATGTTTCAAAAAGTTCCATTTAAAGTTGGAGATAAACGCTTTTTAAAAGTTGTTTACGATGAGAGAACTCACCGCCTAGTAGGCACTGAGAAAACTGCTTCATTTTTTGAAGAAAAACCAAGGGGTATAAAACCACATCAAGAGGTAAGTATACTTGTTATTGCAAGAACTCCGCTTGGTTATAAGTGTATCGTTGAAGGTAAGTATGAGGGTTTACTTTATCATAATGAAATATTTGAAAACATAAATATTGCTGATGAAAAAACTGCCTATGTAAAAGCTACAAGACCCGATGGTGGAATTGACTTAAAACTCACTAAGGGTGGAACAGCTCAAAAAAGTTCAGACTCAGATAAAGTGCTTGAGCTTTTAAAATCTAACAATGGGATTATGCCTTACAACTATAAAAGTGATGCCGATTTAATTAAAGATGTATTTGGACTTAGCAAAAAAGCTTTTAAACGCTCACTAACTACACTTGTTGATGCAAAAAAGATTGAAGTAAAAGATACTGGAATATATATAAAGGACTAAAATGGCAAGGACAATAAAAGCAAAAAAAACAGTAGAGCTTACTGATAAAAAAATTACTTTTGAGATTGAAAAAATTTCATATAAAGTTATCCGTTTTTACCCAACAAGAATGACACTAGATGTAATAGTTATAGAAGATGGTGAAAAAAAAGGTCAACAAAGCCTTCCTTTTGCGCATTTACCAAAAAATATCAAAAAAATAATCAAAGCAAACTAAGGATATTTTTTTGACATTTAATCAAATCAAAATGGCTGTTTACGCTACATATCTAACAAATATCTATGGACTAAAATTAGCGAAAGTAAGTTCAAATATAGATAAAAAAAGACTTCGTACAGATTACTCAGTAAAAATGTTAAAAAGTTTAAATATAGATATAAAAGTTATAAATGGAGATAAACTACCACTTGATGGGCAATATCTTGTATGCTCAAATCATAGGACTATAATAGACCCAGTTATCATAGAGGTAGCAACTAAAGACAATCCTATACATGGGGATTGGATAGCTAAAAAAGAGTTATACAACTCATTTTTCTTTGGTAAATTTGTTAGAAATGCAGGCTGTATCTTACTTGATCGTGAAGCATCTCAAATGAGTGAATTTTTTAAAGATATTAAAAAGTGCGTAAAAGATGAAAAATCTATCTATATCTTTCCAGAAGGCACAAGAAACAAAACAGATTCAGCAATAGCCGAATTTAAAGAGGGTGCTAGAATCATCGCTATTAAAAATAGACTCCCTATACTTCCTATTTTTATCCGTTCTCGAGCAAATGATATTTTAAAAGATGCTATTAAAGATGCTAGTGTACCTAGAGTGATAGAGATAGAGATTGGAAATATAATTGACTATAAAGATAAAACTTTATCATTTGAAGAGAATTATAAAAAGCAATTTAATCTATAGCACTATTTTTTACCTCATGTAACATATCTAAAAACTCATTTTTTACGACCTCGTTGGCGCTTGCTATTATATATCCTTTATGTAAAACTGCATCAATATCTTTACCATTTTCATCTGTAACATATCCACCAGAATTTCTTAAAATAATTACAGCAGCTGAAAGATCCCAAGCATTTGCATTGTTATTAAAATAAGCTATATAATTACTAAAAGCACCTTTAGCTACCATACAAATAGAGTAAGTAGTACTTCCACCAATTGATACTAATTTTTTAATTTTATCCTCTTTAAACAATCTATTTAAGTTTGTAACAATAGGATGTGAACGTTCTGGTTTAAAATTCACTACAGCAACATGTTTATTTTTGCGTAGTGGAAGTTTTAGCATACCCATATAGGACTCACTATTATGCTCTGAAACAAAGAATTCATCTGTAAATGGATTAAAAACTATACCTAAGATTACTTTAGTATCTTTTATAAGTGAAAGATTTATTGCTGAAGTATTTTCATGAGTTATAAAAGCCCATGTCCCATCAATAGGGTCTATGGCCCAATAAGGTTTAGATTTATCAACAACTATGTCATCCTCTTCACCCATAACCTGAATATCAAAAGCATCTAATAATCTTTTTGAAATATAATGTTGCACCTGTTTATCAATATTTGTAATAGGTGTGTTGTCATCTTTAAACGAAAATCCAAATGTATTTGTAAGTCTGGCTTCTTTAATGATTTTACCAGCTTCATTAATAATTTGTTTTGCGATAATCAAATATATATCTTGCATATTAAACTCCAATCTGTTGCTTATTTTATCTATATTTGGATAACATATACAATTATAAAAATGGAGATTATTTATGGCTAGTGTAAAAAAATGTGAAACTTTAGAAGAGGTTAGAACTGAGATAGATATTATAGATGATAAAATTGTAGAACTTATTTCTCAAAGAAGCCATATGATTCGCCAAGCTGCAGCCTTCAAAAACAGTGTTGATGAAGTTAAGGCTGATAATAGGATTGAGTTTATACTTCAAAAAGTTAGACACTCTGCTATAAAAGCAGATGTTTCACCGAATATGATTTCCGAACTTTTTACAATAATGATAGATGAGATGGTTGAAACTGAAATAGCAGAATTTAGAAATACTGAAACATTTTAATATGAAATATATACTAATATTTTTAATACTCAGCTTCTTTTCATTAGAAGCATTTGAACAACTAATAGATTTAGAAAAAATAGGTGGTACAAAAAACCCACCACATAAGGTTGTTTTTGGTAAACATACAAAAAAAGTAAATAAAAAAAAGCAAGAAACTGTAAGAACTTCTGTAAATAAAAATATACAAAAAGTTATCACTTCAAACAAAAAACAAACTTTACTACCAGCATTTATAAGCCCTATGGAATTAAAAAAGATACTTAATGATTCTAACACAATAATTATAGATACAGATAGTTCCAAAATATATAATAAGGGTCATATAAACAATGCTATAAATGTGAATATACATAACTTTATAAAAGAAGAGTTAAATCCTTACCATCTTATGAAGTCTAATTCAAGTATTAAAAATCGAATTATAGACCTAGGAATTAACAAAGACTCCAAAGTTATTATTTATTCACATAATATAGATACAACAGAACTTAACTCTTCATACTTAGCTTTTATTTTAATAACATTTGGTTTCGAAAATGTAAGTATATTAAATGGTGGGTATATGGCATGGGTATTTGAAAATGAGCGTCTTGTTTCTTCAGAATCTTTTTCTGCTAAAGATGATGGTAATTTTATACCTAAAAAAAATCAAAATATTATCGTTACCCAAGATTATGTACTTAACAATATTGCTAATTCAAAAATGCTTGACGCAAGAGATTCTATGTACTACTATGGTACACATAAATCACCTAAAACTAAAGCTTATGGACATATTCCAAATGCAAAATCTTCTTACTATGGAAATAAATTCTATATAGATAAAACTCTTAGAGAAAAAAATGAACTAAATGAGATCTATTTTCAAGGTTTTAATCTAAATAAAGATGAAGAGGTTATTGTATATGCAGATAATATTTTTGTAGCATCTATGGAGTGGTATATCTTGTATAAATCCATGGGTTTTAAAAATGCTAAAATATATGAAGCATCACTTGTAGAATATTTTAGAGATTCTACTAATCCAAAAATAAGATTCAAGTGGGAGTAATCAGGCTGTAATATGAAATCAAATATTTTCAAATCAATTGGTAATTTGTTGGGATTAAACGGTAACAATAATTCTAATATTAACAAAGACAATATTTTACTATTACTTAAAAATATGTATGAACTTAGTGAATTACATACAAGTATATACAACGACTATACTAAAGATAGTGATTTTTTAAAGTTTACTATTAGAGATGAGTTTAATGGGCTTTCAGATGAGCTTTTTATTCTTTTCAATCTTATATATGAAGAGTTTGAACAACATCTTAATATATTTGAAAAAGTACTTAGATACAATGAAGTTGATTTTGTTATTACCTGTAATAAACAAATGCTCTCTTTCATGGATGAAAATACTGCTAAGTCTATTTTAGACTTAAATAAAAATCTAATGAAGACAGCACAACATTCAGAAAAAGACAATAATCTAGCTGTAATCAAACAACTACTAGTACATAAATCCTTACCGCTTGCTGCATCAGCTCTATCTTGTATGCAAAATTATCCTATAAATACACATTCAGATATAAAATTTGATAGATTTTTAAACTCTAATGATACTCATGTAGTAGCTTTAGCAAATAAGATAAAGTCAGAAGATCCAAAATGTTCTTTACATGATAAGATGGCTTATCTACACCAAATACCTTTATTCAACTCTATAAGCTACAATGAGATTTACAAGCTTGCAAAATCAGTTAAAGTTGTTGAGTTTGAGCCAGAAGAAGATATTATTACCCAAAATGAATATGGAAATTCTATATATATTTTAACATCTGGCGAAGTAGAAATTATTATTGATAACAATAGAGTGAATATTTTGGATGATGGTGATTACTTTGGTGAAATAGCTATAATAGCTGGAATAAAAAGAACTGCTACAGTTAGATCTTTATCTGATGTAATTACATTAAGACTATCTACAAAAGAGTTTAAAGATTTGATCTATGATAATCCAGAGATAAGTTTAGAGGTTATGAAAGAGATAACTAACAGATTGTTAGAGAACTCTAAAATACACTAAAGCTAAAAAAGCTTTTAGTGTTATTTGTATCTATAAGTGATACGACCTTTATCAAGAGAATAAGGTGTTAGTTCAAGTTTAACTTTATCACCTGGAAGTATTTTAATATAATGCATACGCATTTTACCTGCGATATGACATAAAATAATATGTCCATTTTCTAATTCAACACGGAAAGTTGCATTTGGTAATGCTTCAATAATCTTGCCGTCAACTTCAATAACGTCTGCTTTAGCCATTTTCTAAGTCCTTTTTTCTCTTAAGCAAGAGATAATATTTCAGCTTTACCGTTGATAACTGCAACAGTATGCTCATAGTGTGAACCGCGTAAACTATCGGTACTAACAACATCCCAATTATTATCTAAAATAATTGGCTCTGATTCTTTTTGACAAATCATTGGTTCAAGACAAAAAACCATTCCATTTTTAATCTTTGGACCAGCTTTTGAACTTTTACCATCAAGGTAATTTGGTATTTCAGGCTCTTCATGAGGCTTTTTACCAATACCATGACCGCAAAAGTTATAAAGTGGAACAAAACCACGAGAAATAATCGCTTTTTCTAGTACTCCAGAGAGCTCTTTAAAACGCATACCAACCTTTATAGAGTCAATAGCCTCATAAAGAGTATCTTTAGCACAAGCAATTAATTGCTCATCTTGTTTGTCAATTTTTCCTACACCAACTGTAATAGCAGCATCGCCAAACCAACCATCTAATTCTGTACCAATATCATAACCGATAACATCACCCTCTTGGAGTTTATAGTCAGTTGGAATACCGTGAATTATAACTTGATTTAGTGAGCAACAAACTGCAGATGGAAAGCCATAGAGACCTTTAAAAGATGGTCTTGCTCCAGCATCAAATATAAACTTTTCTGCCATTGCATCTAACTCTTTTAGAGAGACGCCTACTTTAGTATTTGAACGAAGAAGTTCAAGAGCGCCACCAACAATTTTGTTAGCAGCTCTTAGTTTCTCAATCTCTTGAGGTTTTCTAAGTGCGATTGCCATTATTTATAAACCAACAGCACTTAGTGTCTCATATTTACTCATGTAAACTTGAGCCTCAATTTTTCTCATAGTATCTAGGGCAACTTGAACAACGATAAGAACAGCAGTTCCACCGAAGAAGAAAGGTACACCCATACCCTTAATAATCATAAATGGCAAAGTAGCAACTAAACCAAGATAAAGAGCACCAGTAAACGTAAGTCTTGAAGCAGTTTCATTTAAAAACTCTTTAGTCGCTTCACCTGTACGAATACCAGGGATAAATCCACCCTGTCTTTTTAAGTTATCTGAGATATCTTTTGCATTGAAAGTGATCGATGCATAAAAGAATGCAAAGAAAATAACAAACATAAATGTCAAAAAGTTAAAAAAGTAGCTATTTGGATTTAAAAAATCTGCAATAGCTTGAACAGTAGGATTTGTACTACTTGATAAAACAGTCATAGGAAACATTAATATCGCTGAAGCAAAGATAACTGGAATAACACCAGCAAGATTTACTTTAATAGGGATATAGTTCATAACTCTTTTATTTTGATTTTGCATCATAGTCTTCTTAGCGTAAGTAATCGGAACTCTACGCTCGCCTAATTCAACATATATAATAATAGCTACAGTTCCAAGAATAAGAGCTAAAATCGCAATTACAGTAAGGAAACTCATTGCACCAGTGTTTACCATTGTAATAGTTTGACCTATTGCAGATGGAATAGCTGAAACAATACCAGCAAAGATTATAAGTGATATACCATTACCAATACCAGATTGAGTAATTTGTTCACCTATCCACATCAATAGCATAGTACCAGCAAGCATGGATACTGCAGAAAGAAGTATAAATGTATTGTGATCAGCTAAAATAGCACTTTGTCCAGTAGGTCCTGTTAAACTTTGAAGTCCAACACTAATACCAATAGCTTGAATTATTGTAATAACAATAGTTGCATAACGGATAATTTGCATATATTTAACCATACCATCACGTTCTTTTTTCATTTGCCCAAGTGTAGGGAAAGTTGCAGCAAGAAGTTCCATGATAATAGAAGCAGTAATATAAGGCATAATACCAAGAGCAATTATAGACATACGTTCAACAGCATTACCACTAAACATATTAAATAATCCAAGAGCATCAGCTTGATGAGAATCGAAGAAAGAAGCTATAACAGCAGTATCTACGCCTGGTACTGGCACATAAGCCAGTAGGCGGTAGATAAATAAAAACCCGATAGTAATAAGTATCTTATTTACTAGATTTTTATTCACAACTATTTACCTGTAGTAGTAACGTTGTCGTCTTTAATTTTTGATGCTAAATCTTTAGCAGATGCACCAACTAATTTAACTTTATTAACACCTAGACCCATCTTGTGAACTTCACGAATAGATTCCATTGTAATCTCAGCAAGCTCTGCAACTACTGTAATTTTTTCAACATTAATAACATAAGGTTTTAACACACGAGAGTGAAAACCGATTTTAGGTAAACGTTTTGCAAGTTGCATTTGTCCACCCTCAAAGTTTCTTTTTCTCTTATAACCTGAACGAGATTTTTGACCTTTTTGACCACGTGCAGCAGTCTTACCAGTACCTGAACCTTGTCCACGGCCAACTCTTTTACGATTACTTGTAGAACCTGTAGCTGGACTTAAATTTTCAATACTCATAATTAACCTTTTAAACGAGAAAGTGCTTCAACTGTAGCACGAACTAGTGTCCCTGGATTGTTTGAGCCAATACTCTTTGTAAGTATGTCTTGAATACCTGCTAGCTCTAGAACTGGACGAACAGCTCCACCAGCGATAACACCCGTACCTTCAGATGCAGGCTTAAGTAAAACACGACTTGCATTATATTTATGCTCAATATCATGTGCAACAGTTGTACCTTTAATACTTACAGTTGTAAGATTTTTAAACGCATTGTCTACTGCTTTTTTAATAGCATCAGGAACTTCTTTCGCTTTTCCTGTACCATAACCGATAGTACCATTTTTGTCACCAACTACAATAAGTGCAGTAAAACGAAATCTTCTACCACCCTTAACAACTTTAGTAACACGACCAATATTTACAATTGATTCTTCAAAATCTTCTCTATTGATTTCCATTTTAACCCCTAGAACTTAATTTCGTTTGCACGAAGTGCGTCACCAAATGCAGCAATAACGCCGTGGTATTGGTAACCATTACGATCAAATACAACTTCAGAAATTTTAGCAGCTTTTAGTGTAGCAGCAAATGCTTCACCAAGTGCCGCAGCACCTTCTTTGTTTGACTTATGACCAGTCGCTTTTGAATTTAGTGCGCATAAAGTTGTTGCTGTTGCATCATCAATTGCTTGTACACTTAAATATCTATTTGAACGAAATACAGAAACACGAGGAAGTGAAGCACAACCAGATATTTTTGCACGAATACGACGCTTACGCTTTAAACGATTAGCTACTTTATTTTTTAATACTTTTGCATTCATCTTTTAATATCCTCCCTTACTTCTTAGCAGTTTTACCGGCTTTACGCACGATATGCTCTTCCATGTACTTAACACCTTTACCTTTGTAAGGCTCTGGTGGACGGAAACTTCTTATCTCTGCAGCTACTTGACCAAGCTTTTGCTTGTCGTGACTTTTAAGAGTAATAACATTTTTTTCAACTGAAGCTTCTAAAGAATCTGGTAAATCATAATTAATATCATGAGAAAAACCAAGTTGTAAGTTAAGAACTTTACCTTTTACGGCAGCACGGTAACCAACACCATTAATCTCTAATTGTTTAGAATAACCAGTAGTTAAACCAACAACAATATTTTGAGCTAACGCTCTATATGTTCCCCAGAATGCTCTGTGAGCTTTCTCTTCTGATTTTGCAGCAAAAGTTATAACGCTTCCTTCAACACTGAAGTTAACATTTCCTTTTGTATCTAAATCAACACTATTTTTGCCTTTAGCAAAAGTTATAACATCTTCATTTGTACTAACTTTGATGTCAGCTCCAAAATCTACCGGTTTTTTACCAATTCTTGACATGCTATCTCCCTACCAAACTGTACACATAACTTCACCACCAATGCCAAGCTCATAAGCTTTGTCATTTGGTAGCACGCCGTGTGATGTACTTACAATAATAGTACCATAACCATTTTTGAAACGTTTAATATCTTCTTTACCTTTGTAAACACGTCTACCAGGTTTAGAAACTCTTTTCATTTCATTAATTACAGTTTTACCATCTTCGTTATACTTAAGTACAAC
>Ga0256837_1001802_pt1 | contig 14206 bp, 17 predicted proteins | sample 4562384metaG_FD_185976 | JGI IMG/M metagenome (GOLD analysis project Ga0256837, IMG submission 185976) | Hydrothermal vent microbial communities from Guaymas Basin, Mexico - 4561-384 | ecosystem: Environmental > Aquatic > Marine > Hydrothermal vents | place: Mexico: Guaymas Basin | collected... | reverse complement strand
GTCCAACCGTTATGGTTGGCCTTTAAAACCTTATGGGTTCAAAGTTCGTCTCTCCTCAGGAGACCGAGTTCCTCACCCGTTTCGAGGACACGCATTCTGCCGAAGCGGAGTTCCCTAACTTCTCCAAGTGTCTCCTCGTCGAGCGGGGTGAGCAGTTGAAGCGTTTCGGCGCTGAAGTTCACCCACTTTAGGATTCCAAGGCCGAGGCAGAGGCCGTCCCCGTCGAGGAGACCAACGAGCAGGTTGCTAAGCCTTTCGAAGTCAACCGCGTGAATCGAGCGGTAGCCCCTTGGGAAGCTTTCCTCGTCGGCCTTGACGACAGTGTAGCGCCCCTCGTTTTCCCAGCCCGCTAAAACGAGCCACCTGAAGGCCCGCGAGAGGAGGGTCTTCTCCCTCTCATTAAGGGGACGGCCGTTGAAGAGCGAAGTTCCCGTTAATGTGACCTCAGAAAGGCTGAACTCGGCGAGTCTGGCACTGGAGAAGTAGGCCTTCCACTTCTCAAACCTTATCTCTCTCCTCTCGTCCCTCGTGACGGTTCTTGCGTTCTCGCTGACGGTCAGTCTGATTATCTCTCCGTAGGGACTCAAAGCCCTCGCCAGGGATTCCAGCTCGCCGTTCCGCTCGAGGAGGACTATTAAGTCTGGCCTCACGAGCTCCGCCTTGAGGCGCTTCATCTCAAAGCCGGGCCCAGTCACGAAGCCGGTCGTGTCTATCAGAACGATTTCAGCGCTCCTCTCGGCGAGCTCAACGAGCCTCTTAACCCCAACGGCCATCTCGCCCGTGAACTGACCCGGTGAAACAGTGCCTATGAAGTAGTGGGCAACTCCCTCAAGCTCCGAAAGGCTGGAGAAGTTCTCATCCGGAAGGGCAAGGCTGACCGTTGCAGGCGGGAGGATACCCTTCTGGCCGACGTCTGAGTCAACCACCGCAACGCTCCTTCCAAGGCTGAGGAGCTCGTTGACTAAAAATGTCACAAGGGTGCTCTTTCCACTGTCTACTCCGCCAATGACCATGACCTTAACCGCATCACGGGACGAGAGCTCGGCGAGGAGTTCAAGCCTGTCCGGTGGAACGTCGCGGGTGTAGATGGCCTTGTTCATGGTCTAAGGTTTCCGCCGGGAGTTAAAAACCTTGAGTCCGGGAAACTTAGAAAAACTTATAAGATGTATCTCTCCCAGCGAGAAAATGAAAAGTTAGGTTTGACATTTATCGCGCTCAAATTGGAAAAACGGTAAGGTGAAGGCTCATGGTTGAGAGAAACACCCTCACCCCGAGACAGGTTAAGCTTTTGAGGAAGCTCTACGAGGATGGAAAGACCATAGAGGTCCACACCGTCGAGAAGACCCAGGACGAGCTTGCGAAGGAGCTCGGAATAACGAGACAAGCTTTAAGCAACCACCTCAAGGTCCTCAAGGAGCTCGGCTACATAAGGACCGGCAGGGGGTTTATCGATTTGACGGACAAGGCCCTTGAACTGCTCGGCGAGAAGAAGGGCGACGTCTTCGTCTTCGTCAAGATAGAGCCGACCAAGAGGAGGCAGGTCTACGAGGCGATAAGGAGGCTCAAGATAAAGAAAATCTACCGCGTCACCGGCGACGTTGATTTAATAATCGAGGCCGACAAGACCAAGCTCGACGAAATCCTCGAGGAGATAGCTTCCCTCGACGGAGTGAAGGAGACCAACACCCACCTCGTTCTGGAGATTCTATGAGCGGGTTTTCTTTTCCATTAACCTTCTGAGCTCGTCGAGGTTCTTCCCGAACTTGGCCGAGATTGGAACGAAGGTCTCGGGAATCTCGGAGTAGGGGACGCCGAACTTCTCGGCGAGGAAGTGAACGACCTGCTCGACGTTCTTGACCTTGTCAACCTTGTTGACGGCGACTATCGTCGGTATTTCCAGCTCCCTGAGGAACTGGTAAAACTCAACATCAATAGGAATCTCGCCCCTCTTCTCCCAGCGCTCTATAATCTCAGGCGAGGCCTTGCCGTCAACGACGAGCACGGCGAGCTCTATTTTATCGGCGTTGTCCTCGATGAAATGCACTATCTCGTCCTTTATCCTCTCCTGGACGTGCCTTGGAAGCCCGCTCATGAAACCGAAACCCGGCAAATCAACGATTTTCTTCCCGCGCCACTCGATTTCGACAGGCTTCCTCGTCACGCCGGGCCTCTTTCCTCGCCTAACTTTCTTCCCGGTGAGCCTGAATATGAGGGTGCTCTTACCAACGTTGGAGCGCCCGGCGAATATTATCATCTCTCCCCCCGGGCTGAAGTTCTTTCGGGCCTTTAAAAGGTTTGGCGGAAAGGTTAAGTATGCCAGGAGACAAAATCCAACGGTGGTGAATATGTCTGAGGAAGCGCGGGCCAACCAGCTGATAAATAAGTTCGTGATTTCCCTTATAGATGGCAAGATACTCGGCTACGTCACCGATATAAACGTCGAGGTTGAGGGCGACCAGTTCTACTTCATCCTCAAGATGAAAGAAGTAGAGAACCTTGGAAAGGGCCAGAGCATATTCACGAGCGAGAAAAAGCTCAAGATAACCCCCAACGACATCGTGAACGTTGGGCCGGACGTTATAATCCTCGGCGATGGAAAGGTTCCCCCGCTCAGGGAGATAGAGAGGCTCCACCAGATAGCGGAGGAGTACAACAACCTGATGGCCGAGCTTGAGGCCAAGGAAAAGCTCATAGAACAGCTCAAAGAGGAAAACTACCGCCTCAAAAGGGAGCTCGACGAGCTACAGCGCGAGCTGAGAAAGTTCCAGGTTATGAAGGACGACTTCGAGCACCTCAAGGAACAGCTGGTGAGGCAGGAGGGCCAGCTCGAGATGGCGAGGGAGTACATAAGGCTCCTCGAGGGTCTCAGGGGAGACATAGACAAGATTAAAGCCGACGTTGAAGCCCTAATCCAGAGACAGCTCGAAGAAGTTGTCAGAGGTATAATAGACGAGGAATTAAACGCGAGGGGGTTGAAGAAAACGAGCTTCCTTTAGCCAAAGATGCTCGACCCGAAAGCGTGCAACAGGAACTCTATCGCAACCAGTATAAGGGTCATCGCTATGACGCCCTTCGGGCTGACCTTTATTGCCTTTGTGTCCTCGTCGAAGAACCTCATCAGTCCCGCTCCGGTCGGCGGAAGTGTGGTCTTTTCCTTCGCCATGCTATCACCTGCCATTGAGTTTTCTCCATGATATTTAAGCTTCACGGTGTTTACGGTAAGGTTTTTAAACGCTCCGTTCAAGACCGCTCGGGAAAGGGCTCTGCCCAATGAATCCCGCTGATGAATGGAGGTGGGAGGAATGGCCACTTTCAAGCTCGTTATATCGAACCCGAAGACCGGTATAGCGAAGCAGGTTGAGATAACCGGTGGAGAGGCAGAAATACTCGTTGGAAAGCGCATCGGGGACGAGGTCTCGGCCAAGGAGCTTGGTCTCAACCTCAGGGAGATATTCGGCGACGAGAGCATTCCTGAGGATGCCAAGCTTAAGATAACCGGTGGAACCGACAAGGACGGCTTCCCCATGAGGCCGGACGTCCACGGCCCGAGGAGGGTTAGGATACTCCTTTCCAAGGGGCCCGGATTCAGGCCCAGGGAGAAGGGTGAGAGGAGAAAGAAGACCGTCCACGGCAACACCATAAGTCCGAACATCGTCCAGGTCAACCTTAAGATAGTTCTCTGAACTCCTTTTACTCCCATTTCTATAGCCGTTTAAATTCTCCGATTGCATGGCCATGCAACTCTTTTACTCGGGCTTCTTTCGAACAGTTCTGCGAGGAAAACTTATGTTAGAATAAATTCATACTCGAAAAAAATGAAGAAATCTTACTAATAGTAAAAGGAAAGAATTATAAGGGAAGATTGCATAGTTGACATTGCAGACAACTTTACGGAGGTGACCTTATGCGGTGGAAGTCGCTGTTCGCAGTCCTGTTGGGACTGCTGATGATTGGAGTGACGGCAGGAAGCGCGGCTGCAATACCAACAACAGAAAGCCCAATAAAGAACCCAGTTCAACCGATGATTTTTGGAGATAAAAGTGAATTGCACCTCAGCTTTGAGCCATATCTGTCTTATGTATATAAGGGAAGGATATACCTAGCATATCACTGGGAATGGGATCACACTGAGAAACTTATAGACGGACCCAATGACTACATTGTAATAACAATTCCCTGGCAAGTGTATGTTGACAACAACGGTCACATAAAATCAGGCATTGATAGTATAGAGGAAATAGAACAGGACATCAAAAATCACAATGGGCACTGGGAAGACATCTTTTATATGGAACAACCAGTTGTTGAAGTGTCTCCCTCCTCTGGATGGTCTTTGGATTCGATGGGTTTAATAACATGGTCACCAAAAAAGATAGATGGATACTGGTTTAGGTTCATGAAGATAACGATAAAAGTCGATGATGATATCTCAAGTGGCTATATATACGTTGGCGTTAGGCCAAAACCCGAGTATCAAGGGTTGCAAGTGACCACTGCAATGTATTATATTCACACGTATAGCCGTGCAAGTGCCCTTAATGCACTGGGAAGCGTTGGTGTTTCCATAGTTTTCCCGGAGAATATTGCCCTCTTGGGAACAACTGGGACTAAAATATTGTCGGGGATAGTGTCTTGGGCTATCGGCGATATTATCAGTGGGCATTCTTCGGTTAAAGGCTGGGAGAAGTCAACTACTGGAGACGCAGTACTTTCGTACGACGCGTATTTCGAGAGAACCGATCCTCCAAGTGGCCCTGGCTGCTTCAAAGGTATATGCCCCACATCCTATTCAAACAGCAACAACAAGTAAATTTTTATTTTTTCTCTACCCTTACACAAATTATAGAGGGATTCCCATGTTTGCTAACAACTGGAAAAAGTTTGTGTATAATTTCCTCACGCGCCTAGTTGGGGCTGAGATTTTGGTCGTTATTTTCGGGAAGTATGAGGTGGAGTTGGGTGTAAAGTTTGGCATACTCTGGCTAATCGCGATGACCCCAATAATCCTTCACATCTACCGAGAGGAGTGGAAAACGTTATCAAAGGTTTACCCCAAAGAGAAAGCCGAGGGAGTGGCTGACAACCTCTTGGTTTCCCGCTACATGATAGGCGTTATACCGATAACGGCCTCTCTTTTTGGACGCTGGTCAGATGGCAACCTTGCAATCTTAGGACTGCTGGGGTTGATATTTGCACTGATAGCGGCCAAGCTCCTTACAGAGGCAGGCTATCCCCTTAGCGATGATGAAAAGGCGAATCTCCTACAGAGAAAAGTTGCTACGGAGCACGATGCTCCCTGAGTCAGTTGCTTGTTTACTCAGGATTCCCACCAAAAGGACAACCGAGACGCAATCAACCAAAACCGCAGGGGAGAACGATGAAGAAACCTTAATAAGCGCCACTTCTTCTACCCCTTAGGGGTGAGAGAAGATGGCCAAGAAGTTTAGGCAGGCCGAGGTTAACATAGGAATGGTAGGTCACGTTGACCACGGTAAGACGACGCTCACCAAGGCTCTAACCGGAATATGGACCGACACGCACAGCGAGGAGCTCAGGAGAGGAATCACGATAAAGATAGGCTTCGCGGACGCGGAGATAAGGAAGTGCCCGAAGTGCGGGCGTTACTCCACTTCCCCGGTCTGCCCGTACTGTGGCGCCGAGACCGAGTTTGAAAGGCGCGTTTCCTTCATAGACGCACCGGGTCACGAGGCGCTGATGACGACGATGCTCGCTGGCGCCTCGCTCATGGACGGTGCCGTTCTCGTCGTCGCTGCCAACGAGGGAGTCATGCCCCAGACAAGGGAGCACCTGATGGCTTTGCAGATAGTCGGCAACAGGAACATCGTTATAGCGCTCAACAAGATTGAGCTCGTTGATAGAGAGACTGTTATGAAGCGCTACCAGGAGATTAAGGAGTTCGTGAAGGGAACCGTTGCCGAGAACGCCCCGATAATCCCGATTTCAGCACTTCACGGCGCGAACGTTGACGTTCTGCTCGCGGCAATAGAGAAGTTCATTCCAACGCCGAAGCGCGACCCGAACAAGCCACCCAAGATGCTCGTCCTGAGGAGCTTCGACGTAAACAAGCCCGGAACTCCGCCGGAGAAGCTCATCGGCGGTGTCATCGGCGGTTCGATAGTTCAGGGCAAGCTCAAGGTTGGCGACGAGATAGAGATTCGTCCGGGCGTTCCCTACGAGGAGCACGGCAGGATTAAGTACGAGCCGATAACGACAGAGATTGTCTCGCTCCAGGCAGGTGGAAGGTTCGTCGAGGAGGCCTACCCCGGTGGACTCGTCGGCGTCGGAACCAAGCTCGACCCCTACCTCACCAAGGGCGACCTTATGGCAGGGAACGTCGTCGGAAAGCCCGGAAAGTTGCCCCCGGTGTGGGACGAGCTTCGCCTCGAAGTCCACCTGCTTGAACGCGTCGTTGGAACCGAGGACGAGCTCAAGGTCGAGCCCATCAAGAGGAAGGAAGTCCTCCTCCTCAACGTTGGCACCGCCAGAACGATGGGCCTCGTTACCGGGCTCGGCAAGGACGAAGTCGAGCTCAAGCTCCAGATTCCCGTATGTGCGGAGGTCGGCGACAGGGTTGCTATCAGCAGGCAGGTTGGCTCAAGGTGGCGCCTCATCGGATACGGCTTCATTAAGGAGTGAGCTCTTCTTATCCCTTTAATTTCGGTGAGGCCGATGGCTCAGAGGCGCGAGTGGCTCGTCCTCCCAGACACCAACTTCCTCCTGGTTCCTGGCCAGTTTGGAGTGGATATAGTTTCCGAGCTTAACAGAATCCTTGACGTGAAGTTCAAAATCATCGTTCCAAACGTGGTTCTCGAAGAGCTTAACGTCATAGAGAGGAAGACGCGAGGAAAGGACCTGCTCGCTGTTAGAATGGCGAAGAAATTGGCCGAGCGCTTCGAGACCGTTAAAATCGGGGAGTTCGGGAAGAGGCCGATAGACGACCAGATTTACGACTTCGCCGTCAAAAACGAGCGCGTTATAGTCTGCACCAACGACAAGGGCCTGAAGAAGCGCCTCCGCGAGAGAGGTATCCCAGTGGTTTACCTCCGCTCGAAAAAGATACTTGAGCTTGAGGGCATGCTGGAGTAAGGGATTTGGAGAGACACGTCAAAACTGCCCCGCAAACGCCAGCTTTTTTCACCGAATCCCGTTCAAAACCCTTAAATTCTCCCCGCCGTTTGGCCCTTGGGTGGGAGAATGTACACAGAAGAGGAACTTCTGAAGGAGATTAGGGAACTCCTCGACGACGACAGGCTCTTCGAGGCCTACGAGAGAACCTTCAGGGAGTACCACTACTACTTCGACACCACCAACTACATAGTGCTCAACGTCTACCAGTTCAACGACCACGGGCCTGTCCACGTCCTTCTGACGACGAGAAGAGCTTTGGAACTGCTGAGAATCCTCAGGAAGTTCGGAATCCAGACTACGGCCGAGAAGCTCGGCAAACCTTTCTGGTGGAGCAAGTTCATCGTCGCCTTCGGAGCGCTCCTGCACGACATCGGCAACATGATACACAGGATAAACCACTACGAGTTCAGCGTCTTCCTTGCGGAGCCGATAGTCGAGAAGCTCGTGAGGGAGTTTGAAAAGCGCGACCCGCTACTCCTCAAGGCCCTGACGCTCAACGCGATATACACCCATGACGAGCACGTGCCGTGCACGACGATAGAGGGCTCGCTCGTCACGATAGCGGACGGCTGTGACATGGAGGCAGGAAGGAGCAGGCTCGTCCACAAGAAGGACCGCGTTGACATACACGCCGTCTCGGCCCTGGCAATAGAGCGCGTGGAGATAAGGGAGGGCGACGAGAGACAGCCGATACTCATCGAGATATGGATGAAGCATCCCGCCGGAATCTTCCAGGTGGACGAGATTCTGACGAAGAAGGTCAAGAGCTCCCTGCTAGCCGGCAAGGTCAGGCTAAGGATTCACACGGGCAAGGACGGCGAAGTCCTCGAAAAGGTTATCTGAAGCTTTCCCCATTTTCCGCCATGCTGGCTGAGGCATACAGAGACCTTAAATATCTCCTCAACAGGGGCTACAGGAAGAGCGTTGCGTTGAACTTCGTGGCCAACCATTACAGGCTGAGGAAGGAGGAGAGGCATCTCCTCGCGAGGTGCGTCTTCCCTGACTCCTGGATTGAGAAAGTTGCGCAAAAGCTCCTTCCCCCTGAGGAGATTAGGGGCAGGGTTCTTGGAATAGACGGCTTTAACGTCCTCATAACCCTTGAATCGCTCCTCGCGGGGAGGGCTATCCTCTGCGAGGACGGTCTCATCAGGGACTTGGCCTACAGGGGAAAGTACAGACCGCATGATGAAACCAAGAACAACTTGAGGCTCATTGTCTCGGCCCTGGCGGAGCTTTCACCCGGGAGGGCGGTCTTCTTCTACGGGAAGAACAACCCTGGGAGCGGGGTCGTTAAGGGGCTCACTGTTGAACTCCTTGACGAGTTGGGAGTTCCGGGGGATGTTAAACTCGTCAGAAGTCCAGACCACGAGCTCAAGGCGTTCGAAACGGTGGCGACCGCCGACGTTGGAGTTATCGAAAAAGCGTGGCATGTCCTCGACCTCGCGAGGTTTGTGGGGAGATTGGCAGGTGCCAGACCTGTTCCGCTTCACGAGATTTTAAAAACTTCAAGTTTGCTTGAATCTCTAAAAAAGTTTTAATAGAATGAGCGCGGAGTATGTAAAGATGCCCTTTACTTTTCTGGGCCCAAATCAAAGAGTTAGGAGATGTTTAGTATGAAAAAGTTTGCACTCGCCCTGTTGCTCGTGGCGGTTGTCCTGCTCGCGAGCGGATGCACGGGCTCGGGCGGAACCTCCTCTTCGGAAACGCCCGAAACGACTTCACACTCACAGGGATGGGAGAGTTCCACATCTCAAACGCCCACCTCATCGCAGGGAACGACGGAAACACCCTCTGAGACACACTCAACATCTTCCCCCACTCCAAGCCAGACGGAAACCCCCACATCTACCACCTCAACCCCCAGTGAGGAACTGTACTGGACGAACCCCTGGGAGTACTCACCGATAGACGTGAACGGGGAAAAATACGTCATAACACACTACGTCGTCCTCTACAAGGTCAAGCCCAACGAAACGAGCCCGCTCTACGAGTACAGAATTGAGAAGACGGAAAGAAAGACGAACATCACCGTTTACGGAATGGACTTCTCGGGCTCAAAGGTCGAGGTGGGAACCTTTGAGGTGTACGAGTATGAGACCGTTATAACGCCAGTAAAGGCAGCGGCGATGGAGGAGCCACTCACGATAAAGGTGTGGTACACAACGAGGGCAAGCGACGCGTTCATATACCCCTGGGATATGGGCTGGGCTTCGGCCAACTACGGGGAGAACCAGGTTGTTGGCTTTGAAATGGACTACCAGGGAAGACAGCTCCTCTACACAAACCCTACGGCCGTTGGAAAGTCCGCGATTCCCTATATGGGCGGCGACCAGAACATAATGGACGAGCTGAACACCGACCTGATAAACCTCTACTACGGCTGGTTCGCGGTTCTCCACGTGGGAATATGGGCCGACTGGAGCGGCAGAAATCTTCTCGTACCTCAGAGCGGAACTTGGAGCGATTTCTTCGGCCACGCTTGGAGCTGGGAAACCAGACCGGACGGAACCGGTGAGTTCTCCGGCATTAAATTCAGGGTCGTCGAGGGCACTTGGAGCTATACTGGGGTCGAAGGGGTTTCAATGACGGGCAAAGCAAGGGTCGCACCGAAGATATTCATTCCTCTGGAAGTTGACGGCCACTTCACCTCCATAGACGAAAACGGGAACCCCCTAACAATCTACGGCTACTTCAAGGTTGAGGAGCTCGACCTTGCGAAGGCCTCTTAGGAAACTTTAAATTTTTGAGCCCCCTATTTTTCAACATGAAAACCTTCGGCGAGCACGAGCTCAGAACGCAGTTCATTCACGTCGGAGAGCGGAAGATTCACATCGTTGAGAACCCCGATGGGACGTTCACGTACCAGCGAGATGACGTCAGGGTTAAAATCCTCGGTGGAGAGCACCTCTCGGTTCTTCCCGCCCCAGCCGAGGGCTACGGTGTCAAGTTCCTCATGGTGAAGTTGAGGGAGAGACTGGCGGTGCCCCCTGGAGAGACCGTTCACGGCTACCTGAGCGCTCCCGTGGACGTTGTTGTAAAAGCCGGAAACGCACTCATAGACCGCTTCATCATTGGAAGGGAGAAGTACGCGCTCTACGGCGAGCATTCCATTGGAATAATCACAAGGTACCACGTCAGCTGTTTCCACGAGAAGGAACCCGATTCCCTCGGTGTAATCAAGCTCGCCGTTAGAAACCCCACGAAGGAGTGGAAGCTCGTCGAGAGGGTTGTAATCCCGATAAGGAACAGCGTCATGTTCTACTCGGACGAGAAAGCATACTACCCTCTCATCATACTAACAACCAAGGAGCCCTACGAGGTCAACAACACGGGGAATCCACCGGACGGAAGGCTAAAGGCCACCCACCGGGCCGAGCCCCTCCCCAACTTTAGAATGGGGTGGTGGCCATGAACATAGCGGATTTCCTTCGGAGCGAGCTGATTCTGGGAATAACCGTGAAAGGCATCCTCGAGGCGTTGGTCATCTTAGTGGTTACCGTGGTCGTTGGGGAGATTGTTAAAAAACTTATAATTCGTGCTTCAAAAGAAACGGACCTTACCTGGATACTCAACGAGGACACGGCGGAACTAATTTTCAAGCTCTTTGTTCTCGGGGGAGTAATTGGAGCTCTCTACCCCCTTGGAATCATGAAGTACAGCCTCGGACCGACAACAATAGGAAAACTGGCGTTTTCAGTGGGCTTCTTTTACATTTCCTACCTCATAGCCAAGAAGTCCAAGGACTACCTAATTCAGACAAAGAGAGGGTCTGAGGACAGGATAAAGGCTAAACTCTTCTATTATACATTCATTACGGTTGCATTATTCCTTGCCCTCAGCTTTGCAGGCGTCATGGGAGAGCTCGGTGCGCTACTCGCGGCGGCTGGAATAACGGGCATAGTCCTTGGTTTTTCATCGAGAACCGTGGTCGCGAACTTCATCTCGGGAATATTTATGTACTTTGACAAGCCCCTCCAGATAGGGGATGCAGTTCAGGTCGGCGACGTCCAGGGGGTTGTCGAGGACATACGAATCCTCTCGACGAGAATAAGAACGTGGGACGGAACACTCGTCAGGATTCCAAATGAGGCCCTTTTCAATAGCAACATAGTTAACCTGAAGAGGTATCCAGCAAGAAGGGTTGACGTAAGCGTGGGGATAGCGTACGCCGAGGACGCGGAAAGGGCCATAGACGTCATACTTAAGACCCTCGATGAGATGCCCCTCGTCCTTGCTGAGCCAGAACCAAAGGTTTACGTCGAGAGCCTCGGCGACAGCTCGGTGGTTTTGAGGGTCTGGGCGTGGGCGCCGAGCGAAAGGTGGTTCGACGTCAGGGCAGAGGTCGTGAGGAGAATCAAGGAGGCCCTCGACGAGGCCGAAATCGAGATACCGTTCCCGCAGAGGGTCAACTGGTTCGCCAACGAACTGAGGGTAAAGATAGATGGAAAGCGAGACTAATCACTTTTCTTTTCCATCAGCGCGTAGAAGAAGCCTATCGTCCCGTGCCTGTGGGGCCAGGCCCTCATCGTGCCGGGCAGGAAGCCCTCGTCGTACGGTCCACTGAGCGGGACGAGCCTCGCGTCCCCGTGCCTTTCGAGAAACCACTTCACAACCTCCTCGTTCTCCTCCGGGAGCATTGAGCAGGTGGAGTAGAGCAACCTCCCGCCGGGCTTCAACAGCTTCCACGCGCTTTCAAGCAACTCCCTCTGGAGCGCAACGACCTTTGGAATGTTCTTCTCTCTCAGGCGCCACCTCAGCTCGGGGTTTTTTGCTATCGTCCCGTCGCTCGTGCACGGTACGTCGAGCAGAACCCTGTCGGCAACTTCCTCGCCCAAAACTTCAGGGGCCTTCCTTCCGTCGAGCTTCCTAACTTCGGCAATCTCAACGCCGACCCAGCGGAGGATTTGCTTCATGCGCTTAATCCTCTCTGAATCAACGTCGAAGGCGTAGATTTTTCCTTCATTTTTCATCAACTCGGCCATGTGGGCGGTCTTTCCGCCCGGTGCCGCGGCCAAATCAACAACCGTCTCACCGGGTTTGGGGGAGAGGATTAGGGAAGCGACGGCCGATGCCTCTTCCTGGGGCAGAGCGAAACCCTTCTCCATGAGCCTCCCGGGGTTGAAGGAGTCTAAAACACGGATTACCGTTTCAACGCGCTCGCTCCTCTTGAAGCGGAGGTTTTTCCTCCTCAGGTAGTTCTCAACGTCTTTAACGCTCGCCTTAAGGCGATTAACGCGAAGACTGACCGGAAGGGTCTCGTTGAGGGCCTTCAGAAGTTCCTCTGCTTCTTCACCAAGAAGCCCGCGCATCTTCGCTATGAACCACTCGGGGAAGAGGTACTCCCATTTAAGCCTCTTCTCCTCGGAGTCGAGCTTAGGAACGTAGTTTATGATTCTCGGCAGTAGCTCATAGTAGTAATAGCCTACATACGGGTGCGTTTTGCCCGAGAGGAACTTGGCGAGGCCCTTGAGGTGCTGAATCGTTCTCTCGTTCGGGTCCCTGAAGACCGCAACCTCAACCGCAACCCTGAGCGTAGCCCTCAGCCAGGGGTCGAGGATTAAGGGAGAGACTCCTACGAGCTCCTCGATTACCTCGTCTATCAACCCGAGCCTCCTTTGAATCGAGTAGAAGATCCCGGTCAGCTTGGAGTTCTCCCAGCCCTCGATTTTGTAGCGCGAGAAGGCCTTCCTCTTGGCGCTTTGACTCGGCTTGATTACCTCGCCGAGCTTCACCGCTTCAATAAGTGCGTAGAGCTGTCTGTCCGAGAGCTTGAGCTTTGACATCAGAGCCTACCCCTGTTTCCGTAGGCCTCCCCGGGTGCCGTTGGGATTGTCCCTATCGCGGAGGAAATCATGTAGGCCTCGTCCACGAGCCCAAGGCGCATGAGCTCCTCGACGACCCTCTGGGCTTCCCTCGGCCTGACGCGGTAGTAGCGAACCAGGGTTTCCCTGAGCCTGTCGAAGACCTCAACGGCCCTGGCCTTTCTAATCTGGTCGTCGCAGTCAACTATAGTCTTTCTGAGCGCCGGAAGGAGCTCCTTTATTAGGACGTCCATCGAGTAAACCGGCGGGAGCTTCGAAATCTTCATTGATGCCACCAGGCCAGCATCGACGAGCCTCGGCTCCCCGCTCAGCAGGGCCCCCGCAACCCTTTCAACGAGGGTGACCCAGCAGTCCTTGTCTATGGCGCCGGTCTCAAGGAGGACCATTGCCACTATGATTGCCTCTCCAGCTGTTCCAGACTTGAGGAGAGTCTTGAGCTCACTGGCAACTCCGTCGTCTATGTAAGGTGCCATAATGTTGTCAACAACGTTGAGGAGTTCGTCCCACACGACGGCGTTCTTCGTCTCGGCCAGACCCGTTATTGCCCTCACGAGCTTGAGCAACCTGGCACCGTTGAGCGGATTGTTCTTGAGGAGCGCTGAGAGTATGGCGAGCGTCCTCCAGAGAACGCGCGGGTCATCCGTTGAGAGAGCATCAACGAGGGCATCAAAACCAAACTCAAGAATCCTCTTCCTCTCGCGCCAGTTGGAGGTCTGAACGAGTTCCAGAAGGGCTGAAAGTGATGCGAGCTTAACGTCAGGGTCATCTGACTCAACGGCCCGCAGAATCTCAATCAAAGCCTCGTCGCTCTCCCTCGCGAGCCTGATTAAATCCCTCATCTCCCATTTTTTGAGCAGGGAATCCAACGTACCCCGGGGCATTCACGTCACCGACCTTGATTATATCACATAGGTTATGGTCTGAACCCAATATATTTTTTTCGGCGAAAGTCCCGGGTTTAAAAGAAATACCTTTCGAAGAGGTACAGGTCAACGAGAATCCTCTCCAGTCTCTTCCGGTGGAAAAAGAACTGAGCCGGAATCTCGAAGGGAACGGTCGCCAGCCGAAATGCAGTGAAGCCGTTGTCGGCAGAGAACTTTTCGATGAAGTTCCTTACCTCGGGCTTCGCGAGGTGGATTGAGTAAACCCTGTCCGCGACCTCGAAGGCCTTAAGCAGGAACGGTCGGTCCGCGCCCTTCCTCTGGCTCCCAAAGGGAGGGTTCATCACAACGGTG
>Ga0256837_1001801_pt1 | contig 14212 bp, 18 predicted proteins | sample 4562384metaG_FD_185976 | JGI IMG/M metagenome (GOLD analysis project Ga0256837, IMG submission 185976) | Hydrothermal vent microbial communities from Guaymas Basin, Mexico - 4561-384 | ecosystem: Environmental > Aquatic > Marine > Hydrothermal vents | place: Mexico: Guaymas Basin | collected... | reverse complement strand
TTATCGATTTTTCTATATTTTGTATTGTTTGCATGATGTATTATATTATAATTAGATTATGTATTCCATAATTATCAGTATTTTAAGTATCTATGTTTTTATTGTAATGGGTTATGTTGCCAAAAAAAGCTTCAAAAAGAAGATCGATGATAAAACCATCACCCTTTTAAATGTCTATTTTTTACAGGTGTTTCTCACTTTTTGGGGACTACTTATCCGCCCTGTTGATATCACCCTACTTTATGCACCAAGTATCTACTTGCTTATTGTAATGATAGTTCTTAGTATCTCTGCGTTTTTTGCCAAATACCTTTTTGAACATAAAAAAGAGTACTCCATCGCTATGGTTGCCGCACTCATTGGCAATACGGGCAATCTTGGTATCCCTCTTAATATCGCTATCTTTGGAGAAGAATCGATCCCCTACACCACTATTGTTAATCTTGTCAATGTCTTTGTGGTTTACACCATTGGGGTGTTTTACTACTCTCGAGGCAGTTTTGATACACAAACTTCACTGAAAAACATCATCAAGCTCCCTATATTATGGGCAGCAATTTTGGCTATATGTTTGAGTGTGTTTGAAGTTTCTATCCATCCAAGTATTATGAAAGTGCTGATGATGGGAGCTTATGCTTCTATGACAATGCAGCTGTTTTTATTTGGGATCTACCTCTATGGTACAAAGATAAAAGAGATAAGCAAGAAGCTTCTTGTGTGGGTAGTTGCATTTAAGTTTGTTCTTCTACCTGTAGTTGCGTTTGTCGTGTTGCACTTTTTTATAGATCTTAGCCCACTCATCAAAGGGGTTATCTTTATAGAGCTTTTAATGCCCCTGGCAGTTGCCAATGTAAACTTGGCTTCTTTGTACGATTGCAAACCAAGGGTTGTGACTGCACTTGTGTTTATCTCATCATTTTTATTTTTAGGAATCATCTTTGTTGGGGTGAAGCTGTTGGAGTATCTTTAAAAAAAGAGGATGATGAGCCCTCTTTTTTACTAAAACAGTTTAGATAAACAACCAAGAATTAGCAGTAGGATTAAAATCCTGAGCATTTCAAAAGCCTCTTTCTTTGGCACTCCCACCCAACACTGCCCACAAAAAATTTTGCAAAAAAAAAGCCCTTATGCCAAATGGCATAAGAGCTTTGGTGCCAAATGGTAATCAGCCATCAGGACTTTTGAAATGCATCGGTAAAATTATACCAAAAAAGAAAAAATATTCAAAAACTACTTAATCTTCTCCATAATGCTCTCAACACTAAAACCAAACTTCTCAAAAAGTTTTGCTGCTGGTGCTGATGCTCCAAAACTATCCATCGCTACTACTGTATCTGCAAAACGGTACCACTCAAGTCCACGAGCAGCTTCAATAGCTACTTTTTTTGTATCTTCTTGGATGATAGAGTTGATATATGCTGCATCTTGTTCAATAAAAAGATCATAACATGGAACAGAAACCACATTTGCAGGAACATCGATGGCATTGAGCTGCTCTTTGACTTTGAGTGCTAACTCCACTTCACTTCCTGAAGCCATAAGTGTGATCACTGCGTTTTCATCACTTGCTAAAAGATACCCACCTTTAGAAGCATCACCAACTACAGGTGTTGGAAGCTGTGCAAGGTTTTGGCGTGAACATACAAATGCAGATGGTGAGTTTTTCATCTCAAGTGCTACCCTCCAAGCTGCAATATTTTCCACACCATCAGCAGGACGCCAAACATAGAAGTTTGGAAGTGCACGGAATTGTGAAAGATGCTCGATTGGTTGGTGTGTTGGACCATCTTCACCCACACCAATAGAATCGTGTGTCCAGATAAAGAACTGTTGAATTCCCGTAAGTGCTGCAATACGAACAGCTGGTTTGAGATAATCTGAAAACACAAAGAAAGTAGAAGTAAATGGCATAAGCGGTCCATAAAGAGCCATTGCATTTGCAATAGAAGCCATAGCATGTTCACGGATACCAAAGTAGATATTGCGCCCTTTTGGATACACTCCCATATCGTTAAGATATGTTTTGTTTGATGGACTTAAATCTGCACTTCCACCTAAGAAACTTGGCACTGCTTTAGCGATTGCGTTTATGATTTTTCCGTTTGTGTTTCTTGTTGCATCTGCTTTGTCAAACTCTGGCCACTCAATGCGTGAGAAGTCTGGATTTTGAAGTGCATCTAAAACCTCATTTTGCTCCATAAGTGGAAGTGTTTTGAGTGAGTGGATCCACTCACGCTCAGCCAAATCTCCCTCTTCTATAGCACATCTAAATCTTGCCATCACATCTTCAGGCACAAAGAATTTCTTCTCAGGGTCAAATCCTGCTGCTTTTTTTGCTTCTGCGATCACATCGTCACCTAGTGGTGCACCATGAGAGTGGTGAGAACCCTCTAATTTTCCAGCACCTTTTGCGATGATAGTATTTGCAATGATGAGTACAGGCTTATCAGCAGCTTTAGCCTGAGTGATTGCAGCATCGATTGCATCAAAATCGTGCCCATCACACTCCAGCACTTCCCAGCCTTGAGATTCAAAACGCATAGAGATATTCTCTGAGATACTAAGATCTGTGCTACCCTCGATTGTTATACGGTTAGAATCATAGATAAGAATAAGGTTATCCAGCTTGTTGTGCCCAGCGATAGAACATGTTTCATAGCTGATCCCTTCCTCTAAGTCACCATCACCACACAGACAGTAAACATAATGATCAATCACATCAGCAGTATCTGAGTTTACCTGAGCACCCATAAACTTACTTGCCATCGAAAAACCAACTGCGTTTGCCACACCCTGACCAAGTGGTCCTGTTGTGATCTCCACACCAGCAGTATGTCCAAACTCAGGGTGTCCTGGAGTAAGTGAATCTAGTTGACGAAATTGTTTGAGATCTTCTAACTCTAAACCATATCCCCAGAGATAGTAGAGTGAATAGATAAGCCCTGTTCCATGCCCACCTGAGAAAACTACTCTGTCACGGTTGAGCCATGAAGGGTTTTTTGGGTTGTGTTTTAAATGCTCACTAAGCACCACTGCGATATCTGCAAGTCCCATAGGTGCACCTGGGTGACCACTGTTTGCTGCTTGTACCATATCTGCTGCTAAAAATCTTATACTGTCTGCCATTTTCTGACGCATTGCATTGCTCATATTCTATCCTGTTATTGGTTTTTATGTCTGTTTATATATTTGTTGAGTAATCCTAAGAGCTCTTTTTTGAGTGGCTCATCAAAACTACTCATCTCTTGTGTAAGTCCATCTGCCAAAAGATTTGCCTCACACATACTCTCTTCTAAGCCCAAGATCGTAACAAAAGAGTTTTTATCTCCATCATTGTTTGTAAGTTTTCCTGCTTCCTGGCTTGATTGTGTAACATCTAAGATATCATCTTGTATCTGAAACAAAAGCCCAAGCTTTATCCCAAACTCATACAGCTTCTCAGCCACTTCTTCACGACCTACAATGATAGCGCCCATTTTCATTGAAGCTGCTATAAGTTTTGCTGTTTTGTTAGTATGAAGAAGTTTGATATCTTCTACCTTTAAAGGGGTATTCTCAAAGTAGCAATCTATCGCCTGACCAAGCACCATACCATTAAGACCACCGTTGTGTGCAAGTTCTCTTATGAGCTTCACACGGGTTGTATCTGAAAAAGGAGCATTGCTAAGTACCTCAAAGGAGTAGGTGTTTAGTGCATCTCCAACCAAGATCGCTGTCACCTCATCAAAGCTGACATGCAGTGTTGGCTTTCCACGACGAAGCGGAGAGTTGTCCATCGCAGGAAGATCATCATGGATCAGTGAGTATGTGTGAAGAAGCTCTATAGCAAACGCAGCATGGTAAGCGCTCTGTATCATAAGTGGATTGTATGCTTTTACAACACCCAACAGCAAAGCAGGACGAAAACGTTTTCCACCAGCTACAAGCATATTTTGCAGGGCATCCTGATAAGTTGGATGAAAACTTTGTGATTGTGGTAAATTATCTAATAAAAACTGCTCAAAATTTTGCATGTGGAATTATATGCCCTTTTTACTTAACTTTGACAAAAAATTCAAAATCATTTCTCTCAAAAAGGAGATAAAGCTCTTTTTCACGTTGAGAGATGATTTTTGTAAGCTGCGTTTGGGTTTTAATATCTTCTTGATTTGCCTGAAGGAGTTTGTCTCCAAGTTTGAGTTGATACTTTTGTGCTTTGGGTTCTATTTTTACTATTTTGAGATTTTTATCAAAATGAAGTCCTAAAAACTCCATAAAGGTATCGCTTCTCTCCCCTCCACCCATACGTTTTGTTGTCACAACCTTAAAACTCTTCATCTTAGAGTCACGCTTAATTTTGACTCTATGGTGTGAACCTACTTTACAAAAGAGTATATCTCTCATAAGTTTTGCAGCACTTTTAACCCTTTTGCCATCATACTCTACTATCTCATCGCCAACCAAAAATGGATTAGCTTTTAAAAAAGGGTTAATTGCAACAACAAAAATTTTATTCTCTTTGTCATCTATTCTAATCCCTATGTCTGAGTACTCAACTTTTTGTGTTTTTAAAAAATGATCAATATACTCTTTTTCAATAATCCCACGAGGTGTTACTATCCCCTCAAGAGAACAGCAACTTGTAAGTAAAACAGAGGGTATCTGAAGAGGTTCTGAAAATGTTGCTAATTTGTTAAGCCCAATTTGATGTTTTTTGATCCGTCCCTCAATTGCTCTTTTTGCATCAACACCAGCAACACCAAGTGCAAGATGATAATTGATAACAAAAGGGTATTGAAAACCTTTCTTATCTTCCACAAGATAAAGAGATAAAAAAGGATCATATTTTAAAATTTTTGCACGAGGTTTTTTTAAAGAGTAGATAATTCTTTTGTGCTTAGCAACACTCAAATAGAGTTTACCATTGATTATGGAGTGTGAATCTTTGATCTTTTGTTTACAAGAGTTGTAACCACCTTTACAAGCATAAAGGTTAAAAAAAAGGAGTGTAAGTGCTAGAAATAGGCGAAACACCTATTTCATCCCACCAAAAGGGTTTGCCATGCCACCGAGCATTCCCATTGCTGATTGTTGTTGGTTTTGTTGCACCATTTTGTTGGCATCATTAATAGCGCCAATTAGTAAAATTTGCAGAGAGTCTTTATCTTCTAAGAGCTCATCATCAATACTAAGATCGATCACTTCACCATTTCCATTGACACTAAGCTCAACCATACCGCCACCAGTTTTTACACTAAAAGTTTTGTTTGCAAGTTCATCTTTAAGCTTTTGAGCATTTTCTTGCATCCCCTCAAGCATTTTACCTAAATCACCCATATCACCAAACATTAGATACTCTCTACGATCTCATCTATATTGTTCTGATCATTTAAAAGAACAACTGTTGGTTTGTAATTTTCTAACTCAGCCTCAGTGTATGTCGCATAGGCAACAATAATCACTTTGTCACCTGGATGCACTTTACGGGCTGCAGCACCATTGAGACAGATATCACGTTTACCACGCTCACCCAAGATAATATATGTTGTAAAACGCTCACCGTTGTTGATATTAAGAATCTCAACTTTTTGTCCAACTCTCATCTTTGAAGCTTCTAAAAGCTCTTCATCGATAGTAATAGAACCTACATAGTTAAGATTTGCATCTGTTACTGTAGCACGGTGGATCTTACTATAAAGCATCTCTATAGTCATAGATCTGTCCTACATTCCCATCTGTTTTTTCATATCAGCAGGAGAGATTGGCTCATCCCACATCTCAGCATCGATAACAAACTCTTCAACAACATTACCACCAAGAATATGCTCTTCTACGATTCTGTCTATTTTCTCTTTTGTAAGCCCCGCATACATAGTATGACCAGGTTCTACTAGCATTACTGGTCCCATTTGACAACGGTTCATACAAGATGTACGGATAGGTTGAACTGTTCCCATAATCCCTTGTTGCATTAAAGATTGTGCAAGGTATTGAAAAAGATCCTGTGTTTGTGGTGTTACACATGATGGTTTTGGCATACCTGGAGGAGCTGATTGCTCACATTTAAATATATAATAAGCTGGTTGAGGGATTCCCATAAAAGCTGTCCTTAAATTTTTTGTGAAATTATAGCAAAATTTCGCATCAATTTTCTAAGTGATGTGAAGAAGTTTTGTTTTTTAAGGATTCAAGAGAGTTTTTGGATATAATTTCATAAAAAATCAGGATAACTCTTTGAAAAAAATACTTTTTTTAACACTACTTATCTCTTCTCTCTTTGCAGAATCTCAACTTTATTTAGGTGCCGGGTATAACTATTACAATGAACAATATACAAATAATAGTATGGAGTCTGTCTCATTATCTGACAACGGTTTTACTCTAAAAGTTGGCTATGGTGAAAGAAAAGCCTATGCTGTGGAATTTTCAGTAGATTATATTGACCATGCTGATTATAGTGCAACACCTATCATTGGGCATGCAAAATACGGCTTTAATGTAGCGATGCTCAAAGCATTTGATTTTGATATTTATCTCTACCCTTACCTAAAAGTTGGAATGGGTACAGGTATCTTAGATAATTTTGGCGAAGCAGAAAAATCTCTTCAATTTGGTTCTTTCAACCTTGCAGGGGGAGTTTTTATCCCTATTGATAAAACCTTCGATATCGAAATCTCTTATGACTACAGATATACTACATATCAAAAGGAAAACTCAGATTTAGAGACAAATAATAAATCAGATGTAAACTGTATCTATATTGGTATTAATACTAGATTTTAGCAATAAAAGTTAAAATAGCTGTTAATACCTTATTGCGTATATGATCTTGCTCGATAAAAAGTTCGTGGTATGCACCATGAAAAAGATACAAATCACAGCGAGAAGCTTTTTGACAAAATTCTTGTTGAGGCTCAAGATTTACTATCTTGTCATCTTCTGCCTGCAGCAATAAAGTTGGTATGGTCACTTCAGATGCCAACATCACACTTAAATGTGAACCCTTACAAGCTTGTACAACCCAAGCTACACTTGGCCCTCCTAGCTTTGTATTAGGGTCATTTTCATACACTTTATTCATCAATTCAAAACGTATTTTTGAGTGTGTTAAAAGATTTTCATCAAAGTTTTTATCCTCTTTATCGTATGACTCTTCCCCTATAATGTAACGCTCTAGATTGTTTTTGCGCTTCTCTATCAACTTACACATTGCTTGACTCCAAGAAGGCTTTATAATCTCTGGTTGATGCATAGGAGAGCTTAAAACCAAAGCATCAAAATCTTTTTTGTATGTCTCTACATATAAAGAAGCGATAGCTCCACCCATGGAGTGTCCTATAAGAATCATCTTTTTATCTTTTTTTACAATCTTTTTAACAAAAAAACGCAGATCTTTGACATAGTCTAAAAAATCTTTAACATACCCTATCTGAGTATCTTCTAAAAGTCTTTGGGAATACCCCTGCCCTCTATGATCAAGGATATACACACTATACCCATTTTGATACAGATCATAGATAAACTCTTGATACTTTACCATCCCCTCTGTTCTTCCACTAGAGATTACAAGTGTTGCTTTTGCATTGGGATGTTGAAATACTTTATAGGCAATTTTCACACCATCAAATGAAGAAAAATAATGAAGCTTGTGTTTTATAAAAAAAGGGTTGATTTTCTGAGTAAATTTTATTGATAGCTCACCCTCTTGGGTGATTTTATAATGTTTATCTACATAATTGTAACTTTCAAATCCATACAAAAAAGAAAAAGCTACAAAGAATATACATAATATCTTTTTCAAAGGTGTAAAAGCTCTCTTACAACTTCTCTATCATCAAAAGGGAATTTTTCATCATAGATGATCTGATAACTCTCATCCCCTTTCCCTAAAATAACTACCACTTCATCTTCTTCTTGAGCATCAAGTGCCATCTCTATCGCTTTTTTACGATTGAGCTCCACCACCACTTCACTTTGATCTTCGATACCTGCTAAGATATCTTGCACTATCGCCTCTGGATCTTCATGACGGGGGTTATCTGATGTAATAAACACCTTTTTTGCAAGTGAAGCCGCAACTCTACCCATGAGTGGACGTTTTTGCTTATCTCTATCCCCTCCAGCACCAAAAACAACTAAAAGCTCTTTTTCTTTAAGAGCATTGAGTACTTGCTGCATCCCATCTGGAGTGTGAGCAAAATCTACAATCACATTTGGAGCCTTACACACCTGCTCCATTCTGCCACTCACTCCTGCAAAGTTATCTACCACATCTGCTATCTCTTCAAGTTTTTTATCTGTGATGAGATGTGTAGCTGAGATAGCTGCCATAAGGTTGTAAAGATTAAAAAAACCATGCAAAGATGCAGTAAAAGGAACTATCTCTTGAAAATGCTGAATAATACCACTGCTGCCATCATTAAGTGAGTATGCCATTAGTTTGTATGTAGCTGGATTTTCTATCCCGTATGTGTAGGCATTTTTAAAGTTAAACTTAGCACGGGACTCATCTTTATTGATAAGTTTTTTTCCTTCATCTTGGAAAAAAGAGTTTTTCACATAGATATAATCTTCTATTGTTTTGTGAAAATCAAGATGATCTTGTGTTATATTTGTAAGGATTTTGAGCTCAAAATCAAGCCCTTCGATACGTTTTTGCACTATGGCATGGGAGCTTACTTCCATAATGAAGTATTCACATCCTGCTTCTACTGCCTGATAGATATGACGGTAGGTGTTGAGTACTGATGGAGTTGTAAGCGATTTGCCCTCTACAACTTCATCATTCATAAAAAGTCCGCGAGTTCCTTGAAATGCAGCTTTGTATCCAAGATCAAGCAAAAAAGAGTAGATCGCACTTGCAGTTGTAGTCTTGCCATTTGTTCCTGTAATACCTACAATCTTGATCTTATCAACTAAAAAAAGTGAAGCGATATCTTCTATCTTTATGATAGAGTGGGCATTGTTCTCTTTTGCGTTTTGAAGATACTTCTCATTTTGACTCGTTAAGACAAATGCAGTCTCACTGTCACACTCTTGAGAATTTTCTGTTACATACTTGTATGCTTGTTCTGGTAGTGCTATTTTCACTTTACTTTTGCCTTTGTTTTTGAGAGTTTTTTAAGAAGTTTGTGAAGCAATTTTTCATTTGGGTAGATACTAAGAGCATTTTCCAAGTAAGTAAGTGCCATCTCTGCAAAACCATGATCCATCAATTTTTCAAGAAAATCTAAAAAATCCTCTTTTTGAGTAATAATTACACGGGTAGAGAACATAATATTTTCAAAAGTTTCTCTAAAAGGTGCACCACCATCTAAAAGCTGTTTAAAATCACTATAAAGAATTCCATCTTCATACTCTAAACGCTCACGTAGCGGCTCTGCAAACACTTCTGAAAGCTTTTCTAGCGATCCATCCATAGTCTGGAGTATCTCTTCCATAATTAGATCTGCTTGTTCTTGATTTTCCTCTTTTAAAATCTCATAATAATCAAAAAGTGCCTCAGCACCACCCTCTCCACTCATAGCCATCTCAGAGAGGATCACACCATTGTATGCCTCTTTTGAGTTAGGATAGTTTTGCAAAACCTGTGCAAATTTTTCAAGTGCAGTCTTGTAATCAGCTCTGCTAAAACTCTCTTTTGCCTGTGTTAGGATCTTATATTTACTTATATTGCTCATAGTTTTCTTTACAGGTTGTCAATATCGTTTTCCATACCAACAGGAACGTTAACAACACACAATTCAGGGTGTATATCCATTCTTAACTGACGTTCAACTCCATACTTAAGCGTACTACCACTACTAGCACAACCTATACATGCACCTTTAAGTTGCACATATACTTTAGAATTTTTCACCGTAATAAAGTCAATATCACCACCATCAAGTGCCAATGATGGGCGAACTTTATCTATTACAGCTCTTACTGGTTCTAGTAACTCTTCATCTGAAAATGGAATCATCTCTGTCCTCTTTATCTTCGTTTATTATTTAGTAACCATAAAATATGACATTATCCCTTAACAAGTGATAAAAATTTTAATTAGATACCTATTTTTAGTCTACTAAAGCTAATGCTTCATAAATATATGTTGGTTTTCTCATTCCAACTAGTACAAAATCTATCACCTCTTGTTCTAAGAGAAATTTCAAAGCACACTCTTGAAGCTTCATACTACACCCTTCAAACTCCTGCTTTAGTTCTTTTTTTGTTTTTTGTGCACACTCATAAGCTACCATCTGTCTATAGTGTATAAAAAATCTATCAATATATTCAAGCATTGTTTCAAGATACTCTACTTCTAATTGCTCTAAACTTTTTTTTATATGTGGAAGAATCTGAGCATATAAAAAAGTATCAAAATCCCCTATCCATCCAAACTTATGTTTATTTTCATCAAGTTGTTCTAAAAGATTATAAACACTTCGCAGTGTATCGTTATCACATATCTCTAAGAGTTCATTGAGTTGATGATAATACTCGTGGCTTTGTTCATACTCTCCCAAACGATACATTTGATTGTTTTTTTGAGCATTTAAAGGACGATTTGACAAAACTCTAAGTCCATGTTTTTTTGCCCAAGAAGCACATTTGAGTCCCTCTTGTTCTAAAATATTAATAGGAACTTCTATTGTTGTAAAACTATGAGTTTGATTTCCTGCTGCTTCACTTGCTTTATCTGCTAATACAATCAAGTCTTCATAAGGTAAAAATTCAGGATCATTTTGTGGCTTTGCAAAGGCATTTGAACTTATACCATAAGAGCCTATACGACCCTTTTGTACTTCCTCTTCAAGTGCTACAAATGCTTCATAGATTCTTTCGTACATTGTATCAAGCATCTCATCTCTATGTGCATTTTTATTGAGTGCATCATAAATAAAATACTCAGGATTATGGATAAGATAACAATCAATATGGCTGCGTTGTAGTCTCTCTAATGATTGTTCTAGTTGATCTCGCATAAATGAAGGAGCGATAGAGTGATAACATACTTCACTAAACTCTACTACACCTTCAAAGTTTTTCTCTTTATGACGGTGCATAGTTTCACCTTGAATATAACCATATTTACTTACGATTTCCACACTATTTCTCTTCTCATCACCAAAAGAGTTTAACACAACTGCTATAGCTCTCTCTGATGCACCATCCATATAGTTTGTAGACGTATCTATTAGTTTAATGCCCGATTCGATAGCCTCTTTGAGTGCCTGAATATGTGTTGGATTTGTATCTGTGATTCTGTAAGTTCCAAATGCGAAATTACTCATAAAAAAACCTTTGCTTTAAAGTATTTTAGAATTGGGAAGTTAGAGAGATAAACGCAGCAAAAAGCTGCGTTTGAAGATAGATGAATTATACTAATTCAATAAATGCCATTGGTGTAGCATCACCACGGCGGATTCTTGTTCTTGTAATTCTAGTGTAACCACCATTACGCTCTACATAATTTGGAGCGATCTCATTTACAAGTTTCTTTGTAGCTTCTTTACTTTGAAGCGCAGCAAATACTGCTCTATGTGCATTTGAGTCATTCTTACCAGCAGTTGTGATAAGTTTTTCAATATATGAACGTAACTCTTTAGCTTTTACAGCAGTTGTCTCAATCTTACCATGTTCAATTAACGAAATACTAAGGTTCTTAAGTAAAGCAGCACGGTGTGCACTTGTACGACCTAGTTTACGATATCCATGACGATGTCTCATATCTTATTCCTTACTTTGCCTTACTTAGGCTTCTATTTTCTTTTTTAATGCAGCAACTACATCATCAGCTAAATCAGCACCAACTGAAAAACCAAATTCTTGAACTTTTTCTACGATCTCATCGTAAGATTTTTTTCCAAGATTTTTAACATTTTTTAAATCGTTTGTACTCATTAGTACAATCTCACCAATAAGTTTGATGTTTGAGCGATCAAGACAGTTAAAACTACGTGCACTTAAACCTAAACTATCAATGTGAGTAGTTAGTTTTTTCAAATCTGGTGACTCTTCAACTCTTTCAATAGTTGTTGGAGCTTTGATGCTAATCTCAGAATTAAACACAGCAAGTTGTGCATACATAACTTCTAAAGAGTTTCTAAATGCATCTATTGGTGCAATTTGACCATCAGTTTTGATGTTCATAACAACTCTTTCAAAGTTAGGGTTGTCTTCAACAAGTACATTCTCAATAGAATAAGTTGCACTTCTTACAGGTGTAAAGTAAGCATCAAGAGCGATATAACCATCTTCTAACTCTTCATAAGTATCTTCACTAGCAACATACCCGATACCTTGTGCTATCTTAATACTAAAGTTTAGCGTAGAATCTTCATTCAAAGTTGCAAGATGAGCATCTGGAGTTACTATCTCAACATCTTCATTACTAAGATCTGCACCAGTAATAGTACACGGTCCTGCAAAGCTGTAGTTAATCTCAGCTTCTGTTGCATCGTTGTTTAGTTTAAAGCGAATCTCTTTAAGATTTAAGATAAAATCTGAAATATCTTCAAGCATACCACGAACAGAGTCAAACTCATGCTTAGCACCCTCAATCTTAATAGCAATCGGTGCATAACCAACTGAGCTGCTTAATAAAAAACGGCGAAGTGGATGAGCTAAAGAGATAGCATATCCCGTTTCAAACGGATATGCCATAATATTAGCTTCATTCTCACTAATCTGTTCTACCTCGAACTCTTGAGGAGCAAGTGGAGTAGTTTTAATCTTTTTCATATCTTTTACGCCTTTTATTAGTTACTATTTAGAGTAAAGCTCAACGATTAAACGTTCTTCAACTGGAATCACAACCTCTTCACGCTCAGGTAAACGAGTAAAGATACCGAATTTTTTATCAGCATCGATGTCAACCCATGGAGCTAAACCTGTTTGGTTTGTAAGTTCTAAAGCACGAACAACTTGTACATTGTTTTTACTTGCTTCTTTTACTTCGATCTTTTGACCTGGTTTTACACGGTAAGAAGGGATGTCCACTTTTTTACCATCAACAAGGATGTGACCATGTGTAGTAAGCTGACGAGCGAATCTACGAGTAGATGCGAATCCCATTCTGTAAACTACATTGTCAAGTCTTTGCTCGATAAGTGTAATAAGGTTTGTACCTGTATTTCCATCACGACGTTTTGCTTCAGCAAATAGTGCACGGAATTGTTTCTCAGAAACACCATACATGAATTTTGCTTTTTGTTTCTCATTGAGTTGTAAACCATACTCAGAAACTTTTTTACGACGTTGACCATGTTGACCTGGACCATACGGACGCTTTTCTAAAGCAGACTTACCTGCTAAACGACGCTCACCTTTTAAGTTAAGGCTTACTCCAAATCTTCTTTCGATTTTTTCTACTGGACCTCTATATCTTGCCATCAGTAATCTCCTTAAACTCTACGACGCTTAGGTGCGCGACAACCGTTATGTGGTAATGGTGTAACATCTTTCATAAATGTAACACGGATCCCTTCAATAGCACCTACAGATTTAACTGCAGTCTCACGTCCTGAACCTGGACCTTGAACTTTGATACCAAGCTCTTTGATACCATGTACTTGTGCTTTCTCAACAGCAGCTTCAACAGCAGCTTGTGCAGCAAATGGAGTTGATTTTTTAGAACCTTTAAATCCTAAAGAACCAGCAGAACTCCAAGCGATCATATTTCCCATCTCATCAGTAATTGTTACTAATGTGTTGTTGAATGATGCTGCGATGTGGATGATACCACGAGAAATATTCTTTTTTACAACTTTTTTTCTAACAGCTTTTCTTTTTGCCATCTATAATTCCTTACGCTGCGCCGACAGTTTTACGTTTACCCTTACGAGTACGCGCATTTGTCTTAGTTTTTTGACCACGAACTGGAAGACCACGACGGTGACGAAGACCACGGTAGTTACCTAAATCCATAAGTGCTTTAATATCCATTGCAACTTTCTTACGAAGATCACCCTCAACCATATGGTTTGCACGGATTTCGTTAGTGATTGCAGCTACATCAGCCTCATTGAGTTCATAAACTCTTTTGTTATAGTCGATACCTGTTGCATCTAAAATCATGCGTGAAGTATGAAGACCAATTCCATAGATGTACGTTAAACCGTACTCAATTCTTTTCTTTTTTGGTAAATCAACACCAGAAATACGAGCCATGGTTATCCTTGTCTCTGTTTATGTTTTTTAACTTTGCAGATTACTCTTACAATGCCTTTTCTTTTGATAACTTTACAGT